>Ga0181612_113813_pt1:17500-24416 | contig 24416 bp, 7 predicted proteins | sample HoacroProtozoa21_FD_119630 | JGI IMG/M metagenome (GOLD analysis project Ga0181612, IMG submission 119630) | Hoatzin crop microbial communities from Cojedes, Venezuel. Combined Assembly of Gp0051906, Gp0051904, Gp0051908
GCTATTCCCACCCTAGATACAAGTGCAGACTATCTGTTCCAGTAACCGGTTTCTGACAGGTAACTTGCTACTTCATTCTCTACATTCTCTTTCCTAAACTCCAGATCCTATTTCCCCATGGAATAAGGGCCACTTTTCTACCAGGTCTTTGAAATTTCAGTTGTCTTCACTACAATGTGTAAAATTCTCATTCTTTAGAATGCATATATTTAAGGGGCTGAATAAAATCTATTGTCTGAGAAATACTGATACTGTAAATTTTGCATTTGTTTACTGTCCCATACCACATTATGTTTTGAGATTCTGCCATTTGATCTCAGGACTTCTTTTGAGGAATAACTTTATTATATTTTTTTTAATATATGTAAATATGTATATATAACTCTTCTGTGCCAGTTGCAGGCTGTTTGGTTTAATTCCTTGTGCATTTTAAAGTGTGAACTAACAGTTTCAAGTGCTGCTTCTCTAATAAACTGTAAAGGGTAATTATGTTGCTAAATAACTGTCACATTTTATCTCAGAAATGTCAATTGCAATGAGTTTGCCAAGTGCGTTATGATGTTTTACAAAAAGAACCTCAAAAAGACAAATTTCATTGCTGGTATACCAGCATCATCAACTAAAATGGCATCATCTTCTATCAAGAGAATTAAACCTCATTTCAGCATAACATATTATAATCAACATTAGTTTTGTAGGAAAGGCTGGGAGCAAATTTTGAAGTTGCTGTTAGTAATTAACTCATTAATTCAATAAGTTCAATCGTCATTGGAATTTTAAAGCATAAGGAACACCAGCAGTGCTACAGACATAATTATTTGTCATCTTTTACTGTTTTCTTCTTTTGCAAGAGATTGACAATCTGCATGCTCTATTGAGACAATGTTTTTAGCTGTTCCTGCTTTGAAACTCATAGACATGATAGTTATTTTTATTAAAAATTACATGTTCATAGAACTTATTAAAAGGAGTAGAGTTTAAGATTAGTAAACAAGCACTGACTGAGACTGCTACTTCAGTTTATCACTTCCAGTTTCTACTGGAGTCTTTATATTGACAGAACGTGTAAATCAAAATGTGACAGAAATAACCATGTGTATAGAGAGATGTGTCGGTAGGATAGATCAAGGTGGTCAAGACCTCTGAAGTACACCATGGGACAATGTAGTAGTGCTGGTATCGTGATGCCACCTCTCCATCTACATACCTGAGAACTGCGTTGGAGGTTTTTATGTCCCAGCAGAGGCAACAGCAGGAACCACTCTTCTTCCTGTGAGTTTATACCAAAGTAGTGATAACCTTGGCTGGAGAGAGCTTGTGCAGGACCACCAGCATATGACTTTCTCTGAAGCACCTACCTATGGATAGTCGCTAGCTGTTACAGTCACTAGACCTCCTACTGGCTAACTCTGAAGTAGTCTGTTGTCTCTGTCTGCAGGTATGTATGCTGTTTACCGTCTTAACTCCTCCTTTATGTTTGATGCTCAGCTGGGCATTCCTCCAAACCAATTGCACATTTTGTCATGTAGTAATAGCAACTTGTGTGAAGAACTTACATTAAGCTGTATGCCACATTTCATGGAAGAGTGCTTTTGCTCTCATTTTTAGAGATCTGCTCCTGAGGTAACTCCCACCTAACAAGCTGGTTTGAAAATATGCTAAAAAATTGCCTTTCCTGATCAAATTACACTCAACCAGAGTTTACCCTACAACTGTATCCTGTTAAAAAGTTTTCATTCTCCACACTTTTGGAGCTGCATCTTAGAGATCCCATTGTACCTTCCTCAAACGCCGTATTGTCACAGAAACCTCTCTGAATGATGATGTGTGTGGTGGAGCAGCCCTGCAGCCTGCTTTCTCTTGAGCCGGCAGAGTTCCTCTTCCAGGAGTACTCACAAAGGGCACTATTTGGTGAAAGGCAGTAGGTGCTGAGGCTCTGGGAGTACTCAATGAAGAGAGAGGTATCCTTCAGATTCAGTTAACAGGAGTGGTCTTAGTTAGGTGCTCTAATTCACCTTGCAGAAACGAAAATATTCATTTCAGTGCTAAGACGTTACAGAGTAACTACGTTTACTTCATGGCCTGCTGAGAGAAGCTAGCAAGAGCTGTTATCAAAGACTCCTTTTGTCCTCAGTCATTTAATAGTAGCAGCTTCTCTTTTATTCTGTGCTCTCGGAGAGCAGAATGGGAAGTGATAATCTCCTTGGACTGCAGCAGACACCTGTTTGGTAAGTGGTAATTGCATTATTCCTGGAGGATTATCACAGTGGTGCTTGTTTCTTTGTAATGAAACGCCGCTATATAAGCAGAGCAGAGCTTCACTAGAAGATGTATGAAAATCCATTGCAACAGATTGAAGGTGTTTGGGACTCTGTAAACAGAGTTTCACTTTAAGTAAGTGTATGGTAAGTGGGCTCGCTGCGTAATAGCAGAAGAAAGCTATGTAAAATTACAGCATCACTCCTGTTGTTTTATACGTGAGTGAGAATGTTTGTGATTGCTAGAACTTCACTTGAGGTTTATTCCACTTGTGTGCAGAGCCTAATAATAATGGTTTCAGTTTCTTCCTCTAAAAGAAGTGACATTTAAATAGTGTTAAATTAGTCCATAGGTAACTTGTTAAATGCTTAGAATGGAGCTAATCTGGTCATATTCTGGAGAATTTTTTGTTAATGTTCAATAAACTTGATAAAACGTGGAAGCAAGAATATCTTAGTTAATGAATCTGTTTTAGACAGATAACTTCCTCTGCCAAGCAAGAGATAAGCTCTCTTTTCAATAGCAACCGCTGGATTGAATACCTTTTCTAAACATAGTTACTGCTCAGTGGTCAAAACATAGACCAGAGACAGATTTGTTGCTCTGCAGACTTTACTTGTGACATTTAATAAAACATTGTACTTAAGCAACTCAATCCTTCGCATTTCTAAGAGGAGGCGTGAGATTTAATGCTGAACTTTTGTGAGAGTCAAAGAAAAGTAGCTACATGGCCTCAGCTGGATTTTGGTAGAAACTGGCCATGTTATTTTTGTTAGATGGCTAAGAAAATCCTGTCTAAAATATTGGGAATGTTTCGCGTTTGTCCAGGCTTTAGAGGTCTCCAAATAAACCCTGTATAAATGCTTAATTTTTTAGTTATTTATGTTCTTTATCTTTTGCTTGTCACACTGGAAACTACCATACATCAGCCAAGCACATTCAATATGTAGTTATACTGAATGAATGAAATTAACGTATTTCTAGCTGCAACCGACCCAACCCAACAGCTTACCATTTAATAATACTAAATTATTGTCTACTATTAATACATTTTATTCTTTCTAGTTTTGAACCTTTTTCCTTTAACTGGGGAGGTTATGTACTCAGTGCTTTTAATTCTACTGATGTAAAGAGTTAAAGGCCTTTTCCTATGTTCCAGGTAAGGGAAACAGAAAATAAGAAACAATCCTCCTTTTCAGAAGCGCATTTGTAGAAGTCAGTATCACTGTGTTTTCAAACGGCTAGCATTGCAAAAATCCAATTCCTCGAAAAGTGATATCCAGGAAGAAGAGGCAGCATAAAAAGCCTGTCAGTGATTGAACCATTTGTTGGAAGCACTGTTGCTAGCACAACTGCTTGAGCTCTGCCAAGGAATTATATAGTGCTGGAAACATAGCCAGGCACTCTCCTGTTTGCCATCCAAAGCATTGTACAGTGCTGTGAAGTAAATGGCATCCCACCATAGGCCAGAATCGTGCCAAGTATTTGGCTGATACTCTTTGTGAATGCGAAGCGGTTCCCAAGATGGATCTGTGGATATCTGGGGGCAATATGTGATCTGGGTGAATCAAATCGGTTGTTGGCTTATACTGTTGCTTATTATTTCACTTACAGGTGTTTCTTACCTTAAAAAATCTGTTTAACAGTTTTGTGTCTCTTCTGAATAGCAAAAAATAGGTGATTAGTGATCAGACTTAGAACAAACAGTATTATTATACCCTCTTCTATGGCAATTATGCAGTTACTTGAAGAAAATATCAGAAATCTAAGAGACACTGTGTTTCAACACCAAAGCCAGCAAATGAAATGGGACAGTGTTAGTACCTTGATTATTTTTCAGCCCTTACACTGTGAAGAATTTTGAGCAAAGGAAATACACGAAGACAGGTTAACTCTGTTTAGTGTTTTTGCAATTATTATGAGTCTGAATCCATGTTAAGTGCAGCTGAATTTTTTGCAGTCGCTGTTTGAGTATCAAAAGTAAGAGTAAGCAGTATCACAGAATACCATAACCAGGCTGCAGAGCATGCGATGGTCCTCGGAGAACTGACAGATGAGTGGATGCTGGTGCTTTCCCACCTTTTCAGATACTAGAGGGATTCTCATCCTTTTTCTTATAGGCCTTTTATTTTGTTTACCTTGGTCCTCCTCTCATTTGGCAACACGAAATGGATGAATGCTTTGACTCCTGGTATTTGTTGTCACCCAAAGGGTCTCTGTCTAGCTTGGGAAAGGCTGGGAATCCCAGTTTATCTATGAATAGCACTCTGTTAGTTGTAATAGATCTTGTTTTGATGAGGCAATATCTATTTTTGGTTCCTGAGACATTCAGGAATGTACAGTGAATTATGACCTGATCCCGAGCATGTATGTTTTATAGATCAGTTCACACAGGTGTACTTATTAACAAACTCACTTAACCAATTTACATGCATAAGTTTTAACCACTGAGTAATTAGTGAAAGCATTGCTGAGGAACTGGAAATTTGGGAAATGTGTCATTATTTGCATATCAGTATAAAGCAATTGCTAAATTAAAGAGTGCACGTTGTGACAAACATGAAGCTCCTTTACTGTTGCTTTGTCAGTGCACATTAACATCAACTTGATGTGAAAGCCTGGCTTTCTCTGCATGAGCTAAAAATCCTAAGGCAGAAGTACACAATGAATCACCCAGAGTTTGGAGGCTAGCACGCTGAATTGCCTTGGGGTTCAGACCGAGGAAAGAAAAAACTGATGTAAAAGACCATTGAGAAAACGTATCAGTGGAAAGTAATTAACTCAAGATCGACAATTAGCCTCATGGTCTATACTTAACTGTGTTCCAGGTCTTTCAGCGTTTATTTAATTCTGTTACCCTGTGTTTCAAATAGCTGCAAATGGCTTGGCAGATTTTTCGTCCTTTTTAATATTTACAGTTTTTGTCTAAGAAGAAGAATGAGCTCTGTAAGTGATCATGGGTATTTATTTCAGTCTCTGAAGTATATCTCTCTCTTAGTAGAGTCTATTGTACAAGGAAATATTATTTCCCTTTTGTTTCTTTTAAATATATTTGTGGTTTGAAGCAACATGAAGTACTACAATATCCTTCTGCTTTAATTCATCACTTGCCTAACCAGGCCTAATCCAATGAGAAATAATCAAAACCAGGGATCGTTTTCTCTTTCATTCAGCTAAGAGACGAGAGTGATAGATTCACAGTAATACGACTGGTGATTAACGGCAACCGTAGCAAAAACTGGCATGCGTGTTCAACCAGCATACCAGAGCTGGGTGTTCCCAGAGGACCGGGCACAGCTTTTTATCAGGCTTGTACGGAAGCTCTCGATAGTGTTTTGTGAAGCTTGCTCAATGGTGATTGTCGCTGTGGCTCCAGCATCCCTCATCTGGCGCCTGTCTTGAAGGACACAAGCGGCCTGCTCGCTGCGCTGTGGACACTTCTCCAGCCTCCCTGCTCCCAGCCCACGTGCTGCTTGTCCACCAGTCGATTCCAGAGCATCTTCACCCTCCTGCTGCCTTCAGCACGTTTTGTAAAGATCTCCTGGGGCTGTGCCTTTATACTGCAGCAGAAAGAATAATGTACGTACATTTAATATGCAGGCTTTTGGAATAAACGGCAGAAGAATTTTGGAGAATTAAGCAAAGCAATCTCTTAATCCTAATTTAAAGAGTTTATAAAATTTTTTGAATTTATTAATATTTGAGACACTTTTTTCAGGTCAGATCTTTTTTAACTTTTGGGTTCTGTATTCTAACTCTAGCATTCCTTTGTGAATTTAATCTACATTATAGTTCAAAGATCTACCATGGGAACATCACTGAAATCCCTGGAATGAATTTCCTACAACTTGTGTTGACAGGTTTAAATTACGTACTCTGACACTGTTCTTGTGGCTGGATTAGAAACTTTTTTCCAAGTTAAACCTGTGATAAGTAATTGTCACAGCGCGCTGGCACAATGCTAATTTGAAGTGACATGTCCACACTGGCCTCAGTAACATGAAGAACCTTAACAGGTGTGAGGGGTGGATCTTCCCATGGGCCCTGCTGAACTTCTAACAGGGGAAAAATTGTAGAAAAAGTGAAATGAACCTTGAATAAAGCTGTCAGCAGTAATTATCTCAACAACACTTTGTGAGGAGTTAAAATAAGCATTGCTGATTTATAACCTGAACACACTCGACCCTAGAGATTTTTTTTCATCCAGTTAGTGTTTAAAATGAAATGTTGAATACCTGTCAAGATTTTTTTTTTGTATTGAAGATGCATAATGAAAATGAAGTTATTTTCCAGAGGAAGTTAATTTCAAGGGCTGTCAAATTTTTAAGCTCTTCTGTTCATTTTAATATTTGTACAATAGTTTAATAAAACAAACAAACCTAGAGCATACTTGACTGTTTTTCCCAGCTAATGCTATTTGATGTCAAAAGATGAAGTTACATCCACTTTTTATTGTTCAAGGAGGCATAAGGGTTTACGTGACAGTAGATGAGCTTTGGTAGGTTGATTTTTTTTTTTTTTTTTTCATAAATTGTGTACTAAACTTGAATAGCAATGTTTTTTTGCCCAGCAGGGACTAAAGGGCTTTTTTCAGTTTTTTAAAGTAAATTTTTAGGGGTTTTTTAATTAATTTCAAAGTAAAAAAAAAAAAAAAAGA
>Ga0181612_130610_pt1 | contig 24414 bp, 22 predicted proteins | sample HoacroProtozoa21_FD_119630 | JGI IMG/M metagenome (GOLD analysis project Ga0181612, IMG submission 119630) | Hoatzin crop microbial communities from Cojedes, Venezuel. Combined Assembly of Gp0051906, Gp0051904, Gp0051908
AGAAATAAACCTCATCTGGCCCACGCAGTTGCACTTTGACTTGAAACATGTGTTTGATGGGACTCTCTTGAAACAAGCTTGTATCTTCCTAGAGTTAAACCAAGGAGTGTAAGACTTCTTTGTCAGCAATGTAGAGCTGTTCCTAGATGTCAGAAAGACCTTATGTTGTCCCTTTCCAGGATCTCTATATTGACAGGCCTTTACCTTACTTGATTGGCTCTCAGCAGTTTATGGAACAAGATGATGTTGGCCTTGGAGATCTCTCTAGTGAAGGTACGTGCCAGGATGACCTTTTATTCCTGTGCAAATAAGTAGTTCCTAGTCCGAGACTTTGGTCTGTTTTAACTCACAACTTGGATTATACTGCATAGTGTTCTTGCATGTTTAGATGCACGGTGCAATTAGGTGGGGAAAAAGTGTGCATCATTTGTGTATCAGTGTGTAACAACCACTTTTCTGGTGTGCGGAGCAATAACTTGTGCTCTGTGTATTAGAAATGCAAAGTACTAAAATTTCAGCAGCCTTCAAAGCTCTTCCAAACCACTCTCTTTTCCATCTGATTTTTAGATCTTTTCACAAAGTCTTTAAAGTTGCTGTTATGTCTGGTGACCATATTGCTCTGTGTAGAGATGTCATGTCTGATCTTAACTTTTCTGTTTTCATTTAAAATGGAAGGATCAGTAGATAGTGATCGTGGAAGTGTAATTGACAGTGAAGAGAAGGATGAAGAGGTAAGTGACAAGTGACAGAGTACCAGCTACTTTGCACAAGCATTCATGAGTGCTTGGTTGTGTGTGAGGCTGTTGGCTACCTTGTGTTTTCATGTGGGGTCTCAAGTTAATATTGCACAATGTCTGTTCCCTGTGTTGGTTGTGGTAAATGTGCTTTTTGTTATTATTTTTGTGCAGTAGTTTCCTCTGCAGCTTTTCAGTGGAGGAATAAAGTGGTATTGGCTATGACTATTATTATAGTAGAATACTTCAAACTGAAGTATTTTATTCTAGTCTAATTTCACTTTGTGAAGCAAATCATCAAATGCTTATAAAGAATTGCATTTATGGAGAACAAATCTGTTGTAAATTAGTTACAAAGAATGAGATGGAGACTAACAGGAGCGAGTTTAAAGGCTAAGCAGGTGTCGGTAATGCATCTCCAGTCTTTGCCTCATAAATCTTCTGCATTGAGACTATCAATTTCTGATATGTTTTGGCTGCCTTAGCTGTGATGTCTCTGCTTTGTAACTGTGCTATGAGGCACTCATTTTTTTCCTGAGGAGTTTGCTTTTGGTATCTTTGCTCAAATTCAAACCCTTTTCAAGTTACTCAAATGCCAGATGGAGCTTGCTGTCTTTGCTAAACGAATGACTTTAGAGTAAGCTCTGTTCATAAAGGTGATCAATGGTGAGGAGATTTGAATGTTCAAATGTATGCAAGTCCAGAGCTTCTGAGCCATCTCTTGATCACTGGACAAAAATAATGTGTGATACTTGTCTCTGGGTCTCTTGTTCCAGGAATCAGGTGATGAATTTGGAAACCCTAGTGATGATGACCAAAAGACGGTATGGTTATACTCCGTGGTACAACCTGAAGGACTTTCCATTTGTGACACAGTGAGAATGCAAGAAAGAGGAGATAGGAGCTCTAGATGATGAACTATTAAAAACTTTGGTTAAGCCTGATTTGTATAACTTTGTATGGGAAGGTTGTCCTGGCCAGATAGCACCCTGTTGTGAAATTGAACCTGGGCTGGACTTAAAGATGTGCTTGCAAGCCATCATTAGATGTGAAGCGTATGTGGGATTGCATTACCTGATGCGTGTTTTCCTCAGGAATAACTCTGGAGTCATGAGATTTCAGAGAATCTACCTGAGGAAAGTAAGGCTCCTGTAGGATTATTGGGTCTATAATTAAAATTCTGAACTTGCTATGCAGGAAGTAAGGAGCGGTGCAGTTTGTGTATTACATGAAATCAAAGATGTGCACAGTATTAAATGTTTGAAAAGTATGTCCATTTGGATAGTGAATGAAAAAGGAAAGTAAATGTTTAGATTGAATAATGCAAGCCTAACTTTAGTAAGTGGTAGTAAGAGAAAGACTCTTACTCATGTTTAGATGTGCCACTGCAGAAGACGCTTGTGCTGGGGATCCTCAGTCTGAAATGATTTTAGTGCCAAAAGAATAATGTTTCAAAAAGCAACCCTTTCTCAATTTATGTATTGATAAAACAGTGTTACAAAAGCACTCAGATGTATTGTATTGACCTTCATAGTGTAGCTTTGTATGCCTGATGTATTTAAAGATGAGCAAGTACCTTTGGGTTGTTCATGATTTAGTTCACTTCTGGGCCCTTGTCTGTGCCAGCCCCCAGCTCACAATTTACTTCATCTTCTTCATCCTTTTTTTTCTTATTGACATGACTCAAGCCGAGGTGTGGGCATGTATTGTCTGTCATTCTGCTATCCACCTTAGGAATTGCTCAAGATGATGTAATTTTTTACTAGCTGGTCGCAGTGTTCCTGTGTTAGGGCTAAATACTAGGTCTTTAGTGGAGAGGAGTTTGTAAACTAAGGGAAGCAGTACAGCCAAAGCAGTTCAGGGTTGCGTGGAGTAACGTTATACTCCTTGTGAGGAGAGCTTTGGTGTCCTCAGTTGTGTCACTGGTCTGGAAATGTTTGGTGACACAGCACAGGGGCGTACTATAGAATGCAGCAATTAGATTGGAGCTAGAGGCATTCCTTCCTTACCTCTCAAATCTGTGAAGTACCCAAACTGACTGAATGTTTCCCTCCTTTCAGTACATTTGCTCTGAATATTTCATCTAAGCTGATGCAGTTTTGTGCTTGTTTTGTGTGCCAACTTCAGGAGAACACAACAGGGTATTACTGTTTTTTAGAGGACAGCACAGATGAGTGATGAAGATGATTATGATGGCTGTGATCTCTTTGACTCTGAAAAGGAGGAAGATGAGGATGGAGACTTAGATGAAAGCACAAGGCCTGTAAGTAATTGTTCCCTCCCTTAAGGGAGAGATTTGATGTCCCTCATGAAAAATCTGTCCTTACAGCGTTTATAATGGTAGCTCTCAGTTACATTGGATGGGATCCTATAGAGAGGGCCTCTAAAAATCCTGAATTGTCTTTCAACATGGTTGTTCAGGCTTTACATCTTTTAACTAGGGGACTACGGCATCCAAAGCTGGCATCTAAGCTGTCTTTGAAGGCCATTGAGGAATTATGTCTTGCATTTGCATGTGGTAAATGCTTCTTGCTTGTCCTGCTCCCAAAACGAGGTGACATTAAAAATTATGTGATCATAAGGGACTAGAAATGGCTTTTTTTCTCTTGATACACACATAATCTCGTAATTGCTTGCTTAATAGAAAGCTGCATTGCCTCTTCTGAGGGCTTCAATCGAAGTGTAGACAGGACATTGTACAAGTGAAGCTGTATAATACGGTATTTATAACTGCAGTTGCATCAGGTTGGTAACCAGATTGTGTGTAAGGAATATACTGTTATTTATCTCTACTCCTCAGAAAAAGAAGAGGCCAACATCATTTGCAGATGAGCTGGCAGCCCGAATCAAAGGAGAAGTACCAGTCAAACAGGACAAAGACCATTTGTGTAAGTTAACTCTTTAGCTTTGATAAGCGCTTGTGAGATAGTGGGGGGACTTGTGAGAGAGTTGGATGGGAGATTCTGTGTAACAGAAGTTTCATAGATCTGTTATTTGAATATGTATTAGGTGAAAGCCCAGTGAGAGGAATTCAAGACCCTATTTTGTGTTCTGAGAAACTTTTTGGCTATAACTTGTAGGAATGAATTGGAATCCACTGAGTGTTATGGTGGAAAACACATTGCTTTCAAGTGAGACAGGTCATTCCCCAAGCACACATATTATTGGAAAGGTTTTCTCTCCAAACTGATTCTCCCCCTGCTTGTAAAACTACGTGTTTGACCACACGTTCTTCCCCCTGTTTCATTGCAACACTTTCAAATGAAGAGACCTGTCTCAAGTAGTTATTCTTGCAGCAAAGCAGCAATTGAAAGTAGCTGACTGAAAATACAGTGGCAAGTGCTTGTGAGCCTGCTTTTGATCTGTAATTCTGAGAGCACTAGCAGTGTGTGTGTTTTATTGTGTGGTTCAAACAATCAAGCTGTGGATATCACAGAATGGTCAGGGTTGGAGTATAAAGCCTACCAGCTTACCTTGTTCAGTTACAGGGAGATCTTCTGTTTGTTGAAATAACTTTGAGATGGTAAGGCCAGAGGGAATAAACTAAATAAAGTTATTGTAGGTAACTGAATCAAGGTAACTGAATGTCTGCAGCCATTTGAGATGCTCAAAGGTTCTGCTGACTCTGTGTGGGATCTGCACCATCTGGAATGCTGTGTTGCTCTGGCATCTCAGGTGACACTAGCCTGTGTGCGGGCAACTGTGTTGAACACAGTGTCTGACAAGATGATGCTATTGCAATTTTAAGTGCCAATTTTAGAATGTGTACCTCATAGAATTTCTTCAGTGGACTGATTCATATGAAAACATATAGGTCAGCTTGGTTAGATTGTTTTGTTTTTTAGGTTCTCTTATCATAGACTGATCACAGCCTACAAGTAAAGATGGACTATTTTATTTATGTTTTGAAATTTTCTTCTTAAAGCCCTGTCACCAGAGACCATAACAAGGAAAACCGTGAAAGAGAAGAAAGAAGTGAGAGTTCCATCGGATGGTAGGATTTCCTCCTCTCTTGTTTTTGACTTGTGGGCTGGAATGTAAGACGCCACTTAGGAAGTTGTGGTATCTACTCTAGAAACTGGGTGGGATATCAGTGAGCATCCTCCAAGGTGACTGCATACACAAATCTAGGTTGTGATGTGCATGTAAAATAAGGCTAGAAATAGGCCTAGTAGGAGTTCTTCCTTAAATGTGGTCTTGTGGAGCACCCTGTACAACCCAATCTGACTATAGCAGCTTCTCTATATGTGCTGTATGTATGAGAGAGATGGGATGGAATCAAAACAGTTTAAATCTTGGTTGTCTCTTTAATTCCCTTTCCTGAAACTTTGTCACTTGCACCACCGCTCTTGGTTCTTGTGCTTTCTAGATGAAGATGATGACATCTTCAAGCCTCCTAAATTGACTGATGAAGACTTCATACCATTTGGGTCTAGGGGTGGCCTCTTCAGTGGTGGAACAGGTCTCTTTGATGATGAAGAGGTGAGAATGCTGGAGGGGATAGAAATGGAGTGTGTGTGTTCCCATTTTAAAAGTAAAACAAAAGGTCCTGACAAATTCTCACCTCTGGAAGGCAAAGAGGGTAGACAACATTTTGTTGCTTAGTAACATTCAAGCACAGTGGAACAGTTTAGCTTTTCAGTGAAGAACAACTACAGAAGTGAGGTACTTGTGTTGCCCTTGGAACAAAGCCCTCTCTTCTGCAGTAGTGCTGCAAGAGATGCCAGTGTGGTCCTGTCATTACATTAGACAGGTTCTAATTCCAGCTGAGCTTACTCAGCACCTACCTCACTTTTATCTGTAGAGATAAACCAAATGCCATACACTGTGTTTATTTTAAAACAGATTTCTATTAAAATGCCTATGAGAATACTGAACTTTGTCATTCTCTCTCTTTTTCCCCTGAGTGTGGGAGAAGTTTGAGAGGAAAGAGAACATGATATCCTTTCCATTTTATCTTTCACAAACCATATCTGGACAGCGATGCTGTTGGGTTTCTGTGTCTCTGTGCTGTTAAAAGTTCCCTAGTGCAATTATGTTATGTTGTTTCCTCTAGCTATTGTACAATTCCTGAGTTACCTGCACTGGCAAGACAAGTTCACCCTAAGCTTGCTCTTGTGCTAAGTATCTGTAGCTGACTTGATGAAGAGATGGCACAAAGTGCATTTCTGACCTTATTTTAGCATCATTTGTGCACATGAAGGGGGAGAGAAACCCAATGTCAGGGATACTTAAGATTTAAGAATCTGACAGTGCAGCTGTGTAAAACAAATGATTGCCTCTGAACTTTATCATGCAGCTGATATCAGTAACAGTCAAGCATAGTCCAGAATAGTAGCCAAACTGTTGCCCTTGCAGGATATTGTGTTCCTTGTTGCAGCTCGAACTGCAGGTCAGGTGTTCCTTGGAGCTGAGAAGGCTATTAGACTGAAATTTGGAAGGAGACCTTATCTGGCCCACGCAGTTGCACTTTGACTTGAAACATGTGTTTGATGGGACTCTCTTGAAACAAGCTTGTATCTTCCTAGAATTAAACCAAGGAGTGTAAGACACTTTCCATTTTGTCTTTCACAAATCATGACCTCAAGCTTACCATGCCAGTCAGCTAGAACATAGCCAACAAGCACCAGACAGGGGCATTGTGTGAAGGGAAGAGAATAGTTCTATGCAGTGCTTTCCACTCAAATGCAGCCTTTGTTGAAAAAATACAAATTTTCTTTCTTGAAGTGACAGCCAAGAGCTTAAAAAAATCCAGTAGTGCAAGCCAGCTTTGTGTCAGTGCAAATTCAGATGAAGCTATTGTTAGAGCCTCATAGTTACTTACTGCCAAGGCTACTTTCCTCATCCTATAGACACAGGACAGCTAAGCAGATTTGTCTGTGATTGTTGCCTGCCTGCATACACGTGTTCTTGCTTTTCTGTTACCTGAAAGGTAATCATCTAGGAAGGGTAACCTATCTTCACTTACCTTGTGCAATGGAGGAGGCCTTAATGCACCAGAAGGTAGCCACAGTAGGTCAACAGGCAAACAGTAACTGACAGGTGTGCAATAACTCACTGACCTTCCTGCTGCAGCCCTGTGTTTCCTTACTCTTTTCTAAGTATTGCTGCCTTCTTTCCACAAAGCTTTATACAAAGACCATGCATTTTGAGTCTCCAGGAACACAACCTCTAGTATGCAATTTCCTGTAAGAGGGAGGCTCTCAATAAAGTAAGTGGTCAGTACTCACAAGATCTGGAGGCTTCCTGGAAATTTAGGCTGTGATTCTCAGGGAAGATCGGCACAGGGCAACTGCAACCTGGACACAGAAACTTTTGTGGGAGTGTCTGCAATGCTTTTGAGCTATAAGATATATCTATACACCATACTGATGTCTTAGAGACTCCTTAACAACAATATAAATGATTCATCTTAACCATGTGAAGTTCAGGAGTATTTTTATGCTTCTCCTGACCTGAATTCTTCCTTCAAAGCTTATTGTATAAATTTCAATAAGAAAGCTTAGAAGGATGTAATCGGGACCTAAACAGCTGTAGATTAATTAGTGTAAGCCCTTGAAGATGTGCAAATAAAAGGTTATTCCTTCACTACAGTAAACAGACTGATCAGCAGTGTAAATTAAATTTTAGCAGACAGAGAGCTACTCTTCTGTATGTATGCAGTCAAGTTAACACTTGATTACCTAGGTTTCAGTCTATGTGCAGACATCCTTTTTAGAAGGGAGTGGTGCTTACTTCCTCTGTCTTGGCTTAGAAGTGGATATTCTACATAGAAAATTCAGCAGCTGTCTTTTGGTACAAAAAACAAATTCACTGCTTCCCTCCTCCTCTGTATTTTCATCTACAATCAGAGTGATCTTTTTGCTGAAGCACCAAAAGGAGAAGAATCAAAAGAGAGAGAGGAGCAAGTCCTGATAAGTGAAGGTAAGAACCAATTGCTGCCTCCTGTAGTCCTGTCTATGCTGTAATTTATCACTGCTAGTGGCTAGACTGTTTTGTTTCCAGACTGGAAAGTCTGGAGTAGTAATTGTTGACAAGTCACTTCTCCCCGGCCTTAATAGAGAACATCTGTGTTTTCCTTGAATTTTAAATGTGTTTGTTCACTATGATCTCTTACACGCACCTACTTTCCTGGAGCTGAAAGGAATGTCCTTACTGATTTTGGCAGAGCTCTCTGCATGCACTGGATTCCTGCTGCTGAAGAGTACTTTGCAGGATCCAGTTGTGGGTTTGAGTGGAGTAAAGATTTCTTCTTGCAGGTTGAGGCACATCTGAGTTTCCTATAAGCTGCATATCTGGACCATTAAGGAGTCTGAGCACTATTTCTGTACTGCAGCAGCTTTAGCCAAAACATTGTATTTGATGAATTTTCAGACATGGGATGGGAGACTTAAGTGATTTTGTTTTGAGTATATTGAAGTGGTTTTGAGTGTGTGAATGTGAACTCTTGTAAATCACGCTGTGTGTAAATATGTCATGTTTATAAGCTTCAGTTTAGTAGAGCTGTTTTGTGTAGTTTTAATGGAGCAAAAGTAGCTAGACTGTTCTTATAGATATATCTGCAAAATGCAGAAGTTAAAGGAGAATGTCTAAAGAGTTCTGAGCTGTTAACAAAAAATGGAGCTCAGAAGACTTCTTAGATTGCTATTTCTATGGTAGAGTTCTGAAGGCTTTGACAGCATAAAACAAGTGCATCCATTTGTATTGTACTTCCTGTGATTTCAGCGTCCTCTACAAAGTCCTTAAAGAAAGTTCCTGCAGGTGCAGTATCTCTGTTTCCAGGTATGACTCATTCAATAGCAAATTGCTTCGTGCACAAAATACTTTTTTCTTTAAAACCTGCTGGCGAGGTTTTAAAGAAGAAAACTATCCAAATACAGCAGCACTGCATTGCTTGATCATGTCCGTAATGACAAATACAGGTGCTTCTACCGTGCTAAGCCTAAACTGCAGCATCCTTTAGGGGTAATCAGGATTCTGTAGGAGCTGTGAAAGTAGATATTGATGGCAGATATTAGCAGCTGTCAGCTTCCAGTGTTGTGCTGTGCACCATTAAGGATGTGTGTTACTTTAACTGTTATTTTACAATTTACAGTGCCTGCAGTCACCCCTTCCTGAGAAGGAAGTGCATTTTTATCTTTTAGACTTGATCATGTTCTCTTAGGTTAGCAGAACAATGGTTTAAACAATCAAGTTCCTATATTTTTGTGGCACAAGTAAATAATCTTGTTTCTCCAGTTTTGATTAAGAGGATCTGCATACATGTGGAAGGACTAGAGCTGTAACTTGGAGCTAAAAAAGAAGAATTGTACGAAGATCCCTGTTCCATGTCAGACTTCAAGCTGCACAATGAAAAGAAACATGTCACCTGTCTCTTTGAATCAGCTGACTTTGATTTCTGTCTCTTTGTAGACTCTTCATCTGATTGAGTTACCTTAATTTTCAGTTTTGCCTTTTATTAAGAAAGGCCTATTTTAAGACTATGGCTTCAGCTAACTAAGCCCTCTGTCAGCATGATTTTTAGAGTAGGACATATACAAATACAGGCTTTTTCTTCAGGACAAAAGATATACATCAGCAATGGTCATTCTACTTAATTACATCTAATGGTCATTTACATTCTACTTACAACATTTGGTAGCAAAGTGTAAAACAGCAGATTGAGGTTTCCTTTATTCTTTGCTCTTTCTTGGTGGTACAGTTGCATAAGCAGTGAATTTCCCATCATTCTAAGAGTGCCCTGTTCTGGTTCATCAGGAATTAAGCTATATGTAGCATTTATTCCAAGTCTTCAGTTACTACCTCTCAGTAAATTGTAGGCAGGCTAAAGTCACTAGAGAAAAAGCAATGTTGAGGCTCCTTTGCTACTCAAAATCACTTGATGAACATATTTTCTGTGAACAGTTTGTTTAGGAACTTGAGAATGTTTAATAATTAATCAAACTCCATGGCTGTATTCCTGTCAATTCTGTGGCACTTTCTAATTGCATTATATGCCTTTTTTTAATAAACTGCTGCTGTGCTGGTCAAAATTCATGCAGTCTGCTGACTTAACCAAGTAACCATTGTTCTACTTTCTGCCAACCTTTCAATTAAAGCGTTTTTGTTTTTTTTTTTCTTTCACCATTTCCAACCATCTATACATAAGGAGCAAAAAGAGAGGCTTAGAATCAGGCTGCTGATTTTTACCAAAAGTGCTAAAACTGTTTGGAAACAATCTATCGACATGCACATATCACTGAAGCAGAACATTTCCACACCAGATGTGGAAGAAACAGTTGTTACCAGCTTTAGTTGATTATGGCCACATCTGAAGTATGCAGGAATCGTGGGACCAAACTCAGCCTTGTACTGCAGTACTGCTAGTGGTCTTGCATGACAAGTGCAGCTACTTGGGAGAACTCTCTCCTCCCCTCTCCTCAAGGACCTTACCACTCTTATTTGTCCACAGTGGTGTAGCTTATTAGTTAGTTAAGTAGGATTCTGGTTTGGGAAGTCTGTAGAGATGACAGTGTGGGGCTGGTGGGTCTTTTTAACCCAGAACCTGGCTGCTCTTCCTAGGGGAGATGAGCAGGTTTGACGAAGAAGTGATTGCAGTGAGAGTGAGGGGCAAGCTGTCTGTGACTTGGCTTTATCAGGAAGTTTCTGGCTAATGCTTCTGATGCAGCATTGTTGCAGAAGCACGTTGGAAGTTGCTGTGATGGAAACTGCCTGGCTGTACATACTATGCACAAGTGCAGCTTTTCAGTAGCTCTGGCACTGATCTCTGTGTGGTGATTTTTGGTTGTTTTTTTTTGTTTGTTTCTCCCCATCTGACCTGCAGGAGGAAGTGATGTGTTTAGTTCCACTGTAATTGTGGAAAAAGACAAGAAACCTGCAGCACAGAGCACAGAGCAAGCTCCTAAACAGACTGGGAAAGTTGTTCTGTTTGATGATGATGATGACTTCTTTGTGGGAGCAGTTAAAAAGCCTCCAGATTCAGGTACTTTTATACACATACAGTGGAAAATTAAACATTAAAGGTCATCAAAATTCAAACTGATAGGAACCAATGAGTTACAAAATTCAAACCTATGTACTGCTACCTCTGGTTGGGGTTTTTGGGTGGGGTTGGGGTTTTTTTTCTGATTGGCTTAGTTTCCCTCAGAGTGCTGTGGTAGTGTTTTATTTGTATATGCTATCCACCAACTTTCCTCTGTTAGGATGCCCCTTCTACTGCTAGGGCACTATCTAGACTTGAATCAAGGAAATGGTACAGACTTTATTCACACAGCTTTCAGTCCCTGTGCCCAATGCTCTCTATTGGCAGGCTTTAGGCCTTTAGAGGTGCCAAGCCAATACAAAACACTGTCTTTAGAGGTGCCAACTGACTCTACCCAATGCTTGTTGACTGCCCTCTCTGTTACCAGTGCTCTCAGGTAAGTGGTGTTTCACTTTAAGAGGAAAAACCTAGACAAGCTCTCAAAGACTCCTGATGCTGGTCATCTTTAAAAAGGGAGCATGGCATTTTTGGAGACTCTGGTATCTTCTCTTATTCAGTAGCAGCTGTTCTGTTCTTGTCATTCCTGTTTGTTTTGTCTCAATGCAGTCAATTCCGTAGCTGACCTGTTTGATGATGATGAAGGTGACTTATTCAAGGAAAAACCTGCCATTCCTCCTGTGGTTTCTGGCACAACTAAAGAAACAGAAAGCTGTAGGGACACAGTCATTGAAAAAAAGGTAATGGCATATAAATGAACTGTATGGCTAAGGTTTTAGGAAAAAGTTATTACTGCAGCTGAAGTGTCTTTCCATGTACAACACTGTGGAAGTGCAGTATTTGTGAAACAGAACTAGGTTCATAGGGTCGTCCATGACCCGAGTATTTCAGGGGTCTTTAATGCCTTTTGCCTCTCAAATTTTGGGTGTATTTGAGGTTTGGTTTTTTTTTGTGTGGGAAGTGACTGGAAGAGTCTTATTAAGGCAGGATTGAAATGAGAGCAAAATGAGAAGCCTCTGCTAATAAAAAATATTTATGAAGTTCATGGCTGAAATGAAACCAGCCTGACTTAAGAACCTTTGGTGTCACAGTTCCGTGCTGCAGAGACAGTGTTTGCACTTATACCAGTCCTTGACAGCAACTTAACTGGTAACCCATTGCTTGTATATCTTGTGGGAGAAGAATATGGACGTTACAGTTCTACCTAAGCATATACAATACTTGGAGTGTTTAAAAAGGTGGTTTTCAGCTGAAAGCTCCTAAGCTGTAGAAAGCTCTGAATGCTGTCCTTAGGGCACAGGTACAGAGTTATGAGAGCCTCGTAATGCCCGCTTCACTTTTCATTTTCAGAGCAGTGTCACGGGGAAAGTAGTAATTCTCTCTGTTTCTATAGCAGAGATTGTATATATTGTATATATTTTATACACATTCACTGTCCAAGGAGTATTTTAACATAATGAGCTACAGTGACTCTTCTGCCCTCTGGACTAAGAATCGTACAGTGCTGGGGATATCTAACGCAAATCGCTGCAGGACTTCCTCTGTATTGCCTTATGAGAAGCACCTGAGCACAAGGGCCAAAGCCAACTTCTGTTCCTGGTGCAGTGTGAGAGTATCCATGATCAGTGGAGCAGGAGTGGTGGTGGGAGGTCATCCAGTGTCATTGCTCTGATCTCATAGTACTCGGCTTTCCTGGAGGAGAGAATGAGAACTGATTCAGCAGCACCACTCTTGCTCTGTGAGGAAGTGGGGGCTGTTTTATACTCCAAGCTTGTTGACAGTAGTGCTTGGGTCTGGGATCATTCTGAGTTTAATACCAAGATAGCTGGTGGCAGGCTGGGGCTGTGCTGTGCTAATGCAGAAAATGATGTCTGGCACAAACTGTCCTCTTCTTTTACGAAGTATAGCTTGTTGAAAGAAACATTTTTGTTTAACTCTCGAGGGGGCCTGGCATGAGTTGCTGCATACATTTATCTGCTGAGGATGGTGGTGGGAGGGGAGGCCTATGGTGAGACCTACAAGTCACTCGTGCGTACCTCTGGCTGCATGTGAAGAACTCACTCAGAACGTGAGTTTTGGACTTCAGCCCATGGGTGACAAGCTTGTGTTCTGTCTCTTCAACTGCTGGGATGCTGCCAGCATTACGTCCCTTAGAAAGGGCCATATGTTGTGCATGCTCTTACTGAATCTGAATGGGTGCTGATGCAGTGTCTTTATTTGTCCTAAAGAGTCAACCACCTTCAGGTGAGGACTTCAAGCCTTTATCGGAAATGCCTCCAAGAAAACAGAGGGGCCTCTTCTCTGATGAGGAGGATTCTGAAGTGAGTATCTCTTTAATAAATCCCTACAGAAATCCTTGGGATCTGAGTCACCCTGACATCAGTCCACTTGTATCTGGGGACTCCTTATTTATCTGTAGGAACTCTGACATCTGTGCATCTGCTCCCAGCCATCCTGAAAGTTCCTTCTTGCTCCAAGAGTGAAATCTTTGGGAACGTTTCCCTATCTTTAGAGAGTTAAACTTGTGTGGTGTACACAGGCATAAACTGAAAGTCTGAAGAGGGGAAAGATCAGTAAACCAAGAGCAAGAATCATGAAAGACAGCTATGTTTAATCTTGCGTCCTTGGTTTCCAGCTAGCAATTAATCAGCAAAGCTGAGGGAAATCCCTGTGGAGTTGTGGGTGGTTGGTACATCTGAGTAAGACAATCTTTCCGTGCCTCACAGGCACACTAAACACATTGTTTTAAAAGGAAAAACATGATTGTCTCATCTAGAGTTCTTAAACATATAGCATTTCTTTGCAAAGTGACATTTCTTTGGTTTGCCAGGACTTGTTCTCAAGTAAAACTGTGAAGTCCAAAGCTACATCTCTCCCCACCAGCAAGTCCATGAATAAAGCTCCGCTGTCCTTGTTTGATGATGATGAAGAGGTAACTACCACTTCCTGATGCTGCCTATGTATGGGAACCCTCCTGCAAAGCCTGTTGCAAATGCAGCAGGAAATATTCAGAAGTTTACAACACTAAGCTTGTTAAATGGAGCACTGAATTAGAGCCCTAAATTGATCTTGCATTGTGTAGCATTTCTGAGCATGTGGACAGCATTATGGAGGAGAATGGTAGCAGAGACTCTTGTGGGTTCCTGGTGTCTTCTTAGTATTTTGCAGTCAGTGCATATCATCTCTGGACCTAAACATGAAGGGCGTTATGCCTGTGTTAGGACTGGAGAACCCTGAGCAGCAGAACTCATACGAGCTTCAAGAAGCTGTTTTATCCTGGTCTGTGGTACCTACCCATGTGTATGACTTTCTGCTTCCCTTGTGTCATGGCTGGTGAATTCCTGTTTTTCTCGCTTTTCAGCGTGTAAGAATTGTGGCTGCTAGTGTAGAAACTGAGATCAGAGCACAGTTCGTGCAAGAAACTTAACAAATTTGAATTCATGTGTGCTTTTCTTACCTTTTTTACCCTCTTGTCCCTCCCACGCACCCTCCAGAGAACTTTTAACTCTGGGCCTGCAGCCTTCATAGCGAGTTAACTTACTTCATAGTCTTAACCTGAGGCAAATAGGAGGCCTGCTCAGAGCTGTAAGATAGGGGACTTCTGCAAACTCGAGATAAAGGTTTCCTGTTCATGAGAGGGCTGCCTCCAGCTCACCTTTCTGAATAGGGTCTGTTCAGAAGCAACGGTCAGGATAGTAAAACATTTTGTAATGTGGTAAGGTCTCTGGTGTCTGTCATGAAGGTTGTGTTACGGAATTGGAGTTCAAGTTGAGTGGAGAAAAGCATAAAAAAGTGTTAGGTGGTGAAATCAACATATGCTTTTGTGTGTTCTGATACCTGTATAATAATCTGTGTGAGTGTCTTCAGGTGAAAAGTCTTGGTTCTTGCCCAGTGGTAGTGGTTCAGCTTGCCTATTGCCTCTCCTCTCAGAATAGAATTCATTCTCTATTTTGTTACACACATGTAGAAACAGTGCCCCATTATGTTAGCTGTTGTCCAACAGAATTGCTCTGTGGAGGTTTTTGGCTGCTGGTCAAGCCTTATGGTGTAGAGTCTGTGAGGCAAAACCAGGCTGTGTGCTTACAAGTTTCTAGTCTATCAAATGCTGTATGCGTGGAATTCCCTGTACCAGAATACTATATCACTCTTAAATTATCTTCAAAAAAGGTTCACAAAACACCATTTCTTTGTCCTACTTATCCAAGAAGTGGGTGGCAACATTGTCTTGCATGCTGTTGACTTCTCAGTGAGCTTTTCATTGTGGCTTTGGCTTTCAATTTTTAATTTTTTAAAAAAAATTCTTTTATTTTAAGGATCTCTTTGATGTGGTACCTGTCAAGAAGCAACAGGAAAAAACCCCGGAAGAGAAAGCAAAGCAGTCAGAGCCACTCAAGAAAGCCTCCAGCTTATTGTTCAGCAGTGATGAGGAGGTACCAAGGAGTAAGATTTGGTTGAAAGGATTACTGGGCTCTATGCAGGGCAAAGCATAAAACTATGGAGATGGGAACCACAGTCAAACTTTGCTGTTTCACATGCTGTGCCTACCCCAATCCTGTGACTTGTTTACCACTGAGGAAGCCGTCTGATACGTGGCTCAAATTATCTCAGGATCTAGGTAGCAGAAGTCACATGGAAGAGAAAATTTGTTTTGTCAATGTAATTCATAGGAAGATGGATAGCAAATGGAGACTGCTGCCAACAAATCTGACTAGGAAGATATTAAAAGGGAAAAATAAGCTTGTTTTTACTGCTTTAATTTCTGTAAGTTTAGCAGTTCTAGGTAGATACGTGGTGAATTCCTTTGTGTTTTTGGGGTGGGTGCTTTTGTGTGTGGTGATATTTAGTGGGTTTTCTGTTTGCATGTTTTTTTGTGGTATGGGTTGGTTTTTTTTGTTTTTTTTTTTTAATAAAAAATCTAGGGATGGGAAAATGAAGCATAGATGACTAGGCTTCCCAGAGCGCATCCTTCTTCTAGGGATGGATTAGGTGTTGTCCTGCATCTTAAATGAAAGCCAGAGACACTAAGTAAATTAAAGGCTTGTCTGGAAAGTCTCTGAATTAACTCACATGAATAGGATCCAGACTCATCCTAGCCCACCCACCTCCCAAACTTACACTTTTGTGTACACTTGATTTTTATTACCTGTCCTGTAATTGCTTTAGTGGATGCTAAATTTTTGGATGTATTTTTATCTTAAGGTAGAATAAACCAAGTTCATACTTCAACATGCCTGTAGTCCCTTTCAGAAAGGGGAGGAACAGAAGTGGGGAATGAGGCAAACCACTCAAAATGCGGAGAATAAGAAAACACACAAACCAGAAAACTCTCCCACCCCCAGAAATGTTTCCTTCTAATGTAGGTTTTTGACTTGTTCAGTGGATAGGCTTGATTAAATGCTAGTTCTGGGGACAGGAGGCGGGGAGGTGCTGCGGTTGAAAGTTGAGGAAATAAGAAATGCAGCATCATGCACTCCAGTGATGAGTGGTCTTGAGTGTGTTTTGTTTTTGCTTGGTTTGGGTTTCCATGCCCATGCTCTCCCCCCAACTCGCTAATTATTTAAGTGGCTCAAATCAGGTTCTGCTCGGTGACCTTACTCCTGTGACTGCAGTTGACACTGACTTTAGTTGTCAAGAGCAACTATAATAAAGTGTGTATACCCTGTTTTGTTGGGCAAATACTGTATGCCAAAAGGTGGCCAGGCCCTCTGCAAAGCCTAAGCAATGTCAGATTACAGTGATTAACACAAGGCAGGAAAACAAACTAGTAGTGAGATGCAAGGACTGCCAAGAAGCTGAAGTGTTTCTGCTTATAGAGAAGATGGGAAAGTGGCTTTAACCAAGACAAAAGAAAACTTAAGTGTTCCTTATCTTTAAGGAACACTGGAATGACTCCAAGGCAGCTAAACTTCCTTCTGAAGAGGACCGAAAAGAGGACCCTGCAAAACCAGCTAACACTGTCAGTGAGCCTAAAGCTGTGAAGAAGACGAGCCTCTTTGAGGAAGAGGATGAGGAGGATTTATTTGCAATCACTAAAGAGAGGTGACAGTCTTGGGAGGGGCATTTTTTCAGAACAGCCCAGCAGTGCCCTCAAAACCGAATGGACCCAGGCATATTGCAAGTGTTGTCCCTTGCTAATGCTGCTGAGGAGGAAGTAGACATGTGTGAGTGGGAATGGGCAGGGCTGGGCTCTTTTAACTCTTTTGTATCTGTGGTGGATCATTTTCCTTGTCACCACTGAACTGGGCTTCATTTCCCTGCTTGTGATACAGGATCCTCTTGACCTCTTTTTATCTTCACTTCTGCAGAAAGCTGTGCGGGCAAGAAGGGAGAGTAGTAGAATTGTGGAGACAGTGAGGAAGCTGAATCCTGTATCTGGGATCACTTGCTGCAAATGATGGTCCTAAGTTATACTTTTAAATAGATGCAGTGGATGGCCTCTGAAACTTTTGCACTGAATCTTCCACTTTCTGCTCTCTTTCATTGCAGCCAAAGAAAGCCACAGAAGGTATCGTTGTTGTTTGAAGATGATGCTACTAATGGAGAATCACTCTTCAGCTCCCAATCAATGCTACTTCCTTCAGCTGCTAAGGCTGCAGTGGTACCTCCCCTTTCTTTTAAAACTAAAATGGAACACAGTCTTTTTGTAGTCTGTCTTCCTTGTTAGGTACTGAATGTAAATCTAACTTGTTTTAGACAATGGTAGTTCTAGCAAATTGGGGATGGGAACAGGGCAGACTGAACTCTACATGTAAAACTTCTTACTACCTTCATCCTAACAGATTTCAAAATTTTCTTGACCAATAACCCTAAATTTGTTTGGTCTATGTGAAAAGCCCTTCCTGAGGATGTTTTGAGAGCTCTCAACCATAAAATACTGTTAAAAGGAGCAGACTAGGGCTTCACCCATTCTGTCACCTCAACCCAAGCTGATTCAGATGGGTCTACAGGCTTCTTACTCGACTCTCTGTTGAGGGTGTGTATGCCGTCCTCAGTCTTAGCTTAGCCCATAGTGTACTGCCTGTCTGGCTGTGCTTTGGAATTGAAAGTTGGAGTTGCAAAAGCTTAACACAGCTGTATCTGTAGCGGAAATTCCTGTACGTGTGTGTGTGCCGCCCCCTCTCCCCTCTTGCCTTTCTGCTTACGAGAAAAGCAGTTGTCATGTCCCATAAATGTAATAGGCTTGGGAATGGAAGAAGAAACAGGCAAGTCACAGTGTAGCTGCTGGTAGTCACAGGAGACTATGCAGCAACCAGACAAGATTCCCAGGGCATCCGCTCTAAGCTTGCAACTGCTGCCTGGCACTCTTCAACCAGACTCAAGAGCCTATAATACTAGAAATCAAAATCACAAACCAGAATGTCCCATGGGAGGAAAGCTGGAGAAGTCAAGCATGTTGCCAGTGTCCTGGATCCCTGCAGAAAGCAAACTGAGACTGCTATCCCACAGAAGCATATGCTTCTTATATACCCACCAGTTTTGTGTCAACGACATTCTCTTAATTTTGTAGGAGAAAGTAAAACCTGCACAAGCACCACCTTTCTTTAATGAAGAAGAAAAGGAGAAAAAGGAAGATCTGCCACATACAGGAGCAAAGCCTAACCATGTAGAAGATACATCGTGGTGTTTAGAAGAGCCTGGAGCAGTTCCTGTGCCTGGAAGAACAGATGTTGCAGGGAAGCAAACAAAGGAAAAAGTGAGGGATTTTTTTACATTTATCTGAAGTTTGGTAAAAGTTCATTTTAAAAAAAAGAATCTAACAGCGCTGCTCTGGGACAGAATTCTTTTTCTACATTGCCTCTTCTGTTGCGAAGGAGAGGATAACTCTGTCTCCATTTAGTAAAATCACTTGTCAGTCAAACAGCAAATTGGTTAAATGGCATTTAAAAGTTGTTTCCCAGCTGACATACGTGAGAGAATTGTTTGGGGTTTTTCTGGGGGACGGAGGAAGGAATCTCTTTTGGTTTTCCTCCAGACTGGGTTGGGTAATCTTCTTTCGCATGAACAGAGCTTTCCTTTAAAATATAGTCTATACTAATGTGTATGCTTTGCTTCAAGCTCAGTAACTTTGTTCCAACGTAGTCTGAGTTACAAATGGTGTTGGTAGCTGTGGCTTTCAGGATTATGAATATCTTCTGGGTACCACTATTATAGAACAGTATTGATGTTTATTATTCTTGTATTATTGAAGAAGCTTCAGCAGAACTTACTCTTGGGCATGGCCTTACTGAGTGATTGTTGGGGAATTACCAGCTGATGAATTTCCAGAGTAGTTATTATGCTTTGTACTTTCCTGAGTGCATTCAAGGTTCAGGTAATGCTGCCCACTCCAGACAATCCCAGGTTGCATGAACTAGGTACCTCAGAGACAATGTCAAAGCTGCTTAATGAAGCCTTGTGGTGCACATGCAACCTGACATACAGATGAGGAGGAAACCTTATGCAGGAGGCTGCTTATCAGCAGTGCTACAGTGTAGGATACAGGAGAAAACTTGTGTTCCCTTCAAAGCCATAATGTGTGTTCCCCTTTTTTTCTACTGTGTCTTGCTAATCTGCATGTTGCTATCCTGTCTGCTTAGGAAAAATGTGTTGAATATAGTTGTCTACTTGGTAATGGATTGCAGAACTCTGACCACTGCTGGTATTTAACCAAGAAAGCTTAGTGGTGTTTTGGGCAAACCTGAACTAAATAACATGCTGATGTGTTAATTTTTAAAAAATTTTCTTTTTTGGTGGAGCCTTTTGCAGCAACATCCTCAGAGCCAGCCAGTAGTTCAGATCTGTTTGCAACATCACCACCAGCTCTGGCGAAAGATGTCAAGACCCAAGCTAAGAAAGTGTTAAGCTTGTTTGAGGAGGAGGAAGAGGAGAGACTGGAAGACGATAATGGCATTAAAAATGCACAGAAAGAAATTGGTGTGGTGAGTCTCGGGAAGTTCTTGAGCACTAGGAAATAGTATTCCTACCTCCACTATTCTAGGCAAGGTTTTGGTTTTACCCTTCCCTCTCTTCATGTCATGGCTAATCTTTCCCTATTTCTAAACATCCAAATTCTTGGGTGAGAAATTATTCCTGCTCTTCCCCATGATCCTGAATCCCTTTGTAGAATTTTCTATCCCACTAACTTGAAAGCATTTTGCTGCATGCTATTATAAAAAGAAATTTTGTACAGATGTGTTGGTGCAGCTACTTGATGTCTGCTGTACACAACTGATTCCCCAGTTACCCCTCAAGGTCAGAGGTACTAGGCAGTAGAAAGCTGTAGGATTTGAAGCCTTATGTTTTATCCGTTTATTTCCTTTGTATTGTTGCAGTTTGCTTGGTGGTTGTATGCCTGCAGACTTAGGTTCAGCAGGAATCATCTTAATTCTATGTTTACTTCTGTTTTTTCAAGGATGTGTGTTCACTTTTTTTAAAAAAGCCTCCAGTTGCCATATTCTTGCTGTCTGGCTTTTCTAATATAGCATATACTGTCAAGACACAGACTTTGAATCTTCAGCAGCAATATTGTTGAATCCATGGCAATCACAGAATCACAGAATGGTAGGGGTTGGAAGAGACCTCTGTGGGTCATCTAGTCCAACCCCCGTGCCGAAGCAGGTCGCCTACAGCAGGTTGCACAGGACCTTGTCCAGGCGGGTCTTGAATATCTCCAGAGAAGGAGACTCCACAACCTCCCTGGGCAGTTTGTCCCCCAGTGCAGCACCCTTGGACAACTGCAAAGACAGAACAAGTTCCTTGGCTTCACCTGCGCTTGCACAGAGCTGCGGACTTTAATGTGTGGGAGTTTCTTCTGGTCCTCACAAGAAGCTTATCAAAGATCATCCCCCACATTACATGGAGGGGAAGGAGGAGGAGTTATCGGAGAAAGTTATCTTCAGACACAAACATCTGACAGGATCAGTTAAAGCAGACATAATTCCCAGTTCAGTCTCCACCCTGAGAATACAGAATCTGTCAGAGGCCGTTTGTAGTTGCCCTGAATTTCTGGTGTGCCCCGTCTCTTCCTCCAGAGATCTGACATGCGCTGTGCTAGATGGGTGCTGCACCAGCTGCGTGCGTGAAGAACTGGGGAACCTCCTCGTCTCGTCCATGTTTGTGCAACAAACCAGCACGTTCCCACTGCAGCGTGTGCTGGAGCGAGGGAGAATCCTGATTGTAAGCAAGCACCGCACGAGATGGGGCTGTGCTGGCAGGAGGGAAGAGGAGACTCCCGCTCCCCATCAGCAGCACCTCAGCAGAAACCAGACCCTCCCAAACTCGAGGTCGGGTCCACGCTCAGCTCACGGATGTCACCTATGTCTGACCACAAAAGAAGGGTGAATCCTTTTGACTGCGTTTCTAAATAATGACTCATTTTAACTCTTACAGTTTGAGGTACTCCCAAAAATGACAAATTCCACGGATGCACTGCAGGATTTCACAGAGACCAAGTGTCCTCGCGAAGCTGCAAGTGGAAGAGGGGCTGCACCCTGCTGTAGCTCAAAGAGATCTGCATCTCTGCATGGATGCAGGGCTGCCGATTCCCCTGCTCAGGCAGCGGAACAGGAGAGTTTGGGGTCTCTGAGAGCTCCCCCGTATCCGTGCCAGCCCTCTGGAATGGGGACAGGGCGCAGCTCCTTGGAGCAACACCCACCTCGGGTAGCTGAAATGATGGTGACGGGGATGCTTGCAGATGCATCATGGACCCTGTCCAAGTCTGGGAGGAGCTGGGACCCAGCTGTGCCCTCGTCAGTGGCACAGTGCAACCTTCAGTGACAGAGCACAGAGCCACCTCAACCTGCTTCGCTCATGACCACCCTGAGCTTCCCACCAGCTCCGCTTCGAGGCAGCAGCCTGCTCCTCACCCTCAGGGCTCACAGAAGCTGAGCATTTGTAGAAGACCCTGGGCAATTTCCCTGTGGGAGAGGGCTGGCCTGGGAGCAGGAGAGCCCTTGGTTTCTCAGCACTCAGAGCAGATGCAGCACCATGTCCACCCTGGCATGCAATGCAGCTCTGCACGGTGCCATCGGTCCCTGCTGATGGAGGCAGGGGAGGGGCCCAGGAGATCCCTTCTAGAGACCCCTTGATCCTCCTCCTCTCAGCCTCCCCCTCCCCAGAAAGTCAGGCCAGACATGATTTGGGTAAAGGAGCTCCTGCTCATGGCAGGGTGATGGAACTTCAGTTCTGTGGATGTGGAAGGAAACACTGCAAGGGGTCTCTAGTCTCTGGAGCAGACCAGAGCTGCATGGCCTTGTGTCCTGCCCCCAACAGTGACCTTAGGCAGATGCCAAGAGAAGAATGTAAGAACAGAGCAAGTGTGCTTAGTAATTCCTCAAGCACCTTCCTAGCCCTCAGCAGTTTGTGGTCTAGGAGATTCCTGAGCCAGAAATGGTTCGTAGATACAGAATAGCTCAGGAAGGAGTTTTTCTTCCACTAAAGGTTCATTTGAATTTTAATTTTGGTAACTGCAGCACGCAATGGCAAGAAGATCTAGAGCCACCACTTTAAGCTCGTTCTGAACACACTTCTTTGAAGGACTCCTAATTCATGCATCAGAAGAGACAACGCACACTTGATCCCTGCCGCCCATCTTAGAACCACTCAAAGGTGGCTTAGGCTGACCCAACCGAAAGCAGTGTCCATGGTGTGACTGCTGCCTTCCTGATCGGTGCTGCCTGCTGTCTTCAGTGTCAGGTCACACAGTGTGGTTCTCCAGGATGTGCTGAGTTTGCCTTCCAGGAACACCTGTCTCAAGCTCTTTGGTCCCTGTGAGACCCACATCTGCATGGTCCCACATCTGCATCTCTGCCCTCTTGCACTTTCCAGCTTGCTGCTTCTTCACCCACTGTTTCAGGACCACTGTCTGTCACCCTGTCCATGTCCAGACTTGACTACCCAGACCATAAGCCTCACTGAATATGGGGTGAAGACCCGGGAGATGTGGACATGGATATTTGGCTTGCTCTGCTAGAAGCAGCGCAGCCTGGAGCCCAGCACTGCTCTGGCAGGTGAGGCTGGATGAGCCTGGAATCCGCAGCCTCCCCCCTGGTTGTCCCCAAAATGCCTCCCTGAGCATCCCAGCTCGCTCCAGCTGCCCTGGGTGACTCCAAGCTCCTGCAGTAACTCACCCAGCTTCTAGTCCTCCCGTTGGGATGCTTTGGGGTGCGGAGCATCATGAGCCCCCCAGTGCAGCCACTGGAGTGGTGAGAGGGAAATGGGATTTGAGTGAGCACTGTGAGATGGTCCTCAGAGATCAGGGCACGAGCAGATGCCTGGGTGACACGCTGAGTTTGGCCGGACCACAGGGAAGCTCGAGGACATCCACCCCCATGCCCATCAGCTCTTTGTGGGTCTTTTCTGCACAGACCTCTTGCTACGCCCTTATCGTGTAATGGCAGACCCTCTCTCAGTGTTGCAATTATACCTCAATTCAGAAGGCCAGCAGCATGTCTAGGTACGATTCCAATCTCCTCTCAGCCCTCAGAAAGGTTCTTGTGAAAGGCAGAAGGTTCATGGGGGTCTTCCTAAATCTTGGAATGGATTTTACCACAGCACTTGGTGCACTGATGGTTGAAGTGTTTCGGAAACGACACCATAATAAAATAAATGCCCCGGGAGGATTTCGTCTGAGTGGAGGAAATGATGAGAACAAAATGTCTTAATGGCCATTGTTGGTGAGGTGGAGAAATGGAATATTTAGTGCTGAACATCGTAGATCAAGAGCCTCAAAGTGGATGAAGATGATCAGATTTCAGTATCTGGAGTTATGTTTATTACTGTGTTCTTTGGGGCCTGTCTTCCCCCACCAGTAAAACAGTAATGAGGAAATATGGTGCACAGGGACATGGTGAATGCATTTTTATTGCGAGGAGGAATTGCATTAGGGAAATGTTAACTTAAATACCTAAGCCATTTGCATTGGTGCAGTCATTTTGATGAAGGTTTGTTACCACAGCCATCACCACCCCCCTGGATGACTGCAGGGAACAAGCCAGGCTGGAGGTGGCAGCCACAGCATCTCCGCCGCTGAGCACCGAGCTTGAGCTCTCTGAGATTATGAGACTGATCATAGCAGGTCCTGTCTGGGATGGTGGGACAGGAGCGGTGGCAGGTGCCTTATTTTCAGAGCGAACTGAGAAAAGGAGACCATATTCCCATCCTGGATACCCAGGCTTAATTTCCACAGTTACACACAAAACCAAACGTCCACACGGGCCGTGGAGAGGGAATTTTGCTCGCCGCTGGCTCAGGCACCAGCACCGACTACCTGCACATCCCAGGGGACAGCAAAGCAGCGCACAGCCCGTTCCCTCTGCCCTGACCAAGCAGAGAGGCACAGCCCGTGCAGGCTGACGGCAGGCTCGCTGCAGCACCAGCAGCTTCTGCAGCAGGTTACTACATGGAGCCAGGATCTCATCCCAGTGCATGGACCTTGCTCCCAGTTCCTCCCAGTTGAGATGCAGGGTTAGGGGTGGCCAACTGTTGCTCTCTTCTCCCAAGTAACCAGCAATAGAATGAGAGGAAAAGACCTCAAGTTGTGTCAGGGGAGGTTTAGATTGGATATTAGGAAAAATGTCTTTACTGAAAGAGTGGTCAGTTGTTGGACCAGGCTGCCCAGGGCAGTGGTGGAGTCCCCATCCTTGGAGGGGTTCAAAAAACCTGTAGGTATTGCACTTCAGGACATGGTTTAGGAGGCAAGGTGGTGTGGGGTTGGCAGTTGGA
>Ga0181612_133212_pt1 | contig 24413 bp, 14 predicted proteins | sample HoacroProtozoa21_FD_119630 | JGI IMG/M metagenome (GOLD analysis project Ga0181612, IMG submission 119630) | Hoatzin crop microbial communities from Cojedes, Venezuel. Combined Assembly of Gp0051906, Gp0051904, Gp0051908
CATGATTTCACCGCGTTGCTGATACAAATAATGGAGATTGATAAATTCATCACAACATCCATGTTTTGTTTATTGTGCTGGAAAGGTGATCATCTAAAATCCTGATTAAAAAGGCAATGGAACAAAACAAGAAATGTAAATCAGGTGATAATAGTAGCTAAACAATCATGTGTGTCATGCTAGAGTCTGTGTGATATTATGAATATCAAGTCTTTTTAAGTAGGTGTCCAATGTCATCCACCACGGTAAGTACAAAGCCAGTTGATAACTGAGTAACAGATGAGTCAGAAGTTGTTAAAAAAATTCATTGGTCATGGGACTGGTTGTGTCAAACAGTTGCCTAAAAACAACAACTATTCTGCAGTGCAGATATTCAGGAATATCAGCTGTATCCAACTGTTATTGGGAAGAAATATTTAAAGTGGATGACTCAAACCTTATTCGCTTCTTGTTGCGTGTTTCCCATTGTATTTACCAAAGAAGTTTCTTAACCCGAGCTGTCTTATACAAAAATAAAGCTGTCCATAAGTGAATGAAAGACAGTCAGTCCAATTTTCACCCTGGTTTCACGTGTCAGTCTATTGATGTAATGTTGGGGTTTTCTTTTCTTGTGGGACAGGATAGTCTCAAAAAGAGAAATTCAATGTGTGCTTAGGACTGGGCCTTGACTAGGATAAGCATTGTGAATGTGTGTATAATTTTTAACAGGTATCTTTGGCCCACTTGAAAGCTGGTATTCAACTAGGACAGACCTGGTGACTTCTAACTCTCCGAAAGGAAGGAGTCTGTGAGCTCTCTTATTCAGTGCAACTTTAGGTCTGTGAATTAGTAATGTGAAACATAATGCCATGATACGTGCTTTGAATAGGTCTTCCGCCACTCTTGTTGAAGAACAATTTCAATTTTTTGTCTACAGATACAGAGAGTGTATATCTACATATCTATATAGTGCTTGTTTTATTTCTGTTTCAGTGTTACAATATAGTAAAATCTGCATATACCAAAAAAATACAAGTAATTGAAGATGAGAACAAGTGAAATATGTGAAGTTCAACTTTCCTTGCACAGGAATGACTGCGAGTAACTTTGTGATTTAACTCAGTGTGACTGAGAGTTGATTTGGTCTATTGCTGACTGCATAAAGGCTTTCCTGAACCAAGAGATGCTTCTCTATTGTAAAATCTTGTATTTCTAACCTTTAACATCTTACCAAGAGTACTGTCCATTGCTTTCACATCATTATCTGAGTTTAAATACCTCTCAGCTCAGCTTGTTCTTCCTTAATCTTTAAACCTTGCTTAGTACTACCTTCATACTTAATCATTCTCCTGCTTTGCAAAGCACTTGGGGATCATTCCGATGATAAATTTCAGCTTCATCAGCTACTGACCCACATATGCTCCGCAGCCAGGCTGCAACTGCTAGTCCCTATAGGTCTTGGGGTAACGTTACAATTAAAGAGCAGCTGCTGGCATATATAGGCTCCATGGACTCTGTCATCAAAGGGTAACTGATGTCCCACATTAACTGAATGGATCTCTAAGGAATTTCAGTGATAGAAATCAACTTTCCTCCCCAAGAGAAATTACAGCATATCTGCCTTGTCACAGCCAGATGCTGCGCTTGTCCTGACGATTGTGTCCCATCCAATACTACAGTCGTGTCTATAGGTACGGCAACTGAGGTTTTGACAGTACATGGAGACCTCTGTCTATCTTGCTAGGGTTCCCCATGAGCATCAGAGATGCTTCTGTGCATGTCACACAAAAAAGTTTTGTGGTTAATTACACTTATTTACATTTAAAGATAAATGGCAGTCAAATTTATAATGTCCTTTTATATGTCCACAAAAATGGATAAAAGAAAATAAGCTTTTGTTTGGTGTATGATTAACCTGTGGAATTTACTGCAGTAGGATATTACTGAGGCAAATAGTTTAGTAGGATTTAGGGATTAGACACATGAATAAGAAGAGCATTTGCTAGTTACCTTCTCTAGATTTAAGAAAGGTAGTTTCTTCCCAGTGCAATTTGATACATAAGGTCAGCAAACAATTGCTAGCATAAGGACAGGTGATGTCTTCCCCAGCCTGTGGCTGCCAGCAGGTCCCCAAGACAAGGCTCTTCCTTCCTGGAGAAGGATAAGGTATCAATGTGCTTGTCAATCAGGGCAAAATACTGTACTGAGCGCACAACTGCTCTCTTCTGTTGGGGGATTATTTTGTCCCTGCGGGTCAGGTCAAGACTATTTCACACCCTCAGCAGCTTGGAGTTTTGCCCTCCCACCTATTTTATTCCTTTCTTAATTTCAGAAAGCCTGACAGCCTGGCCAGTGCCCTTCCGCAAGGATCATTATAACTAATGGACAAGCCTATTTATTATAAAGTCTGTTAAAGAGTAGTTAATGAGCCCTGATTTCTATTTAACTGTCACTCTGTAACCTGCTTGAGAGCAGATCTGCACTCTAAACATAAGCACCTCTTAATGCTTCTTATTTATTTATTTAGAGGCAATATAAACACCGTAGGCCAGACCCTCTGCTGATACATCCTCGCGCCTCCAACAGCCAGGATCTGTTGAAATCAATGGGGCTTTACTGATTTACATCCCCTGAGAATCTCCACGTAAAATAAATTCCAGCCAGGAGGTAGGAGATATATGTCTATGCAGAAGTCAGATAAATTGGTGTGTTTGTATGACACACAGACATTTCGGGGTCAATAGTATGTACAGAAATCAGTTCCTTTAAAAGAAAGCTTAACGACTTATTAAACTTATTAAACCTGATTTATGTTTGTTAAAAAACAGTCAGGTGACAACTAACTGATGCATATCTTTATTTGCTTTGGTGTAATCCTGCATTTTTGTTTTACACTCATAGATAATGATGTTTCACTGTTTTAAGGTCAGAGTCTAATTTCAGATGTCACAAGAAAGGTAGTGTATGAAGCGGCACACTGCTGTTTTGTGCACATGCAAAGAAAAAAACAGCTATTTTGCAACACTGAACTCCTCCACAGTCACAGTAACTATAAACTGTCACAGTAACTATAAACCTTAAAAACAACAGAATACCTTTAAATCAAGAAGTTGCAAAATGCTTTCAAACAGTCACCGCAGCCAGCCAAGTTTTTAAGAAGTTGCCGTAGTCCTATTTTTTGTTCCCTTGTTGAGGTTAGTCTTCAGAAAACTATGCACAGTGTTTGCTCCAAGTGAAATGCACATGCCTCCAATTGCTGGGGCCACAGTCCATGGCATGTGCACAAATGGAAGTTGTATTAAGCTGAAATAGGTGGACTTCTGTTAAGGAATGTTAGTATTCTATATTTAAGTACGTAATCTTAAATGACTCATTTCTCTGCTACTTCTGCCCCTGCCCCAGGATGAAAGAACAGACCAAAACTTTTGACATACTTATTTTTGTGGTTTTTAGTGATGTAGCCTTGTCCCTTAAGACATGGCTACTGTACTATGACTTATAATGCTGTGCCATGAAACACCTCATAAAAATAATGTTATTTCCTCTGCTTTCTTCTGGACCTTTACAAGAAAATTACTTTCAGTCTGCTTAAATCCTGTTACTTTTCATAACAACCTCTCACAAATAAAAGCAGTAGAGTTAACTAGGTTGATATGAACAAACCAGAAAAACAAAGTAGATGTTTGATTTTCTCCCCCGTCCCATTTTGTTTATTGCTTTGTCACTTACCAAAAGTTGGAAGAAGAAAAAGTAATTGGATGTTTTATAATTTGTGACCATTTAAAAGAATAAATGACCTGAATCAAAGGTCAAAGCCTTTGTGCTTTCTGCAGTAGAGAGGTTTTTGTTTTGTTTTCCCCTGAATCTTTTTATACTGGAAAAAAAAAAAAAAAAGAAAAAAATTGAAGCAGCCTAAAATAAAAATCTCCCCTGTGCATATTCAAGCACAAGATGATTCTTAAAGAATCTTTACAGCTTCTGATTGAAATGTCTTTTTCCTTAAAGCTTGCAAATATCAACAACATTCCTGCACACTGTAATCAAATACTTTCCCAAAAAGCCATGGAATGTGCCATAATTTGTCAAAGATCCTCACTGACAAGTTTTTAGTAAAGTCCACTACAGCAAACCCTCCTCGGCCCCCTTGACCCACGTAGCAAGAGACCTTTGACCCTATTTGGGCCTCTTTTATGAGCTTCTTTCACTCTGACCAGATGGCTAAACTATCAAAGGTTTTTATGAGTAAAAACTGCTTTTCAAACTCACAAGTTGTATATTTCTCTCCATGTTAATGTGAACTATCAACCCAAAGGCTTTAAATTGAAAACACAAAAGGTGCTCTGCAGCTGCTGGCCCTGCAGTGGCACCTCGCATTGTGCCGGCTGGGTGGGGATGTTTGTAGAGTAAACAGCTGATGTCCAGATGAAGACAGTTTAAGGCCAAATAGTTTAAAACACCACCCATCGAAACCCTAATAAATTATTTTTCCCCAGGATATTTTTTTGAGCCTCTAACGTGGTGTTTGCGTATTCATTCACAGCTACCGCCAGCCCACCCTCTCTCTTCTGCATGGAGACCACTGCCCGGAGTGGCAAATTAGGACTAATTAGACCAAATTGTGTCAGAAACAAAAATAGAGAGATTACAGACTTCTCAATCAGTTTGAATTTCAATGCAAACATCTCTGAACACCTGGACATCACTTTTTTAAAGCTAACTGAACTGTCTTGTCCCTCGCTGTCCATGTGCTGTCTGAGTGCCACTGGGGGGGATTTTGTGTCTAAGATCACCATGGAGATTTGTTGTTACTGTACAGTTTCTGTTCCACACTTTTTTTTCTTTACAGATAAATTCAGTTCTGTTTTCTTAATGTAATGTACTCTTGTGTATATAGAAATATTTTTATATAAACTATTAATATACTAAATATATTTCACAGCATTTGATCTTCCTATTTTTGACAGATATTTAACAATTTTCAAAACGAGATACTTTAAATCAAAGAGATTAATAAAGCAAAATCATACCCTCATAGGCTTTCCCAAGAGAGCTAGGGAATATAATCTGCTCTTCCTCTTTCTCACAGGTTTCCAACGGCTCTCTTTTAACCCTTCGCATTCTGGCATGCCATTCTCACCATAGCATATTTGTTTCACTAATGGAAAATCATACTTTGTCAAAGTTGCGGAACTGCACGTTTGGGAACAACTGTAGTTTAACATTCCTAATCAAATGACTCCTATGCAAGGTATTTCTTTAATTCAGTTTGAACGGAGGGTTTTAACTGGTTATGTATCTTTTTAAGTCAAATAATCTTTCCTTTCACTTAAAATCACAAAAGGGTTTTGTTTGGAGGAAAACAATGGTGTCCAAGTAGGATAAAAGATAAATATTGTCGAGAAGTCTCTACTTTTGCAAAACCAGGGTGTCTGTTAACACCAGGCTCGTAGAGCATACGATCATCCATGCATTCTGAAATCACGTAGGCCAGGGCTGTGTCTTCTCTTCAGTAGTTGTTCAGACCTACTGTACTTACAGCTGTCAGTCACACCAGCACACGTTACAAGTGAAGATAATGTACAGAAGTAAAAATATATCAATTTTTCTCTTGACTTGGGAAAAAAAAATTCAGCTTATCCTTACCTTCTGTCTAAAGCTTTTCACTTTCTCAGATTTCTTTACATGTGACTTGTTAATCCATCAGTCTTGTTTATCCAACCAGGTTTATTAATGACAAATGTTGCTAGCCTTGCTGAGTTATGACTGTAAACTGAAAGAATATGAGGGCCAAGGTGAAAAGGTGATTTCTTTATAACAGCTGTAATTTATCCTGGGCTTTGGCCAGGCCTTTGATTTTGGACTGGCCCTGGATATAGTATTCCTACTGATTGCATTAGAATAGCCCTCAGGGGTCATGCTGAATTCCAGGGCCCTGGAACCAGTTAGAAGAATGGAAGATGACCATATGTGCAGGGTTAGAGAATGATAATAAGGTGCAGCACAATACAAGCCCGAGTGTTGTGGAAATCCTCTGCTGTGCCTTCTGCATGCTGTCATTCGTATAAGCATTGCATAAGAAATGCATCCCAGCTTGGTCAGGAGGAGGAGAAAAGAAAGCAGGAAAAAAAAATTAAGTCTCTTCATTAGTCCCTGGGTTCATTAAACGTCTCCTGAAATGAGAGGGTTTGAGTGTATCGTGTTACTTGGTTAGATTTTGAAAGGGTAGGAGACGCCAGTGCCATCTAAAGCAGCTTCAGCAATTGTTGTTTCCAAGTATCACTTCTTGTGCAAAAGCCATCTGATCCTTGTCCCTCAAAGACAGAAGGCATGGAGAATGAGGGCCTCATCTCTGGTTTTCAGTTAGTTTAGTGGTCCTGAAGTCAGGTCACGCAGATAGGCCATGTCCTGTCCTATTGCCAGTGCTCGTTTCAGAGGCAGGGTCTTGGTCTGTCTGGAGGTGACCGTTCCCTCCTGCCCAGTTGTGGTCTCTGCAGTTAGAAAGGTCACCCAGGTGTAGGAGACCTCTCCCCTGTTTCTTTTTCAGCGTGGGTGAATAGCGTATCTTAATCAGGAATGAGTTCTCAGTCTTTTCTGTTGACACTGTTTCACTTTTCATGGAATAGTTAGACTTTAAAATGGAGTCATAAGGAGAGAACAAGAACACATCTAATTTTCCCAACTAGAGGTTAGGGCACTGTCTTGGAAGAGGTAAATGAGTATGGGGGTCTGCTCTAGCAAGTATTTGCATTATTTTTATTAAGCAGTCACAGATAAGTTACCACAGGATCTTTCTTCATCTTTTAATGTTCCAATCTGAATCATAAAATCATAAGAAACTACAGGAAACAGGAGGTCTCAGTTCATCTGCCCTCAAGTCAGCTGGATGGCAACTTTGTAGGTGCAAGCAGATGATTATACTGCAATAACAATTGTACAATTCAGTGATACATACTGCTATAGGCAAGTTTTAACAGGTGCGAGATTGCCTTTGAAAAGAGATCAATCCAACCTCTTAAAGTAGTTTTATTAACTGTTGACAATTCCCATTATTTTTCAGGCTTGGCTGATTACACTGTCACTTTTGGCAAATGCTAAAATAGCTTATGATCTCTGCTGACTTCAAAGTCTTTGGAGAGGGCAATACTGTACCTGAATTCTGCAAAATACATCTGATATCTCAATAAGGTCAAAACCATTAATTGTGGGAATACAGGTTTGGCTATCTGGCTGCACATAAAACTGTACATAGTACCACTAATCCTCTGACCTGCCAACCTGTCATTAAGTGCTGAAACTGTGATTTGCAGCCAGACACAAATACCATGACTCAAGTGACCACGCTTTCTCACGAGATCAGTACCGTAGTCAGTCCATACTAAGACATGACGTGGCATTAGCTCTTCCTTGTATGTGCGCCTTTTGGCCTCTGCACTATTTTATCACTGTTACCACACATTAACTTATTAATGGTCCAGATTTTACCTAATATCAGAGTGAACCTACTCTTTGCAAGCTCTCTTGTTATTCACCATGTTGGGAAGCATCTGAGCATCTTCCAGCAGTGCAATAAGTCATGTGCATAATCGATGCGGTGCCTGTTTGTCCTCCTCCCTCAAATGAAAAAGCATGTGGTGGAATAGCTTGCCTTCAAGAGGGAGAGACTAGGGTTTTTTGAGAGGTGGGAAGGAGAGGGTGAACATTCATAAAAGCGCTTACTGCAGTAGTTTAACATACAAAGACGTTCAGGCCTCTGGACAGTTCCTAAAGGAAATAAAAAAGCAAGCTACTGCCCACATACCACTCCAGCTGCTGTTCTGGTCCTGTGACAGGTGTCGATAAGTGCCAAGACAGAGATAGGAGTGGGAGAGCTGTACTCTGAGAGGCGCATCATTGTGTGGGCAATTGCACCCTTCACTGGCCCAGGGTGACTCGGCTCCTGGCTAAACAGTGGCTCTTGCAAGGTGCCAGTGGAGCAATAAGCAGCTGGGAGGATTGTTTGGGCCAGATGCCAGTGGTCCTGTGTTCTTCATGGCCAATATTTCAGGAAATATAGCCTTAAATTCCTTCATGCTCAGATGGCAAAATTAACAGTAAGGCATCAGTCTCCATTGGCAGAAGCACTGCAAGCCACTTGAAGTTTTGTTTTTAAGTTACGGGTTTTCACCTCAAAAAAACAATTTCAATTTCTAATGAATGATACTAGAGAAAACGGTAACCTTATTACAAGTTCTTGCTTCTGTTCTCTCTTCTGTATCATCATGAAGTATACCCGAGTATTTGGGGAGGGGGCACAGAGCGGTCCTGCTAGACATGCTAGGCAGGAAACATGTAAAGCTCATCCATACATTATTAATTAAGAAGCATTAACATCTAAAGTGAGGCATCATTTTAAAGAATAAGATTATAAAAATTACTCAATGCTCTTCTTTTTTAACTAATTTAAGCCCTCTGATATGTATCAGAGTTTTTCTTTCAATCAGGCTTGCATAAAAATAAAAAATAATCTTTTTTTTCTTAACGAAAACTAAAATTTTAAAGTCACGTCACTTGTGTGCCAATTCCTAACATAACTAGAGTTAGCAGCACTTTGGTATAATGCAGCTATATTCTCAAACCATTGCATCACTATGGTGTAAACAAAAGGTACCTGAACAAGAGCAGGCCAGAGCGGGGATGTCAGAGCTGCAGAATGTCAGGACAAGGAGTGTCACCTGACAGACGCTTGCAGGGTTGGCTAGTGCTGTTCAAGAAGCTCCTGCCTGACGCTCTTTACTCCTGACTCTGGGTTGGCGCTAACTAGCTGAGAGGTGGGAGCAAACAAACAAGGGTGGTAACTTCTTGTACTGTTCCAGGTAGATCCATTTCCGAAGTGTCGGCACGCATCCTCCTGTGTGCTCTGTCTACTGAGACCGCGGCTGCTTTGGCCGAATTTTTGGCGCTACTAATTTAAGCATAGCCATTGAAAAGAGCAAGAATAAAATTGTGTTTCTCAATTTGGGTCCTAGGAGGGTTGGGCAGAGCACAGGGAGGAATGAAATGAAACCCCTTCACAGGTAACTGCACCTTGGGCTCGCATAATGCAAAGCTGTTGTTTTATCTTCACATCTGACATGCCACTGGCCTTATTTGCAGAAAGCTGACCTTGTGTCAAACAAGATGATCTGACTGACGTTTTCTATTTCTGGAAATGATTAATCTGTTTATAAGAAGTTCAGTTAAGAAAAGCCTTTAAGTTTCCTTCTACATTTTCATTGATTTCTTAAAGATTGAGTTACATTTTCCATTTGTTAGGAGATGTAGAACTTGCTATTCAAAGAAATGCTGATCCCAGTGCTCTGGCACGCACAATGGCTGGGCAGTCGCACTCGTAGGGGTTACTTACCCTGAGCAGCCAGTTTGTCTCAGCACCGTGACACATCTCTCCATAACCAATGGCAGCTTTCAGGTTCTAAACATGTTTGAAAACTTGGTAGTGAAATGCTAACAAAAACCATTCCCATCCTCCAGACTCGTACAAACCATACTTAGGAGTTTGATTTGTCTAAGCTTGTTGACTACGCTGAAACGCTCGCAGGCACAGCTAGGTGTCCTGGACAATGTCCTCTACAGAGAAGCTCATCTCTTGTCTGAGGCTTGAGTAACAAACAGAGCTCTTACAGCTTTTGTAGCTATATTTTTACCTTCTATACAGTTTATAGAATAATCACATCTCTTCAAAAGTCATGCGATGCCTTCTTTGCCCCACAGAATGGCAGTATGGGTTCTCTTCAAATTTGTTTGTGTTTCATTTTTTTTCAGTCTGTTCTGAGCTATAAATACTCTCAGGATCCATCAGACTCACATCAGATACATTCATATTTCACTTTCTTCTAGCATTCCAGTTTCCAGCTGAATCTGATAAGTGGATCAGTCACTGCCATGTCAGCAAAGAGCAATGTTGTACCTTAACAATTGTCATTATTACTCAACACACCCATGGAGAGTAAGCTGTGAGGAATGCAGGTTTTCATGCTTTATCAGCTGTAACTAAACATCTGGTTACAAAAAAAATGAATCACTCAAAGATAATGAAGGTTATGATTTCATATAATCCTTTTCAAGCAAAACAAATTCCATTGGAAGAATATAATAGATTAACTGTGGAACTGAATCAATTGAGGTTTTAACATCACTGTTATTTACAACCCATCCATTTTCCATTCTAAGCTCAAACTTTGTTTTGTCATTGCCAGCAGGGCTTTTGCATTTGTTTTTAAATGCACTCTAAAATGCCTTCATTTGCTAGTTTCCTAGAAACATAACCGCTACACTAGCTGTGAGTTCAGACTAATTAATTCAGTTTGTATTACTGAAATGCTAATTTAACTGGGGGAAAAAAATATGTGTATTCTTTAAATTCGGGTATTGTATGCATTCTTGACGTAGGGTCCAGCTGCAGAGCTGGAGTAGCGTGGCCTTCTGTAGCCTTTCTCATCAGCAAATCTCAAATATTTCACAAACGGTAGGAAGATCCTAGCAATGCCCTGCCGGGATAAGGAAGGAAGTCTTAATTTCCCTTCCATGGACCAGAGGAACTAGGGCACTTGCTGCGAGTGGTGTGTGGTGCTGCTGGCAGGGGTGGGGAGAGCTGAGGCAGGCAGCGCTCTGCTGGGCAGGAGGACATTGTGCCCCCCAGGACATACCATTCCTCTGGGACACACCATCCCCAAGTGAAATGCTGCCTGCTGCCTGGCAGGGCACTCGGGCATCCCTGCAGCCACGCCTGTTTTTTTCCATACAGTTCCCTGGCCTCATCGGCTTAGCCCGATTTCCTAAGGAAATGAGGTTTTACACGATTATACTCCCTACGCCTCTGTGTGTTTATCTGTGTGCCTGTCTCCCTCATCCCCTTCCCCACTGCAAGAAATTGTCTGATTTCAACCAAATTTGAGAGGCAAGTGGAAGTCCCAAAGGAAGATCTATTTGCCAAGGTCTCTGTGTGTGGAGTGGAGGGAAGGAGATAACGTGTTAGTGTGCTGACGGAGGCAGGAGCAGCTGCTTGGGTTGTCCTTGGTACAAATAAGAGAATCCACACAGGCAAAAAGCAATGGAAAAGCAACTGTATTCCCTGTTTGTTTGTTTTTGTGCTGTCTTTGGTTTGTGGCATTACAGCATTTTAGGTGCTGCAGGAGAGAATGAAAGGCAAAAGCTCACCTGAGTATTGACCAAACCCATCCTCCAACTCCACCCTGCAATTCCATTCAAAGCCATCAATTCCCCATCCAGGAGGAGCTGGGAATAGGCACATTTGTCCAGATGTCTATTCTGGCTTTTATCAAGTGAAAGGAGATTGTTGTGAGATGGAGACAGGTGACTCTGGAGAAATGCAGTAGAACATCAGCAAAAAAGCTCCTATGAAAGCACACATGCTGCTGGGAAGTTGAGGGTACCCCAGCATTACATGTTTAGCTCTTCAAGCTGTCAGCAAAAATAGTGGTGCATAGACTAGTAAATGATGGAGCTTCTCTTTGCTACCCATCATTACAAATGGGGAAGGGAGGGAGGTATTTCATGCTGGTGCTTTCTAGGAGATGGCTGGAATTGGTGAAAGAGCAGAAGAGAGGACAGGCAGTATGAAAGCATTGCCCTGGGCTGGGCAAAACTAGCAAACCATAGCAGAGAAAAACAACAGGACAGTGGTCTCTTGAATTGAAAAGGGATGCACAACTTCTTTAAAATCACTAAACAATTTTTCCTGGCATACAGGTGACAGAATTTTGGGAGGCATGGTAGGGGAAAAGTGCTTTAATGAAACCTCTGACTTTTATTCACTATCAGGTTATGATTTACCTAAGTGTAACTTAGACTATTAATTTCATTTTTAAAAGCAGAACTAAAAAAACTGCCCAGTTTTTAAGAATGCTACTCTCTGTACCCCTGAGTCTGGGATTTAGCAGACTAATGGGATCAGTCAACCCCTACTTAAATACATCCTGGACATCACTCACAGGAATGTTGTTGTTTGTGTCCAAAATGCACTGTCATCATCTTTCTAACATCTCCAAAAATAAGTGAAGCTCATGGCAACCGCAGACGGTGCCAGGCCTTGCTTGGCAGGCCATGCCATCCTGGTGCGCCTGCAGGGATATCTCTCCCACCATGCTGGCCCATGTCCCAGGAGGATCTACTACCCCTCTAGCTCCTTCTAGGCTTGCAATTCCATGTCCAGTGTGCCCAAACTCTTCCCTGCCCATCGTTGGTGACAGCCTCGGGCATCAGCCCCACACTGTGCGGGTCCCAGTGCTCTTGTCACAAGCGGTGTCCCTGCCACCCTCGTGCTGGGGCAGGCAAGTGACAGGCATGAGGAGATGGGTGACAGGCAAAGCCTCCCTGGACAGCAGTGAGAACCATGCCTTGGCATCCAGCCTCTTAGAGAAAACCCTTCCTGAGTCCTGACAAACTCCACTCAGCTAAAACAGCTAACTTTTACATAAAAAAACTGTTAGTGTTGGATACACAGCATTTCAGCTTCTGATTCCTAGTAGTAAACTGAAACTTCTAAGTGGAGAAATCCCCCTGGGCTCAGCTCTGTCCTCTTGTGCTGCAATATAAATCCAGAATAGTTTGCTTTAAGGAACCTGAGGACAGAACGAAGCCATTGAGCATTAACTGGAATTAATCATTTAGTGAGGAAGTACAAGAACAAATGAATTCGGGATCTTTCTGGAAGGACAATATGAGCCACAAAAATAGAGATGCTTTGGCAGCCACCTTTTTGCTGGATAAAGTTTCACATCCTTCCAAACGACACCCAGTTGTCTCCTCTGCCTAGCAAAGATCTCCCACTTCTTTTACAAAGCTTCCACAACTTATCTATTTCTGTTTTTTCCCAGCTGTTGTTGTAAAATCTGTTATCTTTAATGTATTACCCTGAAAAACAACACACCTTTGAGAAGGCCAGTGGACTGTGACATAATTAGATGCAAAATGCACAGCTAAAAGCTGTTTACTTCCTGTAACACTAGGATAACTACTAATGAATCACCAACTCTGGGGATTCTCAGTTTGTAACTGGATACTCCACAAACTTCTTATCAGATCAACAATGATTTCTGTCAAAAGGGGAAGAAAAAAAAAAAGGAAAAAGTGGGGGTGGGCAGGTTTTTTTCCCCTGAAACCACAGTTTAGCCTATATGCACCGATTCTAAAGCATTTTTAGCATGTCAGGCAGAGTAGTCATGGTGAGTTTGAAGGGATAAGTGAAGATAAAGTGTATCAAAGCAGGATCTGACACTCGTGATGCTATGCAGACCTTTCTTTCCGAGAGCATCTCGCAGGCTGGACTGACAGCAGGGATTAATCCATGCAATGGCAATAAACAATAGTTGAAGTGGGGTTGAGGCCTAACACCTGGATGTTATGTTACCATCAGCAAAGAAGCCTGTTTCATGCTGGGGATGAATATATATGATTCTGACACTGTTGCTTGCTCAGCGACAGGTAAGACTTCTCAGACCTTTTTTGTGAAAGGATTCTTTTTTTTTTTTCTTGTTTGTATGTGAGAAAGCTGCAGGCTGGCTGATTCAGCTGGAATGCTTTAGCACGTTTTGCATATGAGCTTTGCTGCCAGGTATGGACAGCTTAAATGCATGGACTGACATTATATGTTTATCTCTAGATGCATATTGATTCTTTTTAAATCAGTCTTGCTAAACCGGAGGATCGAGCTTTCCCTTGCTTGGGCACTGACATCTCTAGGTCGCTGTGGTTGTCCCAAGGGCTCCAGCCCTGTTTCCCATGCAGGACGGTGCGGATGGGACATCGTCCCAGCAGCTCAGCAATGCCAGCCAAGGGGCAAGTCCTGTGCCGGCAGCCACTGGGGCCATCACGTTGCATTGTCCTCAGCAGAACTGAGTTTGTCACGTCCGCTCAAGCGTGCCGGTACCGCGGAGGGGCAAAGGAAGGAGAGCATGAGGAAATCTTCCCTTATCAGCCTCTCTCTAGGATTACCCTTTTTGGCAATAAACTTTGCCAAAAATTTATGTAAAGAATCTGAAAGGCCTTTAAAGGACACAGAGAGGTTGAAACTTAACCGTGTGCCGAGTGGTTCTCAGGAAGTCGTGGTGAGGCTAAACCTTGCTAGGAAGTTCACTGTGTAGGGGCTTTTATCCATTTTTGACCTCATTTACTCTTGTGCATTATCTCAGACTCCTCAGGGTCAGCCTATGTAGGTCAGAGATTCATTGACATAGATGTTCATCTCTCTTCTTTACAAGAAAAAAAAAGACAGGGAGGAGAAAAGAGAAAGTGGGTTGGACAGACTGACAGAAGGCCCCAACAACCATGTCCAGAAAGTGATCTAGTGAGAGGACATGAGCACAGGCATGAGAGGGGTACAAAGGAAAAGAAAAAATGCCTCAAGGGACCCTTTGGGCCAAGCAATGGAATAACATACGTGTGGGAGCTGTCGTACTGATTTGGAAGTACTTCACTTTGGTCTTCCCAGTACAGACCTGGTCTTACCAGCCTGGGAGCAAAGAACTGGAGACGTGACACACAAAGAGCTCCAGTTGTCTCTTCTTCTTCACTTGGCAGACTCTCAATTGCTTTACAAGAAAGACTTAGCAGTCAGAAAACTTGCGGGCAAAAGTTTCTGTGGAGAAGCAGAAATGTCACTGAAGGTTTCTCAGTGAAATGCTGCCTCCTCTTGGATCCAGATCTGTGTGCTGAACTGTGTTTTCCAGGCGGCAGAAAGGAATCTCATCTCGTACAACATGCTTTACGAAGTTACTCAGATGATGGGCTCTGGTCCGTATCCAGACTGCACCAAATTCCCAAATGTAATTTCTCATGTAGTTCACTTATCAGTACCTTGGCAATGAGCTGCCACTGATCCTGGTGTTGGAGGTGGCACTCAATGCCTGGCTGGCCAAGCAAACCCTGCGCTAGAGTTCTTCCAGCTAGCTGGCTTCAGTGACATTACTTGGAGAATTTAATTATCCTAGTCATGTAGTAGGACATCCTCTGAGAAAACAGAGGGAAATGCAATGTATTTGCCAATTTGTACTCTGTTGCAAACATGTTTTGCATTCAGCAGTGCTGGACTATATGTTTTGAAGGTCCAGTTGCTAAGTCACTTGGCCAAGATCAAGAAAAATTTTGCTTAGGAAAGCAAGGAATTAAATCCAGATTTCCCAAAGCCATACGCTATCTCCTGCCAGCGTGGACTCATCCACACCGAATATAAATCAACATTTAACAAGGGACAAGATTGCTTTTGGCTATAGATATCAAGAGGTACAAACAGCTATTCCACTGTCACCCGTCTCATCTAGCTCTTTATAACCACTCAGTCCTTCATCACAAATAGCATGAGGAAATATCAAATGTGACTCCTTTGTGAATGAACTGTCTTGTGTGTATCAGCTCCTGCAGAGACATTAATTTAAATAAGTAGCTATGATTGTTTTTTTTCTTCTATCCCTTTCTCTGCCTAGATAGATATTTACAACAATTTTGTCTCCTTCCTCTGCTGCTTGGCTGGTGTATTTAGATGTTACAGAAGAGATTTTGTACACATTGAATGCTTGCAAGGGCCAAAGTCTGAGGTTGGTAACCAGCGAGGTATCTGGAATACAGAAGTCAGTCTGATTCAGTCCCACTCATTTGTTACTGGAAGCCTTTCTGCTAAAATCAGGCTTACGATCAGCCTGTTAATGTTTACAATGTGGCTCTTTTGGAATAGATGGGAAGGATTTGTGGAGTGAATGTGCCTATAAAATCTCTTATTTACATGCATCATTTGAGTGATTGTGTGTGCAGAAGGACAATGACGTGAGTTGTTTCCTATGCAGTGTATTCAGCAGTCTTTTTCATGCAGCAGCGTGGGCACAATGGGTTTTTAGGGGCATTCATCAGTGCCCTCCTCTGTAACCTGCCTCACAGAGTTTACAGCAACTTGATTTCAGAGAGTGTTAGATTTCCAGAGGAAAAAATGCATCAAGCAAGGCTTGGAAATCTGGCCAGGTAGGGGATTGCTGTAGCACCTGGGCAGCTGCTCAGCCTGGCAAAGTCTCTGGAGTGGCAAGGAGTCCCATCCACTGTCCTCTGTTCACTGTCTGCACCTTTTCTGGGTCTTGGGATATTTCTTTTGCCCAGGACCTGTTTCTAGCATCAAAGGCCATGCTGGGGAAGGGAATGTGCTTTCTACGATTATGAACAGGGAAATGTCTGCTGGATGAGAGCCAGATTGAGCTACAATTAAGAACCACATCATGAAAAGTCTAGTGGTGAAGCAGGAGGACCCTGTCAATGTGGGGTTTGTCCTTGGCTGTTTACCAGAAGACATCACAGTTTAGGTACCAACTCGTGCCTTTCTCGTCTCCCAGCCTTTTCCTGTCTCCTCCTGCCATGAGGACACGAGGTCAGTGGCTTTTTGTCGTTTACGTAGGCTGAACAGGGCCCAGTACACAGAGGCTGATCTGAAAACTCTGGAAGCTACTGCAATACAGATAATGTATTCACAATATTGGCTGAATGCATCATATAATAAAGCCTTTAGGCTAAAGAATACCTAGCAGCAGAAACATGCAAATCTTGCTCATAAAATTTTACGTAGGATTTATTTCTTGATCCAATAATAGTATTGCTTCACAGGTCTACAACATCTTTTCATCCAAGCGTTCCAAACTGCTTTCAAAACTTTTATTGCTAAGGTCTCACAGCAGCCCTGAATGGTAGATACCCACCTTGTTCACTTCTGTTAATTGAACTATTATTTTAAAAAAAAAAAAAGGGGGGCAAATGAAACCTGCGCTCAGTTTTACTTGGTGATGAAACCCACTTGTCACTGCACCAGAAATTAACCTTTTGTCAACAGCTGTTAACAAGAGGGTTGCAAAGACCCTGACTTCCTAAACTGCGGAAATAGCCAAGAAGCAGCAGTACTCTGACATCTGAATTTTAATACACTAACCCCTTAGGAAGCTTATCAGAAGGGTAGGGGGAAGTATTTGTGCAAAATGCTTTTATTTGACTGTTTTCTCTCCATTCAGGAAGAGTAGTTGCCCTAACAATGGCGCGAATCTAGTGTATCGGTGAGTTGTATCCCTTGAACTCCAACTTACAGAACAAAAGACTTCTAAGAAGCATCCATGCAGCAGATGTTTAGTTATCTGAAGTGTCAGAATGCCAATTAGATATTGAACATGGCAGGAGGAGGGTGGAGTTTCCAAAACAAATGAATGATGAATAGGAACAGTTCCCGAGTTTGGTCTAAAGTCCTGCTGTTCTTTTGTAAAATGATTTGTGGCAAATTTGTTTTGTCACTGAGGCATAGTTCCCCTTCAGGATTTAAGTGATTTTTATAATCACCCCAAGGAAACTTTAAAAAAAAGAAAAGGGGGGGGGAGAAAGAATATGAGGATAAAATGCCCTATTTGTTATGAAGAACAGGTTCTAAAAATGAACATGATTTAAAGTGTAACCAAATAATCCTGTCTTGATGTGGTTCATACATAGAGGCTACTCCCCCACAGTGAAATCCTAGCCCTGCATTGAAATAGAAAGGGGATTCTTTTTCAGGGGAAGTGGGGGTCAAACCATGAATGAATTTACTGAAAATTGTTTGTTTCAGAGACTAAATTTTAAATTTTGTTGCTACTCACTGCCAGGGTAATCCTGTGCATGGCAGCATGAAGGGGGTTAAAAAAAATCAGCTAAGTTACAAAATGCCTCCATAGCTGACTTGCATTTTTATTGTCATTGACCTCAGTAAATCATTGTTAGAAATTAATATAACGTGGACATTTTTAGTTCAGATTTTTATGTGGCATTATGTTTAAAATAGTTGTCTTTGACTTGCAAAATGTTCCAGATTATTCTTGCTTAATAGTTGCACACAACTTGTAAATTGGCTTAGGACAACTGATTCTGTGTGTGACTCTGTCAAATAAGAATAATACCGGACAGTATAAAATACCAGGCAAAACAGCAGAGAGGAAATTGGACTAGCATTGACTTAAATAAGCAAGTGCTGTGACAAAATTGTTTAGTTCTCTTTTGACCTTTTGAGGTCATGTTTGACTATTTATGCTATCTCCTAATGCTCTACTTCTCCCTGCCTGGTAACAATTATGTGTTTATGCTGTTCTTTGCCTTCCCAGTTGGTATATTAAACAATCACTAATTACTGCATAAAAATATACATTCCTATTTTGGAGCTTCCTGTAAACACCCATTTACTTCCAAATACTCTATTTAAACAGTTGAATAAAAACCTGCATGTTTTAGCCATGTTGGCTGATTTGTTTAAAACAAAGGCATAGAAACCAAAATATTAAAAATTGGCATCATTTTTTTTATCCAGATATGGGATATAAAGAGTGAATAACAAGAAGTATTTTGGGGGGGAGGGAATTGAATGATGTGGGTAGATTGAGATTTTGTTTACAGTAGTGTTAACAGAGAAAAAGCTCAGCTGAACACAGTATTAATAGGCATTTTGTGAGCATCTTAGAGGGTAGTATTTGGCCCTTTTTTCTTGGGTGGGGTATTACTAAGAAAACTGAGTATAAGACCTCTCTTACTGTCCTACTTATAGCAATTCTTGTCAAATTCAGTGGAAAAGTCTACAAGAATTAAGGATCTCGGGGCTGTCTTTAAAAACTCGATGTTAGAAAGTGCTGAGTGCTGCTTTCAGTGATTTCCCTATCCTGGTTGAGTTCTATAGATGTTACTTAATTCAAAAGGCCACCAAGCCACTAATTTAAAGTTAGATCCTAATGCTCATATTTAAGTACTTGAGTGAAAGAGATCTGGTACTTAAGATGTTTGGAGATTCCATCTTCTACTAACTAACAGCTACCAAATACTTTCAGAAAATACTGATGATTAAGTTTTCATGGAAAGTATCCAGCCACCATAAAGCCCATTTGATTTCTTTTTCTTTCCTTTTTTTAACCACGTGTGCTCTACTTCAATGCTGCCACTTGAAAATAATTCAGGCAACTGATTTTTGCTGCCATTGAGACCTGGACTGAGCAATTCCACCCAACTCAGTATTTCAATGCATTTCAGTAAGGCTGATAAGAACCAAATAGGTCATGCGTTTTGCCCACCTGGTTCTTTGTTGTAGTGCTTAAAAGCATTGAAGTTCTATGGATAATTGTCTTGTGCTCTTAGTTTATGAACTCTACTTCCACACTGAATGTTCCTTTAGAGAAATTAATGTGTGAAAATGAAAATGCTAGATGAATCATCTGCTTCCTGGATAGACTCGGTCTTTCTGCTTTTGCTTTTAAAAATGCGTGCAAGGGCAGATGGATCAAAATGTGTGTTAATTGTGTCTAAGTAGCTCGAACATGTCTAGCTTTCCGGTTAACCACAAAAATGAATGACCAATGAAATCTGAATATGTCTCTTGCTGTCTTGTACTGAAATTAAGTCAACACTGTATCTTTAATAGATCTTCTTGGTACTCCAGAAGCAGAGAACGAAGTGATATGACATGCACACCCCAAATTAAGGACACCAACATAAACTGACAGAATCTCTGCACTCGATGACGTTACAGTACGTAAAGCAGTGAAATGGGACAGGAAAGCCATTTCCCATGCTATTTCCTGATTTCCTGCTCTCTGCATTCCTGCACATAAACCTTTAATTCATTTCAGAATGCAGAGGTCATGACAAAAAGCCAGAGGATAAATATACCCGTTTGACAAACAGAAGGTTGACAGCAATTTTTACCCAAATGTTTCTGAGGCCAGGTGTTTCCCATATACTGTATTGAAATGTGTACCTCCAAATGTTTTGTTAGTATTTGAACTGTAAACACTCTTAAGCGTTATGCTCAAAAATAATTTCTTGGTGGCAAGGCAGTAACGTTCACATCTGTATTTGTGCAAGACCAATGGTCTGTCTAACCAAAGAGATTTGGGGTTCTGGTGACCTAGGGACTGCATGGTGTAAAGCAAATGTCCCATTTGAATACAGTGAATGACAACTAACGTAGAAATTATGTACTTAATATTATCTTATGATTGAGCAATGCAGATATTTGCTTTTGAGTAACAGAGCAGCCAAAGTTTTAACTGAGAAATCACAAAAGAGAAACTAGCATTGGAAAAAAACCCACCCTGCTCCCCCCCAGCATCCTACCATCCCTGGGATGCACGGGAGACAGCGCAAGCTCTAGACCAGAGTCTCGCAGAAGTCAGCTCTCTATACCCTTTGCACCCTGACAAGCCTCGTATAAACGCACAGAAAATAAACTTCTGATTGTGGAGGCTGTAGTGGCTACAGGGCTTCCCTGGATGGCCTCCCTTCCCTTGGGAGGCCAAGGCTGAGAGCCATCAGGAGAGCGTGCCGGAGCCTGGAGGCAGAGGGGCTCTGAGGGGTCGTTCACCCTGCACCTCCACCTGTAAAATCTTCCCCCTGTGTTCAGTATTTTGGAAACCTTTGCCCTTGTGTCCTCCACAGCTTGATAACTCATCGTTGTCGCAGATAACTGGTCATTATAAAACCACATTTGTCTCCCAGGGAAAGTATGGCAGGGTGAGAAAACATTCATTTTATCAAGATCAGAGGTGTGTATAGGACGTGTGTTTGCAGGTGTCAGCAGAGACTTGCTAAAATGTTTTGTCTGTGCTTTGCTGGAAGTGAACCAAACCCTGCCTGTTCCTCAGATGAAGAGGAATAATACACCTTATGAGTTTCAATGCATGTATTCTCATGTTTCTAAAGGTCCATTCAGAATGAAACCTTCAAAACATAGGATTGATCAATCTGTGTGTGCAGGAGTGGCCAGAAAGCAGGTGTGATTTCATTTGTGTATAGCCAACCTTTCTGTGGAAAAATTCTCAACTCTTCAACCTTTGTTCCATTTGCAGAATGTCCATGGATTTAATTACAGTTTCCTAAATTAATTTTTTGTAGCCAGTTCCTAGAATTGGAGCCAGTGGGTTTGCTGTAAATATTCTCTTTCCCTACTATCCATATTTAATTCCACTAAGAGCAACTGCAAGGCATGCTCTCCTGAGTCTTTATTTTTCTCCCTGTTTACAAGCTTTGTTAGTGTCCACACCTGCAAAGTATGAGTGAAAAATGGGGTAAAATCATATCAAATGAAGGAGAGGGAGCAGGTCTGCTGAGATTGTCTCACAGGGCAAAGAGCTACCACACTCTTTTAAAATATTGATATTGCAAGGAGTTTCAGCATAGTGAAACATATTTAAATAATATAATGTGGGTTCCATGAATCATTGTATTGCATTTATTTTTTGACATTTGTTATTATGAGAACAGACTTGTTCTCATAGGCAACAAGAGAATCCACACGTGCACCATTGTGGTGTCTCTCAGTAGTGCTGCCCCTGTTCTGGAACAGCTGACCAGCCATGCATTCAATGTGTCCTCCTTTCCTGGCATCCCCTACCTGCCCAAGCTCCATGCGCCTCTCATACACATGCCCGCCCTTAAATAAATACATTAATGATTGAAGTTTACAGATGACACTTGGCTTGACTGAGTGCTGCAGAATAAAAAGAACAGATGACTGCTTCAGACCATTGTGAGTCATAAGATAAGCACAGGCAAACATCTATTACTGCAGTATAATTAATACTTGCTGTTATTAATATATCAGCCATACTGCAGGACAAGCACCTCTACCCTGTGCCTCCAAGGCTTGAAAGGGAAAAGAGGAAAATGAGCGGATCTTCTGCTTTCTTTGAGATGGCATGGCCCAAACTGGTGATTTGATTCTTGGTTGCATGAAGTGGAAGGCATCAAGTGAGGGGAAGAGGGGTTTTATCGCCTGTTATAGAATAGGAAATAAAGGGCCTATAAATGCAGGCAGAAAATCTAATGGCTGGAAGCTGGCCAGTCAAGTCAGGAGTAAAGTGCAAACTTCTGACTGATGGCAGTCCATTGCCCAGATAATCTACCAGGGCTAAATACTGCAATGTTCCTTACAGATATTCTAGAAAGAAAGATTTGAACTGTTTAAATGATGAAAGAGAAGCATGGCATGCACTGTGGCAAGCTGGGATTTGCACAGTGAATCTCCCAGGATACAAGAGAGTGGCAGCAAAAATCCTGCAGTGAAAATGCAGAATACATATGCTTTGGTAACCACCTAGATGGATTGCACCCCTAGACAGTAAATGCTGTGTTCCCCAAGGGCATGGTGGCTGTCCACCATGAGTCCTAGCTCAGGCTAGTGGTTACATGCCACAGTCCAAGTCAATAAATAAAGTGCATGAGTTTTGTTTAGCTAAAAAATCTTCAGGATTAGATGGCTCAACTTCAAATGATTACCTGATAAGCAGACAGAAAATACACACCATCAATTTGCTATTATTTAGAAAAGAAGAGGCTGAAGAGAAAAGGGGTAACTATAAGTGACTGGGAGCAGCTGAGGTTCAGTGTTCTTACTGGTGGTCCTTATAACTGTAACAGCCTACAGGGCTTCCCTTCCTGAGATAATCTGTTTTAAAATGACTTAAAAGATATCTTGGCACCTTTACTTTTTGGACTGTTTTCCCCAGAGCAAGAGGAAGATTTGATTATTCGAATTAAAATAGAATAGGACCTGCCTATCAATAAATCATCAAGTTACGAGGACAGAAGGTCAGCTTCCCTTCTGCAAGTGCAAGATTTTGTGTTGTGCTTTCACTTGCATGAGGTGTGGGACTTGCAAATGATCTGTTGGACAAAAAAAGTTCTAGACCGCTAAATGGGGATAGGGAATAGCAAAAAATTGGAGAGAAAATGGATAAGAAAATAAAGAATCAGTATATCTTTTTCTACTTTATCTAGCTCCCTTTTCAACCTTCTCAAGAGTATATGTTGGTAATGTATCCTCATGCTGAGGACTTAGTCGCACACAGAACACAACTGAGAAACACGCAGAAAGAGAGTGCTGGGTGGCACTGAGGAGCTGTTATTGCCCATATCAATGTTTACTGCAATCCAAACTGCTGTACTTTTCTTGAAATGAATTGATTGCAGTTGTCCAGATGTCATTGGCTCCCTGGCATTAACTCTCTTAGCATCTTCCAAAGTGACTTCTCCCCTTGAAAAATTAAAGACTGTTATGTACTTAGCCTCATACATTAGGTCTCCCGAAGGACATCTGTGTATTACTATGCCTTATTTTGACAAGGGTGCTTGTAATGGCTGACCTACACAAACACACTCTGCAGAAGGTAAATCCAATGTGTAACTGCAGTCTGTTTCAAAAATTGTTTGATAAAACTTGGAAAATGCTACTGAAAAATAAAACAATCCTCCTTGCACATAACAATTAATATTTGCTTTGGAAGTCAACTTGATTTCATTAGATGCCAAAGTTTGAAAGCAACCTTCAAAGACAACCCTCCTTGCCCCATCCCCCAAATAAAATGTGAAGGAGATAAATAGATTAGGGTCCTGTTTGCATATTGATAAGAAAATGTACATTACATCAATGCAACCAAGTATCTTATCACAGCCATTACAGACTTCAAGGTCTCTATTAATATGAGGACAGGGGAAAATTTTAGTGGTGAAATCAGTTAATTAACAAGGCAGTTTTGGTCCCCTTCAGTTTTTGTATAGTGGTGTAAATTACTATGCATCATGGATTTAATGAAATCGTGGCACCCTCAGATTATTCGGCTGACCTAAGGCTCCTTTAATTCCTCACGTGTTTGAAATGACTCACATACAGAAACATTTCCCTGAATCACAACAAGACCACTCTGATCTCTGTGAGTGTGGGTCTGGTATTTTGCCTCTGCTTTAACAAAAACCTCACAACGTGTTCCCACATTGGTGGGCTTTGATTTTGAAAAGATATTCAGCTGACCAGAGATATACAGATGAAGCATATGATAAACTCCACAGGACAATGAAGAACTTCATAAAGTTCTTGCTTGTTTCTGGCAATTTTTAATGGGCTCAAGTAAGTCTAAAGCAGGATGTGTAGTGCTGTTTTGATTTTGTTTCCTTTCTTGTTTCATGATTTAAATCCAGAATATTGACTCATGATGTCATGGCTTGAAATGCAGTTTTTAAGTTTTGTGTCAACTTCCATGAAACTGGAAAAATTAGAGAGGGAGAAGACCTACTAGATTAAGAATTTCCCTTTCCTTCCAACATCACCTCCAGTGACCTGGCTAAAGAGGTTTGGGGGGGATTCAAGGAAGAGGGCTTCTCCAGGTGGTATTCTGCAGCCTCCCTGGTGACAGGGTCATGCGTAGGGCTAGGAAATAGTTTGTTTTCTTCAAAACATCTTCCCAGCTATTTAGACCTCAGTCCTCAGGTTGCTCAGTCTCACCAAGGCCCTCCTGGCCAGAGGTGGAGACACTGCCTGGAGGTGGCCTCTGAGCTCCTCGCACACTGCAGAACTGATGCGAGGTGGTTCTTCACAGGCTCTGCAGAAACCAGCATACTAGGCAGTGGTGTCCAAG
>Ga0181612_123267_pt1 | contig 24410 bp, 9 predicted proteins | sample HoacroProtozoa21_FD_119630 | JGI IMG/M metagenome (GOLD analysis project Ga0181612, IMG submission 119630) | Hoatzin crop microbial communities from Cojedes, Venezuel. Combined Assembly of Gp0051906, Gp0051904, Gp0051908
CAATCTCTTTTCAGTGGTGCCTAGCGACAGGACAAGGGGCAATGGGCACAAACTGAAGCTGAGGAAGTTCCATCTGAACATGAGGAAGAACTTCTTCCCTCTGAGGGTGACGGAGCCCTGGAACAGGCTGCCCAGGGAGGTTGTGGAGTCTCCTTCTCTGGAGATATTCAAGACCCGCCTGGACAAGATTCTGTGCAGCCTACTGTAGGTGACCCTGCTTCGGCAGGGGGGTTGGACTAGATGATCCACAGAGGGCCCTTCCAACCCCTACTATTCTGTGATTCTGTGATTCTGTGAAAGCTAGAGCTAATATTTGTACACAACGGTTCACTTTAACAGTCTCAGTGGCTGTCTTTCCCTCCCTCCCTCTCATCATCAACCAGGAGTTTTCTTCCAATTTCTTCTGCAATTTGGAAGCATCATTTCCCTAGAGAATGGCTAGGCTATTCTACCCATTACACGCTCTTCTATTCTCACAGACTCCTTAAAAACAAATATCCTGCCCTCAAATTCTCCAGACCTCTACAGGCCAATTGCCTGGCTTTCCTACCTTTGACTTTTTCCTTCTAAAGGTTTAGTTCAACAGTTACGTGACAGTGCTTACATGTAAAACTCTGTAAGATAAAATAATGGCAGTTGTCAAAAAAGCAGTACAAGTAGGAACAGCTTTAATTTCAAGCATTCAAATGTAAGTTAATCTTTCTGAAAATAAAGATAAATTCAGCACTTCTAGATGAAAACACAGCCTATGTGTACAGCTACTGAACAACAGATGCTAATTGAAAAACCACATTCTGCCCAAGATAATTCTGATAAGAATTGATTATCAAAGACCTCATTAGTTTCTTTCACTCTACACTGTTCCTATTGAACAATAGTAAATAAAAAGTCTTGTGATGATTGTATCTTTACAACTTTAAGCATTACACTGATACCCAGAAAAACATGAGCTCGTCAGAGTCACAGTTGGGAAAAACAGCTCGCCATATAAAGAAAACTTCATTTTAATCACCCTCAGTAATCAGATTCTTTTGTGAAAAAAGGGGCCTGCAGCTGCTAGATGGAATCAAACACACTTTAAAAATAAAGAAAAATCACTGTGGCATGTTTTTACCAAGCAATGTTGTACACAATTCATTAACAATAGTCTATAAAAATGAGAAAGCTTTGAGAGAATAGGTCAGGAGCCAAAAGAGACACTAAAGAGCAGGAAAAATACCCAAAACTGAAACTAGAGTGAAGAGATTAGAAGAACTCTGGGGAACCTCTAAAACTCCATTTAGCCTCTTAAATACAGTAAAATACAATATAAAAATCTCATTTGATTTACTGTAGTGAAGTAAAAGGACAGTGAAGCAAAGCAGAAGCAATGAAGCTATAAGAGTATTCAAGGGTATTCCTTACAGACCTTTTTCCTGCAGAAAATGTTACAGAGTTTTCTTCCTGCCAACTCAATAATTGTCACATCAGAAAGCAATGTGATGTCTGGAATAAGTTTCACTCTATACTTAATATCTTGGAGACAAGAATGGTACATATATTCATATTTCATTTACCTGCCATGCAGACATAGCAAAGGAGCTAAAATTCAGTGATTCAATGTCAAGAGGTTTTTATTTCATTTAGTAACAGATGATTTAAGGGCCTTAACTGATTCTTGGTTAAAAAACATCAAAATCCAAAATGCAATAGAATTTTCTTAAATTTTAAACATCAGCCTCGGCCCCTGTGAATTTCACTTTACATAGACTTTATTTGTGTGTTAGCTCCTTGTATTTGCTCTCCTTTGTTCACCATCAAGGCATTTTATTTTTTTCCTTCACTAGGTTGTCATTACAAAGCGCTTCCAGTTCTCTCGGGAGTGTCAAGTTTGCTCAGCCTGAAGAGACAGCTATAATGCAGGTTCCACTATGTATGTTTGCATCTTGTCATAAACATACCGTAGCTAGACATGAAAGTAAACTTTTGCTACAGTTACTTCAGGAATATTATTTGGAAAGTGGTTCAATAATTGTCACTATCTTGAAAGGTTTATAGTCCCATAATTTATTTATATAACTTTCTATTATTAGTTAAATAAAAATCTTCCCAGTGAAACTTCTTGAAGTATCTTTATGTACTTTGATCACTTTTTTCCCCTCATAGCAACTACTGAGGCAACCTACATTTTCCCATGTAGTACATGTTGGTATTGTCTCAAAATTTTTGGCAAAACGGCGTTAAAGTAAACAGACACACAAGAGAAGCACTTGCTATGAGCCCCACAATATCTCACACCCAGCCTTGACCAATGGAACATGTCTTTAAGAGAGCTAAAAAGATAACTAGGAATCAAAGTACTGTCTGTTTCTAAATGTACGGCAGAGTTACACGTTTTATTCTCAGATTTTTATTTGAGAACAGACACTTGTAAGAGTATAAACACAGGATTTTGTAGAATTGTGTTTGGATATTGACTGATAATTACAAGTAACAAGCTGTTGATTGGAGTGTGTATCTAACTTCTCGTTTTTCAGATGTTAGAGTTACAGGTTTCCAGAGGAAACTGTCCAGTACAGCAGAATCCAAATAATAAAAAAAAAGAAAACAAAAAAAAACACCAAACCAAGGACCCAACGCCCCTCTCAACCAATCCGTAATAAAATACTGCATTCAAAATCTTTCCCTGTTATTTCCCAGTTGCACATTCTGGACATGCAACATCAGCTACATCAAATACTGCACTTGAGCACAACGGACGAGCAACAGCGCTATGTGCTAGGTGTAATGCCTCCAAAGGGAAAGAGAGAACACCTTCTTCACAGCAACAGTTCAAAGCACTTTTTTATACCTGACGTATTGCTAGAAGCAGGACTTAAAGAGTCAGTGCAAAGAATCTAAAAGTGATTTGCTAATTAAAATACACCTTCTGTGCAGTGTATTAAAAGCTTATCTTTTCCACTATTAAAAGATCATTTGCTCTTCTATTAAAATGTGCTGTTAAGTAAAATAAGTTCAAGCTCTGCGGTTCACAGAGAAATAAATCTCTATTGTATACTTCATACCATGCCTTACTCTTTTGGTAAACAGGTTTTATTTTCTAAGTTTCATCACCTATGAAAAGTATAGATGCACTTCATAAAACAGTAACTTAATTTTAAAGTAAATTACCTGGCAGACATGTATTCTAAAGTGGTGACATTTTCATTTTTTTTGCAGCCTGCTGCCAGCCCCATCTCTAGACATGGCAGTGGTAAAATACGGAATTTGGTTACTTATTTAGTTTATTTCTCAATTTTTCAAAACTTAACCCACTAAGAAGATAATCTTGTTATTACTATGATGTAGATGGTAGGTGTTAATTGTAACCAATACTAAAATGTGTCATCTTTATTTCTGTAAAAAAGTTATCATCTACTCTATTCAGAAATAAGTAGATAAGAATAGGAGAGAGTTGTTTGGTTTCTGTGGTTGTGAACCCAGGTCGTGATGATTAAGGTTTTGTGTTGTCCTTCTGTGCAGTGCAGGCTAATTCTTTAGCCTAAGATCTGTAAGTTCTGTTATTACACAATGAAAACTTGCAAATTTAGGGTCTTACTGAAGTTTCACAATAACTTGAGATACTCACTAGTTTCATACCAGTGCTTTTGAACCATAAACTGAAACAAGCAGAGCTCAGCCAGCATGGAAGTTGCTAACTGAACGGAAACCAAAGACTAAAGAAAAGCATCTATCTCTAGAAGGGTCCTGTACCAAGTACATAGCCAAACTGTGCATGTTGGATGGCTTTTCCGAGAGTCCGCCTCATGGAAAACGAGCGTCCGTTAACACAATGAGTGTTTCTGCCCCTAGCCAGCCTTTCTTCCCAAACATGAGAAACCTAGTCAACAAAACCACTCTTCCAACAGCTGTGTTAAAAGACCTGCTATATTTATTAACGCCCGTACCAGTAATGACGTTGCTGAAAATAAAGATCTGTATTTGAGATGAGGCTGAATGAAAGAAAAAGGGAGGAATCCGTAAAACAAAATTAATGAATTGAAAGAAATGTACTCCAGGTGATAAATTACCTGTATAAGGCATACAGACATACCCGTACATATTACAGTACATGTCAGTACCTACACAGCACTTTTTACACTCTATCAGGAATATTTGTTCTTTGTTCTATTTACTGCTACAGCATTTTACACCCTCCACGTTTCTCTACCATTTCCTCCTCCTCTATTGAATTTGAAACACTATTTGAGATAAACTTATAGTGTCATATTTTCCATATAGATATGGAAGAGAAAAGTAAGTACATTTTTGAATCTTGAAAAACTGATAGTTAGATGCTACAGTTCAGTTTCTTGATTTTTTTAAAGTTAGTTTCTTTGTATTCTGATTAAGATATATTCTTTAATATCAGGAATTTCTCCCCTTCTGCAGTTTTCATAGGAAGTGAGTGGACATTATACTAGAGATTAAAAGAAGTGTATTTCTTATCAGAATCAGTCATCAGCTTTTTTACTAATATTGAGAGCCAAAAAACAGTGGTGAGAATAAAAACTGTTTAAAATAAAAAATAGAAAAAATAGGAAAAAATAAAGGCAATCAGTCTGGTGAGTATCCAAAACTTAATGTAGGTGTAAACTCCTAAATTCAGATTATAGGCCTCTGAAATTGTGACTGACAAAGGAACACTGTAACGAAACTCAGTCTCTCACTGTGGAGAACTAGCAAGGATCAAACAGGAACAAACAAGCAACCAAACTATTTGAGAAGGATCAACAGACACAAAAATATGATATGCCTTTTGATTTCTAATCCTTTACTAACCAATACTAGAATAATTGATTATTCAAGCTGAGACAATCAATTCTATAAATGAAACCATTCAAAATAAGCAAGAAAAGACTCAAGAAATGCCGTAACCCTTCTAAATGAATGACCTTGGGATTTATTTGCATTTCAGCCTTAGGAAAAGCTGGTATTGCATCAAGCGTTATATCTTTAATCATAGAATCATAGGTTAGAAAAGCCATATTGGACCATTAGAACTCCCTACAACTTGAAACTCCTGGCTTTTCACCTCTGTCTAGTGGCATCCACAATAGTCTTGTAATTCAGTCCAGACAAGTTTTATTTTTAGTTTCCTGCAGGTGATGTCTCAGAAAGTCACACAGTCTAGCCAATATATCTATAATGGCACTCCAAGTTATTTTTACACAGCAAATCAATTTTTAAACATGGTATTGAATTATAATATCAGTAATTCAATTTTGACTTGAACAAAATACCACAAACAGCAGGCTGGCTGATAGCACAAAGGAAGAGAGAGGAAAAAACTGTATTTGAACACGAGAGAAACTGAAGTTTGGATTATATAGAAAAGTTGATATAGGTCTGAAGCAGCATTTTAAAATGAAAGAAACAAAGATACACCATATCCCTGACTGCATATCCATTAATTTTGTGGTTTTTAAAGGTTTAAAAGTGTGTAATGTGTCTCAATAGTAACAGATTGAACAGCAGGAAATTATATTACTGGAAAAAAAATTGCATACAGCTCTTACAAAAAGGGAAGGACTGTCTGCCTATGGCAATTTTACAGTGGACTCCTGTGTCTTCGGAGAAGGGAAGGGTTGACCGTTTACTCAAAATTCTAATAAGCAAAAGGACAGGAAGAGAACTCATATTAAAACTTGATATGCTAATCAGAAGACTAAAATGCATAACATTTTTAAGAAAAAGTGGTTCTTTCTACTACATGTTTGTTTATTTGGACTGACTTCCAGTAACTGGATAATAATGATATAACTGACTAAATTCAATCTGTCGTGAAATCTTTGTCATGTTTACTACCTGATAAGAGCTGGAATGGCCACTGGACTTCAGTAGCCTTTTGTTTTGAAAAGGGAGAAAAAGAAAGATTATTGCCACGAGACAGTAGGAACGGCAGGACTTCAAAAAACTCAAATGTTTTTCGGGAAATCCTTTAGTTGTCTTCATCACCACCATGCTCTTACACCGTACAGTACAAGCATACAGACTTTGTGGTCTTAAATAGAAAGAAGGGACAAAAAGAGAGATTTTTAGAACTTTTAAATAACGGGGGAAAAATAACACGAGTCAAACAGGAAACGAGCCATGGTGGTGTTCTGCACTATTTACCAACAACTGAAGTGTGTGTTCTTCACCATTCATCTTCAATGTTCAGAGTGCACCATAAGATAGACAGCTACCAAGGAAAGCTAAAAACTCTATTATAAGATGGCTACCTGCTTTAAACTGTTAAATATACACGCTATTTTTGAAGCTCAAAACAACAAATAATTTCTAGCACAACCCTGTGTTTTAAACATCCTTAGAAAAAATTCTTCCACCAAATGACTTTATAAATCAACACACCAGTCATCTGGGAAAAGCGAATAAATCAATGCTCTCATTCTAAAATGCTTCTGCAAGGCAAAAATTTGAAAAGGTCAGAAACTGCTAAAGATTATCTTTACAGTCACAATTAGAGAGCCTCTCAGCACTGTCAGTTATTCAGGCTGAGTGTAGCCATATCAGTTCACAACAGCTGAAGGCTTGGTGCAATGAGTCTCTTTGCAGAACAAAGACTGTACGCTGTGTGAGACCAGCTTGGAAAGAGTTAAATGTGCTTCAATATACAGACATAAGCAGTACTTAAAAACTGCCTGTCTTTTTAAATTCTGTGAGTAACTTGTGGAGTATGTAATCCGTAGCCTTTAATTACTGATAGCGCAAATCAGGACGGAGAGCTGGCTGTGGATGATCAGCCCTTAGAGGCTCTTGGGAAGAATTAAGAAAGTTCAAGGAAGGCCACATTGGTCTTCACATTTGTTTTACTATGTCTGCAGCACCGACAGGGCCATAATGAAGGTGCTTGGGGACTAGATTTAGGTCTGCTGCAACCTAATGACATCAGTGGGAATGCAGAAGAAAAGGAGCCAAACCTGCGCTTTCTATGAAAGACACAAAGACACCACACGCAAAGCTGGTCTAAGGCATAACAAAACCTGAATTTGTTGGCTAGCACCGACTACTGACACCTTCAGATTTGTGTAATCAGTGAAACAAACATGAAGAAAGGTGATATTTGTGTCTTATGCAGGCTGTCCAGGAACAGAGAGAACAAGGGAATCACAGAACGGCTGAGGCTGGAAGAGTTGGACTTTGCTGCTCTGCTCCAAGCACAGTCAACTAGAGCAGGGTGCTGTGCCCAGTCAGGTTTTGAATATCTGCAAGAATGGAGGTGACACGGCCTCTCTACGCAACCTGTTCCAGTGCTTTACCATTCTGTCTTAAATACGTATGGAAAAACTTCTGTGCTGTATGGCCATGTCCTTAAGCAACCCCATCGAATATCAAAGTTAGGTCTACTTTCATAGTCTACGACACGAAGTGTTCATTTATTGCATTATTGTTTCTCCAGAACAATTCTTGCACTGGACATGAAAGCTTTGAGGTTTTTTGGTACAAAACTTGCTGTCTCTGTGCATACTGGGAAAGCATAGGAGAAGTTCTGGACCTCAAAGACTAACATACTTACCTGGAAATTTTGTAGGGCTGGCAAGGAGCTATAGCTCCTGGCTCAAATGTAAAAGCAAAGTGCTCTATCTTATTCTTTCAGTCTTTACTTCAGAAAAGCAGCAGAGGATCAAAGTTTTAGACAGAACTACATCAAGACATTAAAAAAAAAAATTCCTATTTTCAAGAATTTTCACACTCCACTGAATGTTTCTTTGGTCTCGATCAGCACTAAAAACATTACAGCCTATAAGGGAAACAACTTGCACAGTTCAGTGATGTCATACCATGAGGTCATGCTGCGATGCTACAGATTTTAATACAAGCACCAGAAGGTACCCATAAGCTGTAACATCAGTTAGAGTAAAATCAGTAGAACCTGACCTCTCATGTACTAACCTTGTAAGTAGGCATACACAACTGGACAGAAATATTGGAGTAAATTTATTGGCTAACTCTTAATTAATGCCTTCCATCTGTCTGTATTAGGATTGCTCCTTTTGTACACAACAAAATTAACAAAATCAAAACAGCTTTTAAATAAATCTATAATTTATTCTTCAATACATAAAGTTCTGTTATGTTTTCAAGGAAAAAGTTTTCCTTTTTCACAAGGAAGGGCAAATATTTTTCTGAAATCCCATGAAAAAGGAAAGGTATTATCACACGTAGCTTTAAAGTGAGGTAAATGAAGCATTAAGTGTGTTATTCATTTATTTGTACCCATTCTTTCTCTTACTCTTTGCCTATTACATAGAAATATAATTGCAGCTTAATGGACTTTTTATGAATAGTATAATTTATATGATGTATAATTTTTAATGTAGACTGAGGTTACTTTAAAAAAGGTAAACTAAACATTTTAAAGAACAAAGATTGTAAGCAAATGGAAACATTATTCAAAACTGGAGAAAAGTTATGCTACTCGTTGGAAGCTGAAAAGTACTCATTTGCATTTCTGTAATCATTAATAGGGGTTATGAGGTGTCAATTATGTTCCATGTGCGACCTTTTTAGTGTCTAGGTAATGTACCTCAATTAATTGTCTGTGGCATCATAAAGCACCTTTTTCACTGCACCATGACTATGAAAAGCAATAAAATTCTTCCTCTGCAGCTGAAGTATGAAATGCACAACTGACCTTCGCACTTCGCAGTAGCTCACTGACGCTAATGCAGACCTTCTATTGGCATAAATTACCATACAGCCAAAATTTGAGTGCTCGGCTAATGCTTTCCTAGTTCATGGTAGATTTTTGTAAAGTCACGGAAACGATCATGCTTTGAAATCTCCATTTTAGTCCTCTGTTGAGCTGCTTATCAAGAATTTTTCTTTAACGAAACTGAATAAGCTGCTTTAAATTTCAGTGTAGAAATTGCTATGGAAGGCAAAACTATGACTCAGTTACACTGTTCCTTTTTTAGGAATATAAACCAAGCAAAACTCTGGATATTGACAGGCATTATGAACACAGATTGATGAACAAAATCAGATGGGTGCATGGAACGTTTTCTACCCAAGAGCCTTACGCTGTAAAAATCATTTGCATATGTAATCTGTGAATTAAAATCTGTCATTAATTCATTCAGTATTTTGCAAACTTTCACATGAACAAAATTTCATATCATTTTTTTAATTTTTAAAAAATAGCTCAACACTATAAATTAAATTTATTGAAGCAAGTAAAGTAATAAGTTTCTTGGCTTCCAAAGTAATTCACTTGCACAAATCATAGAGAAGAAAGAAGAAGAAAAAGAACAGGGGATGGAGAAAATCTAAGAAAATGCTGAGTGGTGAAATATCTGAATATTACAGTGGAGAAGATGTAAGAAACCTTCACAGCAGATCAGTGTCTGTACCAGGTGTGGTGGTTACTAGAGGGACGATTTTAACAGAGAGAGGACCTAAAGTCAATTCTGCTCTCAAAATGTTTAAAGTGTTTTGTAGTGATTTAAATTCTAGATTGTGATATATCAGCATACTCTGGTCATTAAATGGTAAGGTAAGTCAGTAATCATTTAGTTTTTCTAAAATATTTTTGAGAAGCCTAAATTGTAGCCGCACTATCATTTTAAAAAGGAGAGCATTGTGAAGGAATGAAAAACTACTAAAAAACCTTAACTTTACTCCCCCTGCTCCCCAAACATGTACTACAGAAATGAAAATCTAATCAACAAACAGAAGGCAAATCAAATCCAACAGAAGGTTTTAACTTTCTCAGCTTTCTAAAGCTTCAAATAAATGTTACATGTAAATGTATTTTCCAACCTGACAAACCAAGGTGTAAGAAATTCTCTAGGGCTTCAAGTAAATGTTTTTTGATGCTAACAAATACTCTATGAATCAATGGTGAGATATGTACTGAAGTTTGTATTTATCGCAAAGATTGTTTTTCAAAGCCCACCAGTCAATAGTAGTTTTATTTTGTTTTCATTAATTATTGACCCACATGTCCCTATACAAAGACAGACATGGCAGAGGATTTCTCAAGTTCAGAATCACAAGACTGCTCAACAATTTCATAAAGTATGTACTGACATGGGTATAAAATTGACATGACTGGAACTTTCAAAAGAATAAAATTATATTAAGCGAGTTGAAGTACAAACACCAACATTTCGTAAAAGCTTCAAGCAGTTCCACGAAAACCAATATACTCAAGCACATAATAAATGCGATCAGTATGTATTCACATTAAAACAGACATCACCAGAACACTTCCATTTTTTTCTGGCTATTTTGCCTAATGAAATAAGAATATTTGAAAATGTCAACAATTCCATTATTAAAATATTCAAAATGTCTGGTTTTAGAAGTACTGAAATGTATTTAGCTGCTTTGTAAAATGTTGTCTTTGATTCCTTAGCCTATCCAGTCTATGTGAATAATAGAATACACTCGTTATATATGCAATTTTGTGGCTCTGAATAATGCAGACATGTGAAAGTCAGACTTTTGTCTTTCCTTCTCACATAATATTATTCAATCAGCTATACTATAAATAGGGAATTCTATTTAGAAATACACCTCAGGCACTTGCAGAATTAGTAGATGGCTACCATATTAGTAGCTTAACAGGGAGTGAGAGTGAGTTAAGATTTTGCCGTTTAAAGCAAGATTTAAAAGACACACACGAAACTTGCTTTATGTTCTAAAAAAACACCTGGCATTTCAGTATAGCGTGTTTTCCCTTGCTGGTTCACTGTTACAGCACAATGTAAGCCATGTTGGACACAAGCACTCTCACTGGTAAATCTTTCTCTATGTAACAAATACATTAAGTCTATTTATTGAGTTGCTTTATGAAACAGAAAGTTGCCATCTCTCTCCTGTAGTAAACAACACGGCTGAAATGAAATTATATAAATTCTCCTGAAAAAAAGTATATAACTCTATTGGAGAAGAAAGCCTAGTGATTTAACGGGCCCACTATTGACCAAGTTGCCCACTTTGAACAGCTCAACAACTTGCAGACTAACTTTTCCTCCAAAATACTGCATGTGACATTGGAAAATGTCCATTTTTAAACGGAAATCAGTACAGGTACAGTAAATGAAGTGTAAAATTGAGTAGAAAGATCTTCACTCTTTCTCCATATATATTGTTGCAAACTATCCTCAGAATGGCAAGGGATCGACAGAGCATTCAACAGAAGTTACCATCCATCTGTGGCTTGTTTTCATTAAACAGCATAATTTTATGTCAAAGGAATTTATGTTCTGTTCTGACATGAGTTATACTATATGTCTTAGATATAATAAAATGGTTTCTGATCACGAAAGTTTGAGAGAGATTCATTCATTCCACTTACCTTATTCAGAATATGCCCTTCATTTCCTTCCTAAAAATTTCTGAAGCTTTTCTTCGGGGAACAGTGATTCTTCTAGTAGGACAACCACCAATCTTGAACTCCTGGTGATTAAATGAAAAAGTTTATCTTAATATTGAAAATTAAACATTTGATTACTTCCAATTACAGCAGTCCTTAAAGTTTTGTTAGGTTGTAATATCCAAGTGAAAATATGTACAAATCAGTCATGGTTTTGCTGCATTGTCATTTCATAGACACATAAAGACACATAAGTGTATAAATGTACTTAGAAGATAGTTGTAAAAGAAAAAATTTTGTGTAAAAAAATTTGCCTCTTTAATTGTTCAAGAGTTGTTCTAAACACAAATACTTCTTATTTCTAACAAAATAGCACCTGAAGAAGATGTAGTAATTCAGCGTATCCATTTTTTTCAGAATTTGGGAAGGACAAATATGTCTGTTCCAGAGAAAAGACATCCACTATGGACAAAACCAACAACCACTCTCAGGGATGCAGGTCAGCTGGTAGGCAGTGGCCATAACAGGTGAGGATACTGATTCACAGGAAATTGCCGAAGTAGATCATGGCCATAGAGCAATTAGTTGCTCTGAAAGGAAGTTAAAAAAAAATGTTTATGTAAATAATTCTGGTGAAACAGCAGTGCCACAGTTTGAACTGTGCCACAATACTGCCTGTGCCAAACATGAAATTAGGGGGGGAAAAAAAAAACTTAAAAAAAAGACCTGCAGAGATTGCCTAATTACTTCATTATTCTAAAGCAGGTTAGCTGGGCTCATTACCAACATGTTTCCAGAAGTGTCTAAGATTGAAATCAGTCTCCCCAGGAAAACCTATTCCCAGAGTTACACTATCAGGAAGTTTTCCTTACTGTCTGAATGCTTAATGTTAAAACTCAAGGTAAAATTTAGCTTCTCGGGGTGCAATGACCAAATCATCACCTTGTTTTTACATTAGCTGCTATTCAGGTGTCTGAAACCTGTTGCATCTCCCTTTCAGACTTCTCCCTTTAATTGCCAAATTACTTCAGTTTTATAGTGGAGATCATATTTTCTAGGCATTTTATCACTCCTACTCTCCCCTGGATTCTCTCCAAATGTGAGACACCTTTCTTGAAAATGAAAGATAGGCCTTATAATCTGGCTCAGAAATGTTAAATCTTGCAGGTCTGTTACAAGTCCAGCTATAAAATATGACTTTCCTCAGCACAGAGAATTTACAGGCTTATGGTCATTTCGTGAAACAAGATAACCTCTACATCATCTTTTCTACATCATTTTTACCATGGAGTGGGGTGGGAAGAAGACTACTTGGCCAATTGTTCCCCAGCTTTCTGTCTTTCACTGCTTCATTCTGCTGAAGTGTGAGGTAATTAACGTATTTAGCATATAGGAAGGGCTGAACTGTTCAACCTAAGTCCATGTCAGAGTATCTAGGCTGGTGTGCCCTCTCCAATGTTGGCAAAACAGATTTAGGGGAGAAAACAGGACATGTGTATGAGATACTATGTTTCATGTTGTTTTATTCCATTGTGCACACTGCTAATGAAAAATAATGAACAGAAGTGGGCACAAGCCAGATGCTGCTGTGGTGTCTCTTTCTATTTTGACAGTGAACAGCAGATTAGGTAATAACATCAATCAGTTTTGCACCTGTTCTGTATTACCTTCTGTTAGACTATACTTATTTTATAAAGCTTTATTTACCAATCTATTTACTGAGGCAGTTTATATGCCAATTAAAGTATAAAACACATCCAAGGCCATGTAACCACTAGAATGATGTAAATTTAAATATGTCAAATTTAAAAAATATTTTCCATTCTAACTTTAATAAAATGTTCTTAAAGTAATAGAACTAGCTCATTTTATAAACCACTTCAAAACTTCCCTTTGGGTAGCTGAGGAAGGAAGTGGCTGCCTGGTTCTTTTGACAGCAAAATATAAGTCATTAAGATCACATAGAGCTTCTTTCACACATGTTTTGCTGTAATTGCAAGTTCTCTGGAAACTAATACATGATCAAAGTAGCACATTACCCACGTACAAGAATTAGAACTATTCTGAGTTATCTTTTCAAGGAAGTTAAAAGTATAATGTGTACTCAGTACCTGTGATTCATTTACATGTGCTCAAGACTCCCTATACTTTCAGATACACTTAACAAAATCAAGGTCTCATCAGGTAAAATACATACATATGCTAAGTAACTTGTTTTTGTTCTCCTTTGCGTTTAAAATGATTAGCTACTTCTGTCACAGATAGTTTATCTCAGTATTTTTTTATTATTATTGTTGTTAAAAGCTTAATTCTGTGTTTTTAAGCAATTTAAACTGGTGGACAAGGATATTCTTAGCTTTTGGAAGTTTTCCATCTCTCTCTCATAAAAATGTTTAAGGCTTCGCTAAAAAAACAGAAAAAAGAAACAACTTATGAACTAGTTTCTCTGTTCCGAAAACACAGTATGAGATAATTAGCAATCTACCCTTCATATATCTTACAAGAAAAGAAGTTTTTTAAGCAAAATCAGATGAGATTTCTTTTTTGTGATCATTTCCATGACACCACACCCGTCTGCACTTCCATGTTTATCACAGCCTCACTACCCATGGTATGTAAGGACCTTCAAGGTATCCAATATATTTAAAAGCATGTAGATGAGAGAAAGTACATTTCTCAAAACAAAAATTTCAGTGTTTATGTTCTCATTTTTGACTGTTGTATGATATTGAGAAGAATTCAGTACAATGGTGCTACTATGAAGTTCTACCAATATATTTCTGAAAACTTGTAAAATAGAAGGAAAAAAACCCCCTAAACCAAACCCGCCTTCCTAGAACCTGGATATGTTACGGAAACCATGCACTGGACATGGTAATCAAAGGCCTTCTAGAAGACAGGGGAAGGGCAGGACTCCCTCCTGAGACGGAGATCAGGAGGAAAGAGGGAGGAAGCTTTTGTGGCCGCGAAGGAAGAGAGACAAGTGCATTCCAGGTCAGGGCAGCTTAAAAGAAGGGTCGTTACTTTTTCTCCACACACCTCTCTCTGCTTTTCTGTTGAAGAAGGAAGCAGCAGCTACTCTGAACTCTAGAAATCTGAGAGGAGATTTAACTTGCAGTAAGGTGAGTGCAAATAAACAAAGATGTGAAAGCAGCCGCAGAGAGCCTTCAAGTCTAGCCTGTTAATGCATTTTAACTTCTCTAATGTTGTTTCATTGTTGCAAACGCCCATTTTAAATAAATCTATACCTTCAATCTTAAAACTTGTCAGGTGATAGAGATGAGAATGAATTATTCTAACAAGCAACAAGGCACTCAGTTCTTACAGAGGGGGTGTTCTGGTTTGGCCTCAATTGGCAACAAAAACCCACACAGTTTCTCTCCCACTCCTTCCCCCTTCCAGGTGGAATGGGGAGGAGAATCAGAAGTAAAAGACAAAACTCGTGGGTTGGAACGAGAACGGTTTAGCTGAATGGCAAAAGGAGAAGAAAATAACAATACTACTGATAAAAAAGCATATGCAATGTGCAATGTTCTCACCACCCGATGCTTAGCTTGCTCCTGAGTAGCAAATACCCCTCCTTCAGCCAGTTCCCCACTTAAATACTGAGCATGACATCCCATGGTATAGAATATCTCATTTGATTGGTTGGTATGGGCCAGCCCAGCCAGCTTCCTGTGAAAATTAACTGTCCCAGCTGAACCTAGGACAGGGGGGCATCCTTAAAACCAGGCTATAGGACTGCCTAACAGGTTTCTAGGCTTACATTTTAAAAAATCGCATACTGGAGAAAACAAGACCTGCTTCCAGAAGATTCAGAAAGGCCACTTGGGCAACATGTATCAAAGGGCTCCAAAGAGGAATAAGCGTCTTCTGCAAACACCCTGTCACCTTTTGGCATGTTGCAGTGGAGCTGGGGAGCACGTCTGAACTCTGAGGCTCCCACAGAGGGATGACACATGACAACAACTGAACAAATAGTGGTTCTGCTCCGCTAAGCAATCTATTGCTACCTGCTGGGAGCATCTCTGAGGATTCTGAGGATTTTGTGCTTTTCTTCTGTCTAGAGTTTCCCCAGGAGGAAAAACACAGCGTAAAAGACAAAAGAAAATCTTCATGGAATGTTCCTTTATATTTATAGTGCAGTTTTGATCACATTTCTGTATGTATTTAGAAATTCATTAGCATTTCAAGGTCGTTTGCCTAACTTGCTTGGTAAATCATTTTATGTCAGTTACAGCCAATGATAGAAAACAAAATAAAAAAGCCAAAACCAGCTGTGGACACCAAAACATTAGTATTTGCTACTTTTATCTTCAAGAATCATTCCGAATTTTAATCACTCAGTGCAAGATATCGGTCCACATGCAAGACCATCTTCCAACCTCTAACACTATTAATTTACAGCCTATACTGTGATCTGAGAAAGAAAATAGAAAAGGAGAGGATTTATTTGCAAGCAGTTAAAGTGGCTGCCCATGCTGATGCTCAGCCCTGCGAGAAATGGCAGGCCAGTGAATTGACTTTCCCATGAATAAGCATGATCAGATGATGCTTCTGCACAGGATGTAAATAACGGCTTCTTTTAGGTCCGTATCATCTAACTGCAGGATGCCCTAACTGTCATCCCCGAGGGCTGAAGGATCAGTTACTGAGGTTTTAGGAGAGCCATATGTGTTTACCAAAGGCTTCATTGGGATTAAGGCCAAGCTGACAACAAACGAAGGTATTACGTAAACAGAGCTGGCATAACTGGTCACTGGGCAGTCCTACAGGCAAGGCAATGTTAGAAGAGTATCCACCAGCTTTGAAAAGTCTCATGCCTTGCATTGCTTCTTATAATTGTGCAAATTTCAGTCAACTGTGCTGCCATTCCAAATGATCCAACTAATCATTTGATGAACGACTTGATTCTTCAAATTCAACCCTTTTAAACAGAAGGGCTTTGCAGACTGATCCTACTTAATCAACTGCATACTTAAAACTGTAATGGTGTGAATACTACTCATTTCATTTCAAAATTACTAGTGAAAAATTATCTCGCTATTGACTGTCACTCATATGCAAATCACTTGTCCATCCTGGTCAACTTTACAGCGCATTTTCCTGTCAAGGGTCATTAATTCTATTTCCATGTACTCTGTGATATGTCTATTTTTATGGTAGCCATGATGAATACTTAAATTCATACTAATAAAGCAAGATATTTTTCAGTATATCTTGATAACTTTTTCAGAAAATATCTTAGGACTTCACCTAGTGATTAAAAAAATCCACAACACTTGATATTCTCTGTTTCTTTTTCTTAGGAAGAAAGTTAAAAAAAAGACATTATGTTCAAGTAATGAATCAGTGAATAGTCTTTCTTTTTTTTAGTACGAAAAATGCTGTACATGGGGCTGGCAGCTCTGTGCCTGTGAAAATGCCGTATCATAATCCGCACCAGTAGATCGATAAACTGTTGGACAGAACCACTCAAAATCACCTCCTTTCCCATTATCATGCTTTCTGGTCTTCCAAGCACAAATTACCCATCAACCTCCTTGACCTAGTTCCAGAAACGCTGCCGTAAAGAGCACCTGTCAGAGTGATGCATGTGCAAGCCCACTGCAATGACAAATCGGAAGCAATAGCAGTTATCACAAGGAATAACAATTTAGCTACAAATCTGGCTCAGCATCAGACTGCTTTGATTTCCCACTGCAAAATCTCAAAATTGCTACTGGATAGGACATCATCACGCCAAATCTTCATGATTCACCATAGGACAAATTGCGAGCGAGGTGTGTGACTGCAGGAATATCGTCCAGTCCTTTAAACGTCTGACACCAGATTACTTTCTCCCTCAGTAAAGCCGGCAAAAGACAGCATGCAAGAAATACTCCCTCCCTTCTGATCAGAACAACTTCTAGAGTCGAATTCACAGCTTGACATCCTAAGGGTGCTCACCGCTGCAGTCCTTAGTATCTTCTGTCTGTTAAAAAATAGTGCTTAATTAAAAGCATATGTGCTTCCAAATTGTAATTAGTCATATGTGAAATCTCCGGAGATGTAATGTTTGGCTTAGATTTTATGCTTATCTACTGTTTCTAGGCTAGAGGGACAAAACAGAAGATTTTCCTACTTGACATTTAGTTTTGGCATTAGTAAAGCTACGCGAGGAGAAAGGATAGACAGGAAATTAATTGGCTGTGTCCATTACCATGGAGCCCTGAAGTTATCACTATAGAAACTATTATGGGGAGTCAGCCACAGTGATAGCAGGCTTGTGCACTGCCGCCACTTTGTAAATTGCCAGGGCACAGGCCAAGGGATGGAGCTCAGAGAGGCGAATGAAATGCTCACGCATAGTGGTGAATGGACTCTCACATACTCATTTGCCGTTTTTGCAATATGGAAATTAAAGTCGGTAATAAAGGCTTCCATTTCCTTTAATGAATTACTGACTTCAGTTCAAGGGGGTCTTCTGAAGTCAGAGTGGTTCTGTCTATGGTGACAATTTAACCCACTCTTGAACTCAAATGAGTGCTGTGAAGTGGCTTTCATCCTCCCATGGGAAAGGAAAGATTTGTTTCAAACTCAAGCCCAGTGCTGAAATTCCAAGCCTTCGGGAATATCAGCGCCTACAGGACAGATGTCCCAGGCTGTGCACAGAGAGAAATAGTACCCAGGACTGGTGCTTGGGGAAAGAACATCCTCTGCTCACGCTGAACCCACAAAACGGTAGGGGAGGATGGCAATTTTTACAGAGAAATTCCTGCCACAATTCCTACATTATTCTGGCCAGCATTCTACAGTGACTAATTGCTTTGCTGGGGGAGATTTTCCAGCAGGCTGATTACTGGTTTCATTCTGCTTCTCCTTCTGGAAAGGAAGGTCTGTCCCTGGAAGGGGGAGGAAAAGGAAAAGCAGCAACAACCAGAAATGGGGAAGCCTTTCTAGGTTACTGGTCAAAAGGGTGAAGTGAGATCACATCACAGGCACTTCTGTTTGCTTTGTGGGGGGAGAGTGTGTGTGTATGTCAGCTTCCAAGCTCACAAGAAACACATCCATACATCAGCAGAATTACCCAATTCACTCCCCAGTCATGCAGAACTCAGTACTGTATCATCCAATTTCTCACAGGCAGTGAAAGAAAATGCTTGCCAAACCCACAAATTCATAGTAAGTGGTTGTAAATCCTGCAGAAATTTGTCTAAAGGCTTGGCACTTTAAGATATATGTTTTGGCACTTCTCTATATCAAGTTATTGAAAAACCAGTAGGTAAGGGATTGTTAACACAAGAACACCGTTCTTTAGATGTGGCATGTAGCATGTGAATTCATGCCAAAGAATAATAATTCTATGAATTATCAACCGAGCAAGTGCCACAGTGATCCTGCAATACACTCTCAAGACATTAATTAAAACTTTCAACATTTCTATCAAAGTTTCCAGCAACAGGTGACAATCGCCAGCTTCCAAAGTTCGTATGGACATACTAGTGGCTGAACTTTTCAAAAGCATCTCCCTGGTCAAGGAACAATTTTTACCACAACATCCAACTTTTGCTTTTATGCCAATGCAAAATGACATTTAAAAAAATTTATTCCTAAAGCACAGGTCAGAAGCAGACATCTATGTGAAAACCTTAAGGACATAGTAGCATTTCTTAGAAGATTTTTAAGTTTCAGTGAATCTGCAGGGGAGCTGAACACTTTCGGCTGGTGTCCAGTAGATGGTGGCATAAGCTAAAATACTAAAATACTTGGTAAAATGATGGCAACAGTGATAAAATGACAACTTTTGGTTTTAATAAGACTTCAGATCTTTTATCTGTGCCAGGATTCTTTCTATTTTGTTCTCCTTATTCCAATTGCTGTCTGTGTTTATTTTTAAAGTTGGAGAGAAAGGTGTATTTTATTGTCTTCATTCAAAACTCAATTTTTGTATTCTTTGCTATCATATTTTCTGTTGCTATTCTACTGAAACAAAAGGCCTTCACTTTTACCACTCTTGATCATTCGGCTTGTTACATTTAAAGTATTTAAAGCAGAAACAATAATAATAAAAAAAGAGCAATACTACTGTTAGCTTGATTCACCCACAGTTATGCATTAGCAGGTCAGGGCATGATAGATCCTCAGACTATGGCAGCATCGCCCTTGCCTTAGCACAGGCTAAAGAAACAACAACAAAAGGACTTTTCTGCAGGTATCTGTTCCATAGTGTTATACACCGCACTTCATAAATCATTCCTGTTCCAATACCAAGAAATGGCAAGAGAAACTAAAGCAATTTAGTGTTCTTCATTTCAGACTGTTAGCTGATAGATTTGGTGAGACCGGAGCAACAGCAATGCTCAGTCAACACCCAGCCTTGCAGCCCTCTGTTAGGTAAAGAGCACATATAATCCTTTAACTTTTTCCCAATATCAAGACAAAATTGGCTCTTGAATTAAAAAACTGCTGCCTAGGTGGATCAAGGCAAGCTGAAAGTAGAGATAAAACAAATTTTCAGAACTTGCCACCGTTACTCAGAGTAACTATCAGAAAGCAACAAAATTATCTAATAACTGGAGGGCCCCTGTGCGTTTTCTCCTATTACATGGTGGCCAAATGGGAACAGTAACAAAACCCATCCATTCTCTCTCTCACTAAGAGTGAAGACTGTACTGAAGCTTAACTACATTGAGCATTGCAGCAAAAAGGTGATACGAGCAAGCACTAAAAACTTGACTCTCTCAGCAAGGCAAGGCACTGTGCAACTACACAAGTGCCTATTCTAACAGTATTTAGTTCAAGATTTCTCAATACCCAGTACCTCTAGAGTTTCAAGCAGCCCCAGTTCCTTTTTTCACAGAAATACCTACAAAAATGTTACAACCATGAAAGAAAGAAGTTTCACAGAGTCAGAGTTATAGCACAGATTTCACTTCCTTGAGAAAGGTGATGACTGCAGAATTATTCAAATTCTGATTCGAAAGTCTTTACTCAGTTTTGTCTATATACACGAAGATCTATGACACAGACGCTCACAAACATAAATAAGTATCCCTAAAGGCAAGACTGCTTTACGGTTCCACAAAGTAATCTCACAGGAGTGCTTATAATGATTTTCAGGATACAAAATCTGGACATGAACCATCACTGGGATTGTTCTCAGGTGGTTCATGCTATGAAGCTGATGCACACACATATGTTTGAAGTTTGCCCTTCTGATGCAGTCCCATTGTCATTGTCTCCAAACAGACACCTGCACAGCTACAGAATCTGACTTTGAATGTTGTGGTCTTCACTAAGAAATTAAGTTTCACAGTCTCGGTCATCTTGATCCAACAGGCAGCCAACAAGTATCTACAATGCGCTTAAGTCAAGAAGAAGGGTTCACGGAAATGAGGAAACTAAGATATCACATGGGCAACAATTCACCTAAAAAACCACATTTAAACAGAAGCTGTTCTTCTCTAAGGAATAAGAAAAGTAAGGAATATATAGGCAAATTACCAAGAAACAAGCTAGGTGAAGAATCAAAATCCACTGAAATGAAATCAAAGAGGTCTCAAGGGCACTGTTCAGAACACCATTCCTACCAGCACCAAACCACAGTTATCACTGGGGTAATCTGACAGACAACTGACAACTAAGTAAGAGTATGACTATTCATTTTTCTTTAGAAAACTAACAATGGAAACACTGTCTCCAAATTGCCTCTATCTTCAGGGCTGAGCTCTAAGCACTGCTACTACATAAATACATAACAAAAACATGAAAGGAAAGATTTGTCCTTTTAGAAGGGACTAAATTAGTGATATTTAATTAGTTTTAAAAATTTCTTCCAAACACCCCCATTTTCCAGTATATACATGTAAATTAATGCAAGTCTGCATTTCTATTCTGATTAACTGTCTTGAGAGAAATACTTATAAAGTCAATGCTTATAGAAAAGGATGGTAGTGGAATTTTTTTCAGTAGTTTTAAGGGAAAATTGTATGATGTATTGAAACAACTAAGTATCATATGAACTAAAAAAAAAAACCCCACAACAAAAGAGCCGAAACAAAACCATGCACTAGGAAGAATTGCAAAAAGAACAGTGAGGGAGCAGGAAAGATCATCATGAAAGAAAATATTGAACTCACTTAAAACGCTCAGCTAACAATAAAGAAAGAGTGAAATAACAACAATGGAATTGTTTTAAAGTCTTTTCAAGCTGGGAAATATTTCTAGCCTACACTGCAGGTATTCAGTGACATTAGACAGAAAGAGTATGTTAGCTTTCTACAGCGTGGAATCCTTCCTCAAAAGTCCATGGGGAAGAAAGGCCCAATGAGTTATGTAAAGTTAGACCTAACAAGACTCTAGCAAGTTCCTGATGAAATACTTGAGTGTTGACAGGGAACTAGACAAAGTTATTATCAGTAATCAACTTTTCCATCCCTGAAGTTTGACTACATACTTTTTCGACTCGACGAAATATCACAGATATTCGCTCTGTATAACTTTAGGGAATGAGATTTCCTGAAAGCAAGTTACTGAGTAATGGCATAATTAAATGATTTAAAATCTGTTTGTTTTCAAACAATGTGTGAAATAGAGATGGAATAGGTTAATTTAGGCCATTCTTACAAGAGTTCAGCACTACAAGTTATGTTCCTGTAATAGGTTTGCAAAGAATGATTTACCTTCAACTCCCTTCCTCAGGTCTTGTTTGGATATTTAGACTGTTAATGCACTTCAGGACTTCCATGTTTCTATACGTTTTTGACTACAGCAACATTTGGTTGCCTAGTACAAAGAAACACTGCAACTGCCACAGGACTGAAGGTACCTTGCTAAGAATGAACGAGAAACCCATCTTTATCTGTGCTGGACTGGCTTCACCCATCTTCCATGTGAGGAGCGAACAGGCAGCAACCCACGGTAGGACCTGCAGCAGGCACAGCTGTGCGGGTGGGAATGTCAGCAGGAGGAAAGGCGCAGAGGGAAGGGGGTGCGGAGGGGAGCAGTCTTTGACAGCACATCCAGCTGCTGCATGAACTACAGCCCACACTGGCGGGCGGTGGACACACAGAAGCCCAAAACCACGGAGTGAAGCTAGTGGGGTGGCGAGGAGAAGCCCAAATCTGCCTTTGTTTCTCTGACAAAACTAGGCTAGAGAGGGTAATTTACAAACAGCACATTACTACTAACCACATGTACTTTTTCAAAATACCAGTCCTTGTAACAAACAGAGTAATGGAATAATTTCTCCAGTAGCAACATCCGCTGCATAACAAAAATGCTAAAAAATAATTTTTAATTGGGATGTATGTGTCTGTGTGTTAATGCGTGCGCACACACACAAACAAATGTCTACATTTCTTTTTGCTACTTTGTCACTGGAAAAACCAGCTTTTTTTTTTTCTCTTTGTCTAGGATAGGTCTGCATCACAGAAACTTGTGTCCTGAAATGAAATAGAGGGCATATTTGTTAGCTAGAAGACCTTCCCAAGTAAGTCCAAAACCAGTGAAGTTATCAAAAAGATTTAAAAAATAAAGTGTTATTTGTGTCTTCTTCAGTTTTAATGCTCTGTAGTACGTAGATTTATTTCTTCTTGTCCTGAAATCAGAAGCTGTTGCCTAGTCATATTTTGAGCAAGTAAGACTTGCTAGTTTACTCTGAAACCAGCTAGATTCCTATCTTCAGTAAATGACCAGTCTCATATTTCTATTTTGACATCTAATATTTCTCCAAGTTGACAAAATATCATCTTTTCTGATGCTGTAGCTATTAAACTCCGCCATTCCCATTTAATTTTGGAGGGGAAGCTCTTTTCCCAGGCCAGTCTGCATGTTCTGCAGCATCTGTATGAGTGCCAACAGCAGTGCATAGTCTGTCAACTATACTCTAATGCTGATAGCTTATTATACCTTCATGTTCTGACACAAAGGCTACAGTAAAGTAAAAGGTAGCTACACCTCCCTGTATACTCCAGTAATTCTCTCCACCTGAATGAGTAACTACTGCAATTTTCTTTCTCTCTTTTTTTCTTTTAGTCAAAGGATAATCAGCAACTGCTTTTCACCATTAATTCAAGTGGTACGACACAATTTCTGGGCAGAGAATGCACAATTCATTTTAAACAGTAATATTTCCATTTGATACCTTAAAAGTGAAAACCCCTTTCTAATCTTTTGAAGCTACCTACCGAAAAGGATTACAAAAATTGCTCACGTAGAAGAATAGAGAAACAAGAGGTGATGACTACTGGAAATGAGGTAGCATGAAGCTAGTGTCCCTCAGTCACTGGATGACTGAACTGTTTTTAATACACAACTGAATTCTATACTATATATAAAACATATAAGATAATATAGTGAATATATAGCATGTTGCGTTAAAAGCAACATGTAAATTGGAAATCGGTAAAGCAAATAAGAACTGTAAATGAGATAAAAGGCAACTAGGAGAACAGGTTATTCTAAACGGAATAGATAGTCCATCATCCCTTTTCTTAATATGAATAAAATTGATTATTAAAATGCTATCTGAGCTTTTACTTGAGTTTTCTTTTCAAACTTGAATATTCTTTATGTTAATTACAAGTTTATTTATGGCATAATTATACATTTTACTGAATCCTTGACACCAAAGACTGCAAAGGAAGTAAGAACTATCTTCAGTTACGAGCCAGGAGGTAATTGGTGTATGCTATCAGAAAGGAGAAGGAGGAGGCGGCACAAACCTTTGTAGATTTCTGACTCATCAGAACAGACCATGAGGGTGCAGAGACGACTAATCCTTGGGACTAGACAGACAATTCTTAGGACAGCAGGGGGATCATCACCTTCTGAGAATCAAGACACTACATATTGGGTAAAATCATTCACCACACAATCTGGTTAGGCTAAGTACCTCCACGAAGCAGGTCAGTGGTGGCCTTGGCCTTTGACTACAACTGCAGTCTGGACCATCACCCAAACTCCATCTGTTTCTGCTCGTATTACAATAGTCTTGATCAGAATGCAAATGCAATTCAGGATGGTATAAAAGATACAAAATAATTTAAACCTGCTTACTGAATAGTTTTTGTTTGTTTTTTGA
>Ga0181612_117447_pt1 | contig 24408 bp, 16 predicted proteins | sample HoacroProtozoa21_FD_119630 | JGI IMG/M metagenome (GOLD analysis project Ga0181612, IMG submission 119630) | Hoatzin crop microbial communities from Cojedes, Venezuel. Combined Assembly of Gp0051906, Gp0051904, Gp0051908
AGGATGGAGCGGAGGATCTGCCCTGCAGGGAAGGCTTTTGCCTGCATCGCTAGACCAGACCAGCTCTCATGCAAGAGGCATATTTAAAACACTGTGCATTGACAAATAATTGCTTAAAGAAAAAAAAAAAATCAACAAACCAGCTCCAAGAGATACAAATCTAAGGAAAAACAAATAACCCACTGATGCCCAGCCTGACAGACAGTCAATCCCCTGCTACCAGATGCACAAAGAAAATTATTCCTTTATTTAACCACTGTTTTGCCCTTCACAGCACTTACTGTGCTGTGCATTTCCTCCACTTCCAAGAAGCCTGGATCTCTGTAGCCCGGCTCCACTTGCTGCTGGGGAGGAAATGTTCAGTTCTGGTCAGTTCAACTCATTAACTCAGCATAAAACAAACCACCTTTTTTCCACCACAGCAATTTTTTCTGCCAGCTTAGTGACTTGAATCAGCATAGAGAGGGTCCTACAGGTGCCAGCGCTTGCACAGACAAATGGCAGGATTGTAAAGGTTGGACTGAAGAGGAAAGAAGCTCAGTGAGCAGTAGTCAGCAAGGAGATGATCTTACCTGATCTTACGGTACCCTTAGCGCATGAAACTGGCAAGACAGGGATTGTACTTCAGCACTTCCATGTGATTCTTGATCTGTACCTACACCTGTAGAAAACAGAATTTACAATTTACTTCTGGAAAAAAGTATAATCTATGATCTATAAAATACAGTCTCTATATAAGAGTGTAATATAATCTATACAATATATTGATTATCTATGTGCATGTAAAAAGTGGTGACCAAAGGTATGTAGAGGAGTTCCTGGTTCCGGCAGGACCAATGACCCTTGTGGATTGCACACAGCTTCTCCCAGAAGCCTGTTTAACACCTGGTGGCTTGACTCTAGCTGAAGTACAAGCTATTGCTTTCTTTGGTTACAGCCAAGCCTGCTGGACATGAAGCTCCTCCAGCCTTCGCAGAGGACAGCTCTCTGGCCATCCTCTGAGACCCACCCAGCACCTAAAAGGATTGTGCTAAGCTCAGCCTACTGTCTGCCAAGAGACTGGCTGGCACGGTCCTCTGCAAACACTCTCCCTTACTTGCTCTACTTACTCATTGCTGGAGAGAGCTGCCTCAAAGATGCACATCGGAGAACAGGCTGGCTCTGGCTCTTCAACACCCGCCCGACAGGCTCGCGCTGCCGAGCAGGCTCTGCGGCCATGCCAGGCTGGCCCAGGGTGGAGGCCACGGCCACAGCCACGGCCACATGGCCGGCTGCACCGTGAAACCCAGACAGCAGCTTCCTCGGTGCCGTTAGCCCTGCTCATTCAGGAGTGAGTCACAGCCCTGGCCATGGCTTTCCCCTCTGCCAAAGAGCCCCAGCATGCACATTTGTCACTTGCTGACCATATGCCTAGAGATGTTCTCTCTTTCTCGCTCTTTTTTTTTACTAGACAGTGAAGCGCATGGTACTTCACTGTCTGATTAGCTAACAGCTTCCTGGTGCCTGTGGGAAATACTGTATCCAACAGTTCTAGAGCAGGTATTTGTACTACATTTACGTGCCACTCTCCATATTGATCAATTCCTGCTTTCAGGATTTCATTTCTACTAGATTACAAAGATCACCTTAATTTAAATCCACTCTGTCTCCTGGATATATGTCAGCAAGAGAAGCATGCATTGTGCTGTGTTTTCTTTGATTATTATTATATATTAAAAGAAGATTAATTACAATGACTCTGCTTAAAATGTCATGGTGCATTGAGAGGACTGTCAGTTCACTTAAGGTACATAAGGCTACTCCTCCTGTTGTGTCCTGTGTTTGCATTATTTATCTTTTTTTCTTAAGTAATTTTTCCTTCTGGAGAAGTCTGCTGAGTAACAGCACTAGAGCCTGCAGGTTCACATCTGCAGACCAGCTCTCTCTAAACTAGTACTCCAAAAGTGTGCCCTAGGAAGGGCAGCTGCTGAAGGGTGCAGCCCCTAGAAAGCAGGTGAGGTGTTTCCTCCAGGGCCAGGACTGGGTCCCAACCCTGCCAGCAGTGCCAGGCTTGGGCAAAGGTACACAGGTAATTCAACACAGGCAGAGAAATTTAAAATGAGCCCTCTGCCAGGTTCAATATTATAAAGAGCAAGGAATCATCAATCCTCTCTCAAGTATAAGAGTGAAGAATATTTGTGTATAACCTTGCCTGCTACAGAAATGATACAATATATAGTCTTATACTGCATGATATATAGGATATTTCAATAGGGTTTCAGTGTCCGGAAACAAAACTTCAGCAGAAGGAGAACAGTTTTCCAGTACTTTCCAGTGAGGCACATTCTTGCCCCTACAAGGTCCCCACACCCAGCATCCTAAGACTCAGTCAAAAAAGATGGCATCTTTACTTCAAGCCTTCTGCTTCTCAATACATTCTAATACTGAAATTTCAAGCTTTTGTTCATCTTTTGAAAAAAACTAATAAAAATTTGAAAGTTGTCTAAGCACAGCCATTATTGCTTGGCTGCTTGCCATTTTAGACAGAAAGCTGTTCAGAAATGAAGACTTGGACATTGCAGTCATACTAACAGGAGATATTTGTCCAAGGTGTAGACCTCCCTGGACACAACAGTAATACATCACTGATAGATTTAATCGATTGCATGATGAGTTTGACATTCCCAGCATCCACTGGCAGAGAGTTCCAAAGGCCTCAGAGCTGACCCAGTTCTTCTCCCATCTATCTCAGTGGTAGCATGTCAGTAAAGGATGAAGTGGGGAAAAAAAGCTTTGGAAAACACTGCCATGCAAATGGAAAACAATGGAAAATTCTTAGCTTTGGTTCATTTCAGAAGCTATCCAAAAATCTAGTGTCAGCAATCTTTCAACTTCTGATGAAAAGCAAAAAAAAATATTCCTAGCTGATGGAAGAAGAAAATATATTTTTAGATATATATATAAAAAACTGAAAAGTCACAGAGATATAGTAGCTTCTAAGTCAGTTACTGCCAATAAAGCGAGTGCTGTTGACTGCAGAGTATCCAGGATATGTTATTTTATTTGTTGATACCAAAGAAGAAAAAAAATCCAACAAATTGGGAGCATGGTGCAGAGAGAAACTTCCTGGGTCATAAAGTCCAGACTTCTAGTATCCCAGGCACCAATAATTGACTCCTCTTCATCTGAGTTATCTCCGGTCTTCTAGACGGATGTGGGAAAAAATGTAAAACAGCAGAAGCAATACTAGCAATCAGAAAATAAAAAGCAACATGTTTTCTTCTGTGTCATAAACAAAGCCACATTAGCAGTGGGAGCAGATGTAAACATAGCAACCTGTAAGGCTCCAACAGATAAGAAAAAGACTAAAGTGTAGCAAAAGTTCCGATCAATTTTTGAAGATATGTGTTGTATTCTTAATACGCCTGTATCACAGGAGTGGCGGAAGGTCTGCCAGACAGAGACACTGAAGGAGAGAGCTGTGGGCTGGGGGTTGTTTGGTGCCTCGCTCCTACTGTGCTCTGGGTTTTCTCCCACTCCTGCCTGATGGGATGCGAACATTCTCCACTCACAGAAGAATGTTATGATCAAACCCTAAGTTTAATGTAACCAGAGCTACACTGACAGAGATAGAAACATGGCTGCATCCTGCAAGGTTAAATCACGTCTCTGGCAGAAGTCCAGAGGTGCTAATTCACTGGTTTTATCAAGTAGTCTAACATCCATTGTAGCAGGCACCAGCATCTGTCCTCTCCTCCTTGTCCAGCAGTGTCCAGTACGCTGCAGGGTTTGGTTTCCATTCAGTCTTCACCTTTAATTATTCTGCGCAAACTGAGATTTGGGAGTTCAACTCTTCTTGAGCAGAGATGGAAATCAAAGTTTGGTCTCTCTCTTGATGATGAGCTGTTAGGTACAGGAGGAGGCACTGATTATATTGTTGCATGGGAAGAAAAGTCTAGTATCCCACACCAGAAGAAGGTTCAAAGTTCTGAAACCCAGTGAAGAAGAGTTTCCAACCTACAGAAGCAGATGGATTCTATACTTCACCCTTTGTCATGTTTACAACAGTGTGGGCAATTTCCTGCGGGGTTTCCCAAGACTGGGTGCCAAGCTCTCCATATATGTTGAATAAACTCTAAATAGCACTTAGACAATGAGGTGCTTATAAATAAAGTGCTGCAAAATGGAGCTTAAATATTGTGGGTTGGTGGTGAAGGCAAAAACAGGTCTCAGGATTAACTCCTAGATCACATCATCACTCAAGAGGCACCAAGAAAAGTCTTTTAAAAAAACAGCCTCTGGATTTTTCTGTGAATCCACTACTTGGACTTGATGCAGCAAAACACAGAAGTGTGTGTCTGGCCATAAGCTGTTGCTCAGTCCTGCCTGTGCTCAAGATTTCCTCTCCCCACCAGCAGCTCCCGAGGTGCAAGGGCAGCCCCTGGGACTGCTTGCTTGTCCTCAGCCACATGAGTGAGACCGGGGCCGGTTCTCTGGCCCTCTCTCTGCTCACTTGGACAAAAGTGGCAGACTCTAATGATTGATCACTGGTGTCTTGAATAATGGCCTTGATTTTCTGAAGAGACCTGCTAATGATAATACCAGCCTGTGCACCTGATAATCGGGATTTGTCTTGGATATTGCTTGACATGTTAGAGGCAGAGAATGAAAAAACTGCTGAGTATATTAATAACCTTGATCTCTTCACCGGAGGAGGGAGAAGTTCATATGAAGCTTTCTGCCTCATAAAGCCTTTCTAAACCTATGCTCAAGAAAAGAGAAAAGGCTATTTTTAAACAAATTGTGTTCTTACAGAGGCACTTGCCCAGAATAGACTGAGCTTTGGAAACCATTGTTTAATTGCAGCCTAAAAGATAAAGCATTGCTTTGGGCTTTATGAAAAACAGAGTCCAGTCTCTCTGCAAGCAACTTTGCACTGCTTGGAGCTTTTGATGAGAATTCATTTCCACACTTTGTTCCCGTTAAGCTGGTGGGTCCATGTGGGAGCTGGCAGTGTCCCCTTTCCAGCCCCCAGGGGAGATGGGAATCAGCTCCATGTCTTTTACAGGAAGGGAAGGAAAGGGAGAAGCAGTAGCAAACTACATGAGGCAGAGGGAATTGATTGCAACCAGCCAGATATAATTACATTGTGGAGGACATTTAATATTTCATCTTGATCTTTGCTGTATCAGGAGAGTAAAGAAAATCACCATACGAGGGAGAGAGAGGTTGCAGCTTCTCTTGATTTGAATTGTAAATCCCACAAGTAAAACCACAGTTTACTTTCAGACAATCTGTACTGCTGTTGCCTGAATGTATGTGACCCAGATTGCAGGGAGTACCAGAAAGCCACTCCACCTGCTTGGAGACAACAGTGGCACTAAGCCATCATGGCAGGTCCCCTGCACAGCAGGTATTTAATCTAATTGTACTAATGAATTTCTCTCCTCCTTTCACTCCTGGGTAGCTACAGACATACTGGCACAGGGCCCTCTGGTTAACCACTGCAAGGAGGAAAGAGCTTTACATCCCACAGTCTTAAATGGCTCCATCCTCAAAACCAGACCTTTTAAACAGCACGGCAGGGGTTTTGGTTATGACTGGTGTAAGTAATGTGCACACATGGGGAGAGACTGTTCTGCTCACGAAAGTTTACAGTGTGGAAAGGAAAAGGCAGCAAGGTGAATAGAGGCCTTGGAACAAGGTCAAACAGAAAAAAAAGAGGTGGCCTACGAACAAGGATGCCCACTATATTAAGGGCATATACATACACAAGGCATGGCCCATCCCATGCAAATCTTCCAAGAAAGCACACCAAATCCCAGTAAATACACCCAGCTTCCACTGCCTCTTACTTCTGCTGTCTGGCCCCTCCAAAATAGGCCATACATTTGTTGTGATGGGAGAAAGCCAGAGGAAGCACCTAGCAGCAACCTGAAGAGAGGAGGACAAGGCGTTACTGAGCATCTCTACACACTTAAATATCTGCTTATAACTCTGACTAGACCAATTTGTCTTTAGCAGTTTGGCCACCTACCACTGAAATACAGCTCCCTGAGGTGGATCAGAGCTGGCTCGAGCCAGACCTCATATTAGGGAGGGAAAAACTGCCCAAAGAGCTCGATGTGTGTATCCTTCCTGCATCCTAAAGCTGCCAAACACCTCTTCGTTTGCCTTGATCACTTCCACACTCAGCCTACTGCGATCCAGCTCTACTTATTAATTATCGTAAAAGAGGGGGAGATTTACTCATTGCTCCAGATGATTAATCAGCTAGTCAGGCATAACACCACCCATGCTATTGTAATTGCAGTCAGATAACAAAAGTTATATGCACCACAAAGCCATCATCAAACACCAGAGGAGTCTGGTAATACAAGCAATGTCATCTCTTCACAGTCTCCACAACCTGAAATTATCTACTATTTGGAATAAGTTCTTAAAGACAGCTCATCAGATCAAGATCTCAGTACAGAGAAAAACTGGAAACAGACCAGCGACGGACTTCAAAACAAAAGAGGTTTTACGGACAGCATGTGGTGACAAGGATGTAAATCGCTTGCATCTGTGTTTTTCCTGACCCTGTGCTGCATGTGTGTAAACAGGAGCTGGTCTCGAGGCCAGCACAGTGCAAAATGCTGGAGTGAGCATTGCCCCACTCCTTGCTGCCAGGACACATCCCCTGGCCCCAAGCACCCTGTTCACCCCTGGGTGCAAGGCAGTGAGCAGCCCCTTACCGCCTTGTGGAGAAGAGATGGGGAGAGTAGGTCCAAGCTCACCGGCACTCCGTGCATCCAAAACCTGCTCTCAAGAGCAACCACTGCAAAGGGCTGGAGCAGCAATCTGGAGGGACAAGGCAGATTTCTTGGCCAGTGGTTCTCTCAAAATAGATCTTACTATTCCTTTTGTTATCCGCTCTGGTTTTGGAGTAGCCTGTGAAAAGTCAAAGACAGAGAATTTGTTTAACAGAATTTACCAGCTTTGCGCACTTCTTTATAGCTCTTCCTGGTTAGCTGAACATGTGCCCTTAGATAAGCCACTCAGTAATTCTCTGTGTGCTGGCCCTCTTATCTCACTGACCTTTGTCACCTAACTTCCCACAGTGAAATGTCTCTGCTAAGTTTTCCGTTAGCCTTATCCAGATCTCAAATCAAAAAATGGAAATTACTGCTTACTCGCTGATCCTACTCCCCAGGAACCACAAAGTGCATTTGTTTCCCCATTCTCCATTTCATACAGGAGCAATTTCTCCTCCGACTTCCTAAGCTAGCAACTTCTGACAAGTGATTGGAATACTGGATCTTGAAGGTTGGCTGCAGCAAGAAGCAATTATCACTATCTATCTATTCATACAAGTAGTTAAAGTATGTATTTGCTGGGGAAGGCAGGTGAGAAGCCCCCAGGCCAGGTCCTGCGCAAACACAGTGACTGGTAGTGCTATCCCCAACGCCATACACACACACGTGGTAGGCAAAGGCACTCTCTACCCAACAGCCTCATCCCCTCAACCCTTCTCAGACTCCAAAGCTGCTCTACAGCATCTTGTGCACTCACAGAAAGGTCTTAAACTCATCATAAGCGTGAGCCAAGCACCTGAGCTCCATCTCACCACTCAGGACAGGCTAGTCAAAGAATATTTTGCTGTCAGTCAGGCTTGTAGTACTAAATCTTGCCTCCTAGCACTGAAAAGAAAAAGCTTAATGATGTAGCCAGAGCCCAGAAGAAATGATGTAATATAGAAGCAATGTGACAACTTTACAGTCCTTATACCAGCTGTAAAAAAAATCATCTTTCATGTTGGTTTTTTTCTTTTTCCAGTGGATATTTTGCCCAAGGCTGGTGGTGTTCACTTGTTGAGCAGCTCTTTGGTGGTCTGCGGGAAGCTGCTCAGTTTTCTCAGAGGGGCAGTTTTAGTTCAGAAGGGGTAATTTAAGACAAAGGCTGTCAGCCTGTTGTCCGGCTCAGGAAAAGTGACTGAGCCTGCTTGGGGGCTGCCTTCCAGTGGAATGAGTAGCTGCTTGACACAGAGATGTTTTCTCAGCTTAGTAATGAACTTTATTGATTTTCCTCCAAAAGAAAATTGGACTTCTACAAACAACGCAACAAGCTGCTTGAGTCAGGATGTTGCTGAAGTGATCTTGTGACCACCACAGGCTCTTGTGCTTATCATGAAAGAGAAATAAAAAAGTCAGCAGGTTTACTCCGCAAGGGCAGGTTTCACCAGTAAAAAACAAATCTCCCCTCTAATACATTGGGCAAGTACCAGACTAACATGCCCTGCAGGGACAGTTGACATTCACCCATTTGGAAAACAGCTGCATGAACAACCCCTGAGCTTGTTCTTGTGTGGCAAGTCCAAAAGTCTGTAGCAGAAGTCCAAGTCTCGCTCCATTCAGTCTCTTTGCAGGGATCACGTGAATGCTTTCACCGCTGGCCAGACACCTCTCCAACAAGGAGCACTGGGCTACTTAATTTGAGCCACTCGAGGGCCACCCAGTAGCTCACCACTGTCAGCCTGGGCAAAATAACTCCAAAGGCAGAGCCTCTGAAAATATCTCTCTCCTCTTTCCTGAGCTGTTGAGCATCTTTGACCTCCTGAGAAAGCCTAATCATATGGCAGAAGCCATGGGATTGTCCTGTTCGCTTAGACCAGGCTCTTCAGGTCCAGCCGGCATAGGTTTAGTTCTTGCGTCCTAAAGCTTAAAAGGATCAGATACAATCTGCATTTCAATTCCCATACCTACAGCATCCTCTTGAAGCTGACCTGAGAGGAGAAAAATATTCAGCCAATTTCTAAGCTGCCAGTATAATAATACGATTCCTGACATGGTACCTCTTCAAAGGTCCCAGTAGCCTTACACCTATTTCAACCTTTCCGCAGAATGAGGGCCACCTGCACAGAGGTTTTTAGGGTGGCTGGAAACTGCCCCCATTTCCTTCAGCACACAGGGAAATCCTTCCTCTGCCATTGCAGGCCTGGAGGTGGTCCTTGTCCAGCATGGAGATCGTGATGCCCACACAAGGTGCTGAGTGAACCCTCGGCTGGCGCTGAGCCCCCCACTGCTGCAGCTCACAGGGGTCTCTCATCCGAGCTGCACAACTGCAGGTGGAGGGAGCATCGTCCTGCGGGGTGTGTGGGGGGTGTAGGTTCCTCTCTCTCTTTCTCACTTCCTCCTCTCCCCACCTTCCTCCATCCACCCACCCACTGTGGGTACTTGTGGTCCATCTTTGCGCAATCACCCTCACCACGGGGCAGGGGCTCCCCAGCGCAGTGCACTCCAGTTTCAGGGCACTGCCTTTACAGAGCTGAGCCCTGAAACCCGTCCTCTGAAATGTTACAGGCCTATGGGAACGAAACGCTAGAGCCCCAGGCCAGTTCCTACTGCTAAGCAGAGAGGTAACAGATCTGCCGCCTTCTCCTTAGCTCCCTGCAAGGAAGGAACAAGCCCAGGGACAGCAGCTCAGGGAGGAGCTGCTTCTCAGGTAAGCAACACAGAGCTGCACAGCCGAGCCCTGGCTGTGTGCACCAGCACGTCCAGGCTTGTCCAGATCCCCGTCCCCTCGCTCTGCTCCTCATTTGCTGGGGTAGAGGACCCATCTACCTTGCAGAGGGTGCCACTCCCCGTGTGCCCTTCCAGCCAAGTCTGGCTCCCAGGTTGGCAAGGGTGGGTCAATAGCAAAGGCAAATGTCCACTGTCTACTCAGAAGGGATCACTGCAGAGCATCTGAAAGAAGAAACCCAACCATGATGTGACAGGTGGTCTCGCACAGTCAGGCTGCCCCCAGAAACCCAACCCCCGGGGCTGCCACATCCTCAGGCAGCAACACCAGTGCCACCTCCATTTCCCAGCCACTTGCTCACCGTCCCCAAAGGAGCACTGCCAGCCTCACAGCAGGCAGGAAGGCGGTGGGGACTATTCCCTCAATGTCCCACTCCCAAGACTGTGCCATACACTGCAGTCTCACATCCCGCTGCTTCCAGTGGTCCCAAAAGGCAGCAGGACTCCCATGCAACCATCAGCTCTCCAGCAAAGCAGGGGGAGTCCTCAGTCTTGCACTCAGCTGTGATAGGGCAATATCTAAGAGCCTGACTGGTAAATGCCGTGGTGACCAATAACTCTTTACAGTTTGATTCAGAGATCAAAAGATTCCGTCTCCATCTTAAGCAATATCTGTGTACTCTGGAATTAAGCACTTATGGGCAATAATTGCTCTGATCAGGCACAGATACCTGCAGAAACCTACTGGGCAAAAAAAACCTAATCAATGTTTGCAAAATTAGAAAATTACAGGAAAAATCAACAGCAGTAAGCTCAGCAGGGACAAAAAGTATTAATTTTGTGTTGGTAAGTGGGAATTACAAAAAGATGGAAAATAAATAAAAATGCAAATTCAAAGTCAAAAAAAAGCACAATTAAAAGAAGTAGCTGACATACTTTCCTGTGTCAGAAAGCAATGCAGTTCCAATCACAAAATAGGGTTTTCTAATATTATTAATATTAGTCATTTCTATGGTCTATCTAGTGCTTTATAAAATCTGGAGAAATATTATAACCTCTCTAGTAAACTGATGTTTTATTATTTAGTTTTAAAGACATAGGGGAATAAAGATTTACAAAACCTCTAGCTTATAAAACAAGATAACTTTTTCCTTTCTAACGGGATACAGAAATCTCATGCCAGTAAGTGCTGAACTTGCCAGCATTGGGAATGGTCAGCAAGATGCTCTTGCCGAACATGTGGACACGCTATAAGTAGCTTTATCTGGCCTAGGTTTAAACAAAATCACTTTGGTGATGGGTATAAGGAAGATGGGCACCATATTGTTGCAATGCGCTCAGCTCCCCAACCATTTGCCTGACCCAGCTCTTGCAGAGTGCATTTTCCCCAAGAACCATCAGCAGTTTGCTGTGCCCATCCCCATCAGCATTAGTGGCGCACAGCACATGGAAAGGAGGGCTGAAGGACTGAGAGGTGATCACCAGATCAGGGTAAGGCATAATAATCCCATTTTTCCAAAGATTCCTCATTTACAAGTCCTCTTCCCTTTAATACAGACTGTGTTGCTTTAGTGATGAATGAGCTGCTTTTGATCCTGTTTAGGGAAGTAACAGGAGATCTCCAGAGCTCAGACAAACACTGCCTTTTCCAGGAAAAAAAAAAAAATTACAAATTTTGCTCCCTGCCTTAGTTTTGAGATGCCTGATGGCACTTGACCTGACAACACCTGATCTCCTTCCTAAAAATGAAACAAAAGCAGAAAAATCTCTCCTCTCCCCTTGCTATCATCCCTTTAATAGTTCTGCAGAATTAGGCTGAATCTGCTGATTATTTTCCACATGCATTAATCATGGCCAGATCGTGCTGGTGAAGAAAAAAGCAGAGGCTGCTGTTCCCTCTCAGCACCCTCCTCTCACCCTGCTCTCAGAATAGTCTCAGCCTGGAGGGCATCCTGCCAGTCTGATTAACAGTGTGAAACCGGGAGGGGAAGGAGATGGGAAGACAAAGGAAAAAGTCCTTGCCTTAAAACTTAGACATGGCTTTTGGCTTATCAGAACAAGCGAGGAAAACCTTGAGAGCATCCTGCACTTGCAGCCATGAGCTTCCTCAGCACATGAAATCCAGACAAGTGCACGGGCAACTGCTGTCATCTTCTGCGATCTTATTCCAGTCCCTGTCCAAAGCTCCACTCCAAATGGACACAGCCAAACATTAAGTGCATGAGAAATGCCTGCCAAGATTTTCTCTTTTTCAGTTGTGGCTGTGCTTATTAAAATGCCCAGTAAAGGCTTAATAAATTATGAAGAGCTGTAAATGGTAACCCTATTGCAGCAGATTTGGATGGAGCCCACCAGGACCAAAGGTAGGAGGAAAGCAGGTTATTCCCTCCTCGACTGGACTTCTGTCTCCCAACTTTGCAGCTCTACAGAGCAAGCATTCCCCTCAGAGCTGGCCAGCAGCTTCCCTTCACTGCCAACCAAGAGAAAGTGAGTGCTCAGAGCGATTCAATTGACCTTAATGCAGGCGTCTAAAACAGGCTGAATCCATTGAGTCCTGGATAGGCTGGACACAGCACTGAGAAGGTTCCCAGACCACCTTCTGGGAAGCCTTGGAAGACTGTCACCTGTTTGGCCTGGATTCTGGAGACAAAGTGAAACTGCATACGTCTAATTTAGAGCTGTGAATGTCACATTTCAGGCTTGATTTGGCCATCACCACTCTCTGCAGGGAGGCAGCTTGTGCTACCAAGCAAGGAGAGAAGCACAAGCTCTGATCTGCAGCCTGTAAACTCCTCCAAAGAGGATCCCTGCTGTTGGCTCTCCTCCACAGCAGCTGCTGCTGCGTCAGAAGAATAGGTTCTGCCAGGAAGATTTTTCCATTTTCCTTTTCTTTTGCCAAAATCCTTGAGGGCGCTGTCACTTAAAAAAAAATGCATCCCAAAGAACGCAGATATGAAGTGGAGACAACCTGGCAGAAGGATTGCGTGACAAGGCCAGGAAGCAAGCAGTTAGTGCTGGGCTACTTCCAGATGCATCGTGGTCATGCCACACTTTAATAAGCTGTGACAGGCATAAAGATGGGCAAACGTTTGCCTACAAAACCAGCCACTTCGTACATAGATACAGTCACTGAGAAGTTCAGGAGCATATTTCTAGTCCCTGTCTTTGCAGAGCAAGGCTAGATAGCAGGGATCCAGAAAGGTGGAAACCCAGAGTTCAGACAAAAAGCCTTCAAAGGCTCTTAATGCATGCGGAAACACACACGTTTCATGACCCATGGCAAAAAGGTGAAGATGTCAGTGCATGTCTGCGCACTTAGTACACAACGCCTGAGTTCTTCCCAGGCAAGTGCAAAAGTCTCTCCTCATGCTGTCAGCATCTGAGAGAGGCGAAAGCAAGGCCTTGCAGAAGCATTTTTGCTGAAGGATGTTCCTCATCCTCCAGCCTGGAAATCCAGATCCTCATAAGTCTTTGCATAGGCGGTTCACATTCTGTATTGTAGCTGTTTAATGCTATAAGGGCTATATCCAAAACCTGCTGAAAAGTTTGCACTGTGAGGTGGATCAGGCCAGCAGCAGATATGCACGATGGCCTGAAATCTCAGACTTGCAATGGTTTTGCTCTCTGGGAATGGAGAGATGCGCAGCAATCTGCTGTGACAGCAGGTATCTCGAGGAGTATTTACTGAAAGATGGATTTTCCTCCCCGTCAGGCCCAGAGCAACACAGTCAGGCAAAACAAAGTGATCATAAAACTATACACGGTGACAGAACCAAAACATGTCACAAGTAAAATGCCTTCTGGTGTTGTTTTGTTGATTTTGTGGGGGGCATCTCAGTTGGATTCTGAAAAGCTCCCAGCACTCCCATCAGTTATTTGATCAGTTTAAAACAGCTCAAAGAAATATCACAGCTTTCTTCCTACGATAGCAATCAGGCATGGTTTTGACTGAAATAGCTCTTCAGTATTGAGGACTTCTCTTGAAGCCATCCAGCGTGCATTACATGGGACGTTAAGGCTTACAGGGTCTATTTGAGTGTCGTGAAGGTTAATGTGTTCCTGGAAAAGTCATCCTGGAGACCAAGCTACCGAGCAACTGCTAAGAGGATGCTCTGAGCTTGCAAGGTGAAAAGTTTGCGTCACTTACCACGCCCAACCCGAGGGATTTGGCAGACCTGACTGCCTGGCCCTCCCTGTGCCACCTTACAGCTCTCTTGGCCTTAGGCATCATACCAAAGCATCTGTGTAATGGACTAACAAAGGTGATAACAGCTGAGGCCCTGGAAACCCCCTCAGGAAATGCAGCTGACACCTACTGACCTTCTCCATTAGATCATGGATTGCTGACTCCTGATGTGATCTCGACCTCTTAGTCCCTTCATGATGTCATCTACGTTTTCACGCAGGCAGATGAACTGAATCCCATCAAGCACATCTGAGATAAAATTTTCCCTCCACAGCTATATCCTGCTTCATACTTCGGAAAGCCTCCAGTGCTACCCAATGTAAACATTCTGCAGGCTGCCTTCTGCCTTCTCGGCACTGCGTTCTCCACTGACTCTGGTCCTAAAGGTAGCACACAGGACCTTCCCTGGCATACACCACAGCGATGAGGTGAAAGCACCAGGCAGGGTGGGAGAAGCGTGCACTCTGTAGGGTGCACGTTCCTGCACCACTGCCCAAGGCCAAGTGCTCTGATCAGTACATTTCAAATAAAACATGCTCACGCTTGTCAGCTCCAAAAGAAAAAAAATCCGCCTGTAAGCTTTTAGGAGGAGGGCCAGAGGACTGCTGGATCACTGCTTGGAAAGGGCAAAGTTGGACCAGAGATTAATATTAGATTATTGAGAAGTTTAGGTGGAAAACACTCCAAGACCACTTGTATGCTGTCTGAGTTGGTACCGCAGGGTACCCTACAGGTTTTCAATTATTCGCATGGCTTTGGCACCAGCATCAATGTTTGCAACCCAAAGTCCCTTTGACCACAGTGTTCCCAGCAGCCATTGCAGCTACTGGCTGAAGAAAGAAACTGCTTGAGAGGCTGAGGCAGAGACATATATGAAAAGGAGAGAAGCCTACCTCATTGCCTGAGATTCTCAGGAACAGCACACTGGACAAAAAAACAGGGCCTGAAGTAGCTAAACAGAAGACAGCCCTGATACAGCCTCTCTTGCAAGGACCATTCCTTCTTTTCCCCATCCCTTGATATTGCTCCTGCTTCTGCTTAAAAAATAAATTCAAAAAAAACCAAACAGAAGTGAACAGTGTGTGACTCCTTGGGTACGTAAATACCATTGCTTATGGGAAACCATGGCTATCCGCATGCCATTCTCCTGACTCTTAGAAACTCATACGTAGTCTCAAAAATCTTCCCAGAACTATGACTGAACATGGTTGCCAACACGGCAAAGTGTGAACCTGCAATTCAACAGCGCATGAGCAAATGCTGCTAGCTTGCATCCATATTTCCCTCAAAAGCTGACGGCTTTGGATTCTGCATAGCCTGGTTTCTGCCGCGCCATGGAGAGCCTGCAAGCATGTCTCCTGCCTCCAGCGAGAGGTCCCCATCCCTCCTCCTCTGAAAAGACAGGCTGCATTAGACCGTTCAGAATCACATTTGGTTCTCATTTTCTAACAGCCATCCAAGATAATATTTTTAGAAGCAGCTATACTGGTATTTGGAAAAAAGTAACCTTCTTTGCTTTTATCCCAAATGGGGTCTTTTCCAAGTTTCTTTTCCTACTTTTGTTATATCTCTAAAGCTGTTTGCATTAAGCAATCCGATTCTAGAAGCGCATTAATCAGACTCTCTTTGGGCTCCCACTGGATATGCCTTTCTCTGTGTCACAAGGCAAAACACAGTCAGCTCAGCAATAACCTAATTCTCTTCCTCAGTAGAGGAAGCCCCAGGCTGAGGGTCACATATGAGTGACCATGGGTTCAGTCAGTGTTTGCATGGTGCCACTGATGTCTGTGCATCAACAGGAGCAGCTTCTCAAGCCCTGCCCACCACCGTGGGGAGCCTGCCCTTAGCGGTCCCTCGCAGTTAAAAAAATGTGGATCAACAGCCTGGTGCAACCCATCAAACGGAGAGGAGAGCCGCCAGCATGGGCTGGCTTTGCCAGGTGCTGGCCTGCCCGGCCGTGTTACTGTGACTGGGCCTCAGAAATCTGCTTTGGGAATGGTCTTCTCTGCTTGGCTATGTTTTCACCTCTGCTGAAAGCCTGGCAGAGCGAGGGGAAAGACATCTCTGATGGCTGTGGGGGCTCTGCTGCCTGCTGGCAGTGAAGCTTGAGGCAATTCAGCAGCACAGAGGTGAGCCATAGAAACAAAGACAGGTTTGTTTGGGTTTTCTCAGCAGATTCCTAGAAAAAGGACCTGGGTTTAATGAGGTGTTGTGGCAGCATCCAGAAGCAAGACGAGCATCGGGTGCTGGTGTCTGCAGATGGGCCCCACAAGCCCACCCAGACCAGCGGTGCCCCTTCCCAGCACGGGGACTTGTTCCTGCTGGCAGGAACCAAAGAGAAGGGCAGAAAACCAAAAGGGAGACCATTCCTGACCCTAAAGGCACCAGAGGACACAGAGATCAATTGCCACCACACCAAACCCACAGGCAGGCAGCCAAGCTCCCATCCCCAACCAGTCCCTTAGAACCACAGCAGTGATTAGCAAGGGGGTGGACAAACATGCCCACGCAGCATGAGACCCCCCAAGAGGTCCTCAGCACAGATCTGGCTTACCCTCCACAAGAGGTTGGCCAGACACTGCTTTATATCGAGCCTAATGAGATCAGCTGTCCGGTCCCGTTAAGCTTCATCAACTGGCCCGTGCTGAATTATTTAAAACCATCTTTTATTAATCTACCATGGCTTTTTTTCACTCGACCTCTAGCAAGTCACTTAACCACTCTGAATGGATTGCACTAGCTTCATCGTCATGCGATGATGCTGGAGATGATGACAGGGACAAGCCACTACTCTGCTACTGCTTCTGAAATTTTTCAGGTGTCAGTAGACCAAAGTGGTCTGCTAGACAATTAGAACACTGGATTTACCCTCATGCTTAATGGGAGGGCTTGTCTAAACACACATGTCGTATTGCTGGGTTATGACAATACTTTTATTTAGAAAAATCCTGCTAGGATATTGTATATACTTTTAAAACAAGCTTAGTGTACCCAAAACCAAGAAAACCTGGCTAAAAATACTACCAGTGCCAGCACAGGGGCCAAACACCAGCAAAAATCTGCAAAATGTGGCCCAATGTGGATGCTGGGCTTAAAGATCAGAGACTTCAATAGGGTTTCATCAATTCTTTCCTGCTGGGGAACTGGCCCCAGCCATTCAAAGTCCTCATAAGAGCTCACATAGCTTTCTCAAGGTATGCACGTCCTGTTATTTTTGTTCCTCACCTGCCTTTTTAACACCTATGTGCTGATCACTTGCTATGGCATGTAAAATTTTCAGAGCAGAGACATTTCTGTCTGATGTGTGATAATGTGCGAGACCTCACAGACCTGATACTACTCTGGTGTCAGTCACGTGGAGGTGGCATGACCATGAGTGTGGTACCAAGCGTGGTCAGACACACCAACTAGCAAAAGAAGGAGAAGACTGGGTAAAGGTACCCTTGGGACACAAACCTACATATCCCACTCGTGTTTAAGTGGCTGGAGAGAGGCCATGACTGGTCATGCCTACGAATCCAGTGTGCTTTAAATTGCATGAAAAATTCTAAATAATTTAACTAAGTAAGCACAAGTAAGTAACCTTGTGCTAACAAATGAAACTGTAACTACTCCTGCAGGAACAGAGTGGATTTATTTGCCACTCCAGGTTATAAAGCAATGTCAGGCTCTCATAGATAAAGCAAGACACTGCAATACTGATATCTAGATTTTGTTTATAACTGCAATACAAATTCCTCTCTCTTCTATAGGGAACTAGATCAAACCCTGCCAGCACACAGGCAGGCAGGGCCTTCAGCTCCAAGCAGATCTTTGGTTTGACCAAACCAAGGACCCTTTTTTCAGTTTCCGCTCACTGGCAAGTAGATTTTGGCAAATGAGACTACTTCTAGTTAAGTATCTACCTGCAAGGCCAAGCAGCTGATTTCAGACAGCTACGTACAGAGGCTTGGTCAGGGGGAAGATGTGACCAAGGCAGAGAGCAAGGTCTTTATACTTCCAAAGCTGAGAAACGGCCTACGAAACAAGTCAAGCTCTGTCCAGAGGAGAGTTGTAGAGAACCACAGAGGGAGAGGCAAAGCTCATTTTTTACAGAGAAGGAACAGATGATAAATAATCCAACCAGCACAAACTGACCAGCATGATAAGTGACAGGGCTCCAAGTGGTCCGTGTCTAATTCACAAGACTATACTTCAAGTTTATAACAAAATTCCAGATATTCTGGTTTATCTCTAGCCTACTCAAACCATGCTGCAAGCAAACAGCTGATGGCTGAGACCTTGGTTTTGCTGTGTCTTTCTTCCTCAGGTCTGACAAAAATGGAAATGCTAGCTTCATTAAGTTTTATTATCTGTTTTCTTCCCCAATTAAGCCACTAACACCCGTGCAGGGCACAAGCCCAGCACAGCCACCAGGCTGAGCACCTGCAGCTCCCACAGGCAAGTTGCTTCCTGGCTGCCAAAGCCAGGACAGGATCTCACCTGCTTATTCATAGAATCATAGAATCATTAAGGTTGGAAAAGACCTCTAAGATCATCAAGTCCAACCATCAACCCAACACCACCATGCCTGCTAAACCATGTCCTGAAATGCCACATCTACACATTTTTTTAACACCCCCATCTGCCTTTGCCCCGCTCAGCAGCACCACTGGCGCTGTACAGAGCTACCGAGCATCCCAGTCCCACTCCCCTAACAGCACTGGGAGGAGCCATTGCCTCTCAGCATTGCTAACACCAGAGAGGACCCAAATCAGGACGTGCATAGGGGACAGAGATCTACACACAGAGATCACTTTTTGTCATGTCTTTTGCTATGTGTGACTGTAGTTCCATGTCCCACACATTGCCACTGATAGCATCACCTTTCTCCTCTTGCTGCTTCTCTCACAGCCCAGCGCTCTCCCCTTTTCCCCAGCACGCAACCCACACAAAGTTATGGTGCCCAAAGCACCGGCGGACACTCAAGAAACCAGTCTCACCTCCCAGCAGGGCTTGGAGACAGGGGTCCCACCCCAGCTCTGGTAGGGAGTGCACGAGGGCACCAGCCTGCACAAGTGCTGCGGAATTAGCAGTCCTCTGTCAGGCAAGATGCCATTTTTCTACAAGTTTTCTTCCTCTTCAGGAGGCAGGATGTAATTACTTTGTATAAAGCAATGCTATTTGCTTCCCGTTTTGCTTCTACCTGCCCACTGCCCTGGCAAATGAGCAGCATGGGAGAAAACCCTTCCCAGTTGAAGGTGAACGTGGCCGGAGAGCAGGGGTGACAACCTGCACCGAGGCAGTGCCTGAAGTCCCAGTGGGTTGTGGCTGAACGAGCCCAGAGGAAGGACAATAACGTTCGTGCATGGACTCACAAAGACCAAGGGGCCTAAGGTATTTTATTTTGTATCTTCTGATGATACTGCGCCCATGTAGCTCTGGCCTTTGAACACTCTCTGGCATTCAGAAGGTGTTCTAGTTTTACTGCCCACATAAATATCCACTGGGGCTGCTATTTGGAGGGGAGAGGGAGCTAAATATTTAATTTCAGCCTATTTCATCAAATATTTAATCTATTTAATATTAATTAAATCTTGGTCTGAATAAACAACAGCTAAAAATTCACTTTTTCCTCCAAACATCTGATAACTTGAACATGTCAGTTTGTGCCATCCCAGTTGAGATAGTAATTAATAAGGGAGGGATTCTATCTTTACATTCCCAGTTGCTGGAATTGCTGTGGTGGATTATTGGCCTCCTCTAGCCTTTTAGGCTGAATCTTTTTGCAGCTGGATGTACAGGGGCATCATTTGGTTTACACCAACCATTTTCGCACCCTGCTTCACTGTCTCTCATTTTCCATGGACTTCATTTGTGTCCCCACAAGTGCATGCCCTGATCCCACTCCCAGACACTGTTACATCTTCAGGGGTAGGAATTCATGAAGTAAAGGTGATGATAAAAGCTATTTTACCAAGGGGAAATAAAACCCAGGCCCCTCATCGGTGTATGTGGCTGGTGTGGGTCATTTCCCGGTGGCTGGACCACCCTCCTGACACAGCTCTGTGTCTCGGACCATCACCCAGCAGCACGGCCAGGAACAGGCATTTCTGGGACGATGAGCAACAGCTACAATAGGAGCAGATCATTTCCACTGCAAAGGATTTAAGCCAATTAACACTGGGCTATAAAGGCAGCTGCCACCATTGCATCTGCCACTACAACCATCTTATTTTACTACAGGAAACCCTGTTTGGATCAAACCCCATTCCTATTGGTCGTACCAGCCAGAACACATTTTCTAATTAGCCCCAGCAGAGCCAACAGTGATGAAAGATTGCCATACGTACAACACCACTTACCTTGCTTTCCTTGGTGCACACCCGATTTAGCAGAGCAGCATTTAGCTTTTCTTTAGCAGAGCAGCATTCAGCTTTTCTTTTCCTCTCTGCTGCACTGTTTTAAAGCCATCTCACCCAAACGATGACCAGTGTTGATGAATGTAATTACACCGCTGTTCAAAATGCATCGGATGCATCTTCATTATCCTGAGACAGCAACACCAACGGCCCTGTGATAGTAAATCTTTCAACGTAAGCAAGTCAGATCATTTATTTTAAACTGGCCATTTTAACTCTTCTGGCAACACAAAATTTTGAGGCTGGCTTAAAAGCCACAAGATATCTCAAAAATAATAAATGTAGGATTACTTTTGCCTAACGTCTCTGAAGTTCAAATCTTTGAATTGTGCTTAGGTTACAGGTCAAACCCATAATCAAGAAAAACAGGGAGACTCCATTCCCTTCTCACGTTGACCACTTGGTTGTCTTGGGTCATGTCACTGCTCTGTGTTTTGGGTATCCCCCTGGGAAACAGCAAAACTTGGTAATGAATTTGGGATCCCCTGTAGCAATGTGCCCTGCCTGGGTGATGGCACAGCAGAGTGAGGAACAGGGAGAAGCTGCGTTTGTGCAGCAGCAAGGCTGCAAAGCACCAGGCACCATCATGCCTAAATTAACAGGAAGATCATTCTGGCAGTCCTTGTTGAAGGAGCCATATCAGGTCAAATGTCTGCATCAGGAAACCACGAACAAACTCAGCTTCACACAGGGAGACCTTATCACTCGATTACCCGGGGATCATGATTGTGGGGATCATTGCTAGGAGAGCGGATGCTCTGCCAGGGTGAAAATCAGCGTCACAGCAGCCGAGCTGCGCAGGTCTGCCACACTCAGGGTCTAATCCTGCAGGTTTTGGTCTGCAATAGGAATAGTTTGTCCAAATTTTCCTGGTGGCAAAAGTTATCCTGGTAATAAAAGACCAGAATTCAGCATTTCACTCTTAAAAAAGGTTCAGTCAATTCAGAAAAGCGGAAGTGGATGCATAGTCTTAAATATTTATCTACACGTTTATTTTATTTTTTCAGTCTTCAGACGAATGCTTTGCAGCAACTCCATGCATGCAGATGAAGGCAAAGCAGCCTTCAGCGGGAATTATTTTATCAGAGATATCCAGTGGTGGGAAGCTCATTCCTTTATTCTGTGGAGACCAACTGAAAAACAAACAGGAGAAAGGCCATAAAGTCATGGTCCAGCAAAACACAATTGTTTCAATCGGCAAAGCAGCAATCAATTCTTTCATGTAGCAGCTGATTTAAAACAAATGTTTCCCATCTCTGGGAGCTAACCCTACACCAGGTCGCACAGCTCGGGAGGACTGCAAGGCTGCTCCTGCAAATGCCATGTCCTGGGCTGTGCCTAAACCCATATGGGCCAAACACTGCAAGGGTTGCACACGGGGAGGCAGGGATGTTTAGATAAGCTCCTCTCACCTCCTGACAAACCCCGCTCACCCCATTGCTCTTGCACGGAGCCAGTTGCTGGCTTTTGACTCCCAACATGTTTTTGAAAGCCATCCAGACCTCCTGCTGCAGAGCATCGCTGAAGGGAAACACATGTCGGTGGAATTTCTCCAATAGCGCAAAAGGCACCGCTGGCCCCAGGAAATCCCTGAATCCCTAATGACCCATGAGCCTCCTGGGAAGGGTCCTTACTCCCCCCTGTTCCCTAAAATCTGCTGCAGGACACTCTCAGAGTCACGGAAGAAGAGCAGGACCTCAGATCCAAGCCAGTGTGGACGGTCTCTCCCAAATTAGCCAAAGTTGACCATCACACTAACAGACTAAACCAGAGCCAGTTTAAGCAGCTTTAAGCCAGTTTAAGCCAGCAAGTTTACACCTTTACTGGTAGACACCTGTGCTCAAGTGAAGGAGTTGCCTTCCTGCTCCCTTCTACAGTTTGTCCTCATGCCTCTGTTGGATTTGGGTGCTGGGACCCACCTTACGTCGCTGTAGACCTGGCTGTGAGATGTTGTCCTCACACACTTGGTGGTCCTCTCTGGGAAATGACCTCTCCTAGGGGACAACTCAAATGGCCAAGAAGGTCCCTCAAGAAGGAAGGGATGTTGAATGACCAGCTCAAGCATCACCATCTCCATTCAGCACCTCCCAACATCCCCATGACAGTAGGTCTCCTCCTCTGCTTGAAATAAACCTCCTTCCTGGGACCAGCCATGGTCCGACCCAAGGAAGAGATGCTTTATGGTGCCACCCACAGCCCTGTTCACCACCCACTCTGCTCAGCCTTGGGAACATTTGGGAGTGCACTGTGGCCTTGTGCAGCAGTGACTCCCAGCTGGAATTTCACCTGGACTTCCCAGGGCTCAGACTATGACCCTTTCTGTTAACAGAGGGGTCAGAATCTGGTCCTGGAGTATTTGTGATCTGGCTGAGTACTAGTGGCTAATTCAGGGGGTGGCCTCCCCGCTCACCCTGTTCTCCCTTCACTCCACTTCTACAGCAGTGCAAGGCACAGCAATCGCAGCTACAAATATTTAACAAGTCACAGAGACGTTGCTATACACCAGCTGCGAAGAGCAGCTCGTAGCAGAAACAGCGAGACAGCTCCAAGTGTAGCTGTCTGCCAGGGCACCGTCTGTAATAAAGCAGCAATCTCAGCAGACTTTGAACTTCTCCAGTGGTGAAAGAACAGGGAATATTAAGAACTAAAATAAAACAAAGAGCTTCAGCTGATGAGAGCCTCACAGGCAGCTGAGCCAGGAACCCAACCCAGAGGGACATCCTAGGGCACCAGGTCCAGCAACCCCTGGGCGAGGGGATGCTGGGTGGGACTGGGGGTACTTACAGCACGAGACAGCTGACAGACATGGGCTGAAACCCACGGAGGGTCCTCCAGGCATGTGAAACTCATTTTGTGTGAGCAGAGTGGCTCAGGCCAAGTCCATCCCTTGCTGGAACGTCTCGGAGAGGCTCCTCTGCATGACCAGCTCCTGGTCCCCAGGAGAACGGGAGCCAAAATCCCAAAACCCCATTGAAATAAATGCATGTGTCACCAGGACAAGGGGGTCAGGGACGAGCCCCGGGCGGGCTGTCACTGGTCTCTGCAAGGGCAGCCCTGCTGCTCATGCAGCTCGCCCCTGGGGATGTTTTAGGACACTTGCCACACCAGGCCACCTTCTCTGGGCCCCTCCTGTACATCCCTGAGCCAGCACCTCTGGGCTGTCCTTGGGGGTCCCCAGACAAGGGGTGGGGTGCAGGGTCACCCTGTGTGGGAAAGCTATGGAGAAACCCTTCCCAGGGCAACGCTGGCAGCAGCATCTCAGATCGCTGTTTGCTGTCACCAGCACGGACGGCTGCCACCCGGCCGGGCAGGCAGGTCCCCCTCCCCGCCCTCGCACCATTAACCTTTCAGCCCTGAAATAAAAGGTTATAAAAAACAACCAAAGTTCATTACATCCCCTGATGTGTTATTTGCATGGGAATGAGCTGGGAGCAATGAGGCAGCTTTCTCCTGTTGAGGAGGGATTCAGGAGGGGGAAGGGGAAGAGCCGGGTGTTGGGCCCTGGCAAGGGCGGTGGGACTCAGCCCCACAGAGAGATGGGGCAGGCACGGAGGTGAGCAGAGCTGGACACGGTTAAGGCAGAGCTGAAGGGAGCGTCCCAGCAAAGCCCACAGCAACACGACCTCTGGCTCAGAGGCAGTGGGGCAGGTCCTCACCTACCAAAGGGAAAGCAATGGTGGTTTCACCCCAGCACCTCCACCACACAGCCCACAGTGCACAGAGGTTGCTGCGGCTTGGACATGCCCGTCCCCAGCAGGCGTGGAGGGTCCAGGACACAGCTGAAACCAAAATGCCCAACAGCTCAGGGAAAATGAGATAAAAGCCCGAGTCGGAAGGTGGCAAGGGCAGCAGGATGGTGGAAGTTCAGACGCTGGCCACAAGGACAGGCAGACAGCTCTGCCATGTCAGATGCAAGGAGTCACTGCCCCCATGCAAAACAGCCCCTTAAGTATTTCATTTTACTGGGCTGAACCATGAGGGCCTGAGGTTTTGTGAGGAACAGAACCCTGGAGGCATAATTTCAGGTTTTTGCACCTTACTCTTTTCAGTGGTGCCCAGCGACAGGACAAGGGGCAATGGGCACAAATTGAAGCATAGAAAGTTCCATCTAAACATGAGGAAGAACTTCTTTACTTTGAGGGTGGCAGAGCACTGAAACAGGCTGCCCAGAGGGATTGTGGAGTCTCCTTCTTTGGAGATATCCAAACCCTGCCTGGATGCAATCCTGTGCAGCCTGCTACAGGTGAACTTGCTTTGGCAGCGGGGTTGGACTAGATGATCCCCAGAGGTCCCTTCCAACCCCTACCATTCTGTGATTCTGTGGGTTAATTTCCCCCGTAGC
>Ga0181612_166690_pt1 | contig 24407 bp, 20 predicted proteins | sample HoacroProtozoa21_FD_119630 | JGI IMG/M metagenome (GOLD analysis project Ga0181612, IMG submission 119630) | Hoatzin crop microbial communities from Cojedes, Venezuel. Combined Assembly of Gp0051906, Gp0051904, Gp0051908
ATGGGATGGGATGGGATGGGATGGGATGGGATGGGATGGGATGGGATGGGATGGGATGGGATGGGATGGGATGGAAGAAGCTGGGGGCACTGCAGAGTGTGCAGCCCACATGCCTGCTTGGAGAAAAACCAGCACCTGGGAATTAAACATCCAAAGGCAGCTACTTTGCCCACTTTCTCAGAGAGGAGTTCAAAATGCAGAGGGTACCTCCTGCTCCTTTTAAACTGCACTTCATTACTTGAGATTCTGTTTTAAGGTTTAAAATCTGCTTTGACAAGCAGTTTGTTTGGCCGCTTCAAACAATAAATAATTCAGCGTCTGCCCAAATGGCTTTTTGCAATTAATAAAATCGTGTTTATGCCATTGAATTAAAATATTGAAGACAGTGTAAGATGACTGTGAGTAACACAGCCGTGAATCTCATTCACAGTTGTTCAATCTGCTGTTCAGCCACGTTTCTTCCACTTGTCCTTATTGATGGGAGCTGTTTATTTGCTAACTGTTTTGACAACGCTGGAGAAGCACAGAATAATTTCTCTGGGGCAGGACAGCGGGAGGGCTCTGGCGCAGCCCCTGACCGGGGCTGGGCTGTCGCTGATCTGAGCAAACTCTGGCTCCTGGGCGTGAAGGGCAGCTCCACTGCACGTGTCCTAGAGGAGTTCTTCAAGCCCCTAGCAATCCGCTTTCTCCCTCGGATACAATTCCTGCTTACTAGGCACTTGCGTGCTGCCGGATGGATCGCGTTTGGGTGGTGGTGTGGAACGCAACGATATTTTGAAAGTTTACTGTGGTTTGCTTTGCCATATGTAAGGAGTAACTACGCTGTGACTGTTGGTAAACACGAACCTTTAAAATGGTTCTTTATGTAGCTTACCTTGTTGGTTTGTTTATGTATGCTTTGCTTTATCACGGTTCCTAGCATGACATTTGGCGTGTTCCACCAGTTCCTCCTCACCCCGGGCAGCGGGGAGGGAAGTAGCCCTGCACGGCACATGTCTGTCCCATGGCTGTAGGTGCAGAAGTTCAGAAGAGCATTTCGCAGCTGGAGTGAGGTGCCTTTTTCAGAGGTACCTTGGCAGAGGTGGGCTTTGACTCCAGGACCTCACCAGAGACCACTTTGAAAGTCTAAAGCCAGGCCGGGTTCGTTCAGCCGAACGGATGTGGGTGCAGGCTGCAGCCCCCCACTCCGGCACGTGCACAACTGCCTGTCCTCACCCCGCATCTCGTGCTCGAGCTCACGGGAACTCCTCCAAGGAAATCCAGGCATACCTGTCATAAAACTGCAAAAGGAAGGTGAAATTCCCACCTTTTCCCTGGTACCGTGTAGCTGTTTTATTTATCTTGGTAGGGATGGAGTGATGCGCGTTGATACATTCCCCTCGCTGTGAGTGCTCCTTCTGCCAACGAAAGGACGCGCGGCCTGAGTAACAGGGGGCACAGTGGGTGGGTTTGTGAGTGTGAAAACTGTGAATATTGAAGGTAAGGATTCACACTAGTTTCCCCAAGCAGTCTTTTTTTGAGGTGAACAGAGATTCCTATGGCATTTCCACTGAGCTGGACTGCAGGGTGTAGTTCTCAGTCTTGACGGACTACATGCAGTTTATCTGAGCTGAGGGGCAGTCTGTGTTTGCGCTCCAAATAGCTGACTCAGCAACCTGCCAGCCCTCACTTATCCTTGGTTTTATTGAGAAAGTGCTCTTCCTTTATTATTGTGAGCTGTGCTTTAGCTGTAATAGCTAAATAAAAAGTACGATTTATGTGCCCTCTTACATGACGGTTCTTCTAGTGGGAACCCTGGCTTCGCGTTGATCTTCTGTTGTATGCAGACAGGCACTTCCCATCAGCAGAACAGAAATGTTGCCAAGTTAAGCACTCAAAACGCAGTGATGCCAGAATGAACATTTTCTGTACAAGATAAACCTGCAGCCCTGGTTGTAAATCCTGGAAATGCAGGTCTAGTGCGAGGAGCCAGGAGAACGGAAAAGCCCAGGCTGAGCGGCCAAAGAGATCGTCCAATTGTTTTAACAAAAGAAAAAGCAGGGGATTTTCTACAGCTTCACCTACAAAACCAGCTGATGTGCTATGGCTGAATTTCCAAAATGAGAAAAAAAAATTAGGCTGACATATTTTTCAAATTCTATGAAGTTCTAACTGAAAGCAGTGAGCAGATGACATGTAGTGGGCAGCATCAGGCAGCAGCGCTAACAGACTGCTCCTGGCTCCAAGTACGCTGCATAAATAAGTTTATTACAAAGATTTAATCCATGATGTAATGGAGTGTCTGAGTGGTTTATATTTACATGACATGTGTCTTCTTGTATCTACTGTTTTTATACTTCTTGACTCCATAGTTAATCCTATGGACGTTACTTTGAAGTTAGTTTGGCAAAGAGATGAGCCATTGCCGAGGAGCACTCATCACGGAGACTTTTCAGAATTGATTTACCGGTAGCAAAATATTAAATGATAAAATGGCAGTACGCAACCTGCTGCGAGAAAAGCCTCCTTCACAAAGTTGATCATGTTTTAAAGGACGGGACCATCAGTCATGTGCCTCGGGCTGTCTCAGACGCAGAAAGTGGTTGTGACAATCGGAATGAATACAAATGTGTTGCCAAAACACCCACCCCTGTGTGTGGCATCGCAAGAGCAGAGACGGAGAATATTGCTCATTCTAAGCAGGAGGGGTTTCAGACCTCTGGAGGAGTGTTGTCTAGAAGAAAACAACAGAGAAATGAAGGCAGATCAATTAATCTAGTCTCAAAGTGTTAACTGATGGTTGCTAGGCATCAGATAAATCTAATAATTTATCAGTCAACCATAAAAGCAGAGTATTGGCAAACTGGTACCAAATGTCGGCTGAAGTTCACTGAGGGATTAAGCGTGACAGGAATGCAAGTGCAATGCCTTGTCTCTCCTCATTTTCTTTCGTTCTCTATGCTAAAGCTCTCTGTTTATTTGCCTGCACAGAATGAATGGCTGTTAACAGCTTTCTCTGCAGCACTGTAACCTGTTGCCTTCCATTCGGAAACATTCACAGCAAAGGGAAAAGCAGAAAAGAATGGCAATGGAAACCTGCAGAAAGCCTTGTTTTCATTTCACAGGCATGCCAAATAGAGAAGGTGGTGACTCAGGTATTTGTATTTAGAAGAATATGAAAGGAATCTCAGAGAGGAGCCAGTTTTGGTTTTGGCCATTGTCTCAGTTTTGTGCACATCTGCTCAACATGCGAAACAGTAAAGAAGTGAAATATTCCCCTCAGCGTGTAGAGAACAGCAGAACAGGCTCTCTGCCTCCCGCCGCCCCGCTCCTCGCTGCTCACTCCCACCCAGCACTCGGGTCCTTTTCTGCAGAGTGAGTTTTTATTGTCCAGATTTCACTTTAGCTGCTGCTTGAGATTAAAATTGCCCTGACATTGGAGGGAACGCCAGCCACCTGCTCGAGCCCTTGCTCCATCCCAGCAGCCGTTGGGGCAGCGCACTGCCCCTGAGCCTTTGCCTGCTGCACGGTGTCCAGGCTTTCCAGGCACGACCTTGGCCAACATCAGAAAAAAGAAAGAAACAGACCACTTTACTACATGTTGTTTCGATTTCTTAGCCTTTATGATGAAGAGATACTTTGTCCCAGTGTCCACCTCTCCTTCTAAGTCTTCCAGCTATTCTGATGACACAAAATGCTTGTTTTATTAAAAAAGAGGAGAATAAAAAGGGGGGGGGGAAGGCACTGCTTATTTCCAGGAGGGGCTGTAGCAAAATGCCATCCCCACAGTACTAAAAAGTCCTCAGCATTGGCTTTTCCACAGCGTATCCCCTGACAAGCTGTAACACTGATGCCGACGCAAGCTCCGGTGTTCCATGTACCGAGCTGTTTGCCAGGCTGGGGCTGGCAGGTTGGCAGGAGCTCCACGACGCGAGGGGTGGGAGTTGCACTCGCTGGCTTGTTCTGTCCTGAGCTTAACGGTTAGAGGTGCTGAGCCCTCTGAACCAGCCTTCCCTCTGACAGGAGTCTCAGTACTTTACCTCGCCCTATAAAACAGAGGGATGAGTTGAGCTCATGGCCGGCCCACTGTGCAATAATTTGTCACCATTCAGGGACTTGCTGGCAAATAAACAACCAACAATTTAATTATGGCTATACCTCCCTTGGGTTGCCTCCCTTCTCCCCTGAGTACAGCTTTCTGCTTAAAGCAAGTGAAGTTTGTAGGGGACATGTGTCCGACGTTCCTCGCGGAGCCGTGTCCTAGCAGCGTTATAAAAGCCGATGAACAGCAGTGAGGGAGCAGAGGAGCAAAGCCCCCGGCCGCAGCACGCTGCTGCTCTGCTGACGGGGGGGTAGTGTGCTCAGGCAGAGGTACACAAGTCAGAAAACATCGCTCGTGCAGTTGTGCGGGGATCTGCAATAGGGCAGGGGTTTCCCTTCTGTTTTGCTAGATTTACTCTGTCATTAAGAAACGAATGTAATTGAAAAATCTGTAGCTCAGGACTACATTTGCCAGTGGAAGATAGAGAAAGTATTGGTAAACCAGGGATTATGGTACAGTGTGCCAGCAAAAATCAATTTTCTTGGGTGGGGGGAAATATTAATGCTGTCCTACTTCAATTATATTTCTTTGAGAAAGGCCGCTGAAAGATGTCGTATCAGATTGTCTTTGCCTATCCTGTTGCTCATGAAAAGCCACCCACCACAGCAGAGCACGCGCCGGAGCGGCGTGTGAGCAGTGCCCACAGAGCAGGACACTGTCCCTGTTGACACTGCGGTTGTCTGCTCTTTCTGCTGGCTGCTGCAATTAATATGTTGTGTGTAATGTACTAAATGGATGGCCAGGTAGGATGCTGTGGTGCTCACGGTGCAGGGTGCCACAGATGCTCTGAGTTCGGTACCCAGAGAGGACAGAATCAGGCTCCTCCTGATGCATCGGCACAGCCAGAACTTTCCCCGACCTGTGGGGCTGTGTAAGGTCTCTTTCACTTGTTCACTGCTGTTGCATTTATTCATAAGTTTTGGTAAAGATGAGAACTATCTCTTTCATCATGGCTTTTATAAACATGCAGGCACCAGGAGCAGTCTACACCTTCCATTCCTATCATGGCAGGATATATGCCCCCAAGCAGAGTTTTATGTGAAATGCAAAGACAAGCATTTACAAAGAAATTTGCCTAACTTTCTAAAGAATTGTCTTATTTGAGATGCAAAGTTTTTATCTGGATCTGACTTTTCAGTGTGTAAAGAAAACAAGGGCAAACATTTAGTGCTAAATAAATTAGATGCACAATGAACTAACTGAGTTTTATCTGCCAGAACTACTCAGCAGTAACATTTCATTAACATTAAGCGCTCATCAATAGGCTTAGAAATTAAAGTGGTCTAACAACTTTCTGGTGACTTCAGGCAAGGAGAGCAGTCAGCCAAGCCCCGCCGAGTGTCAGCCCGATGCACGTTACAGCGGCAGGGACTGCGCCAAGCTTCCTCCTGTCTCGGTGCCCTTGTCCAGCAGTCACCCCAAGGGATGCTGGAGTTGGTCTTGCTGTAAAATGTGTCTATTCATGCAGGTTTATCACTGGCCTTTTTGACAGGAAAACTCAAATGTAGCTGTAAACCAGTATTTAACCGATATAATGCTTCTCCTCATTCCTGCCACACTGGACTAAATCACAAAGAAAGCTCTTCAGTGGCTGTGCTGTTGGTAACCTGCTGCCAGAATCGAAGAGGATGCTGTTTTCCCATCTCTCCTGGGCTGTAGGGCCCTTCTGGTGTTGGGTAGTAAGAAAGGTCAGGGCTGCACTCATGAAACATTTCTTAATTAGCCCTTAAATAATCATTTGATATGATTTCACAGAGGGAGTTCATAGTCAGGACTGGATTAAGGCACTTTGCCCACGGCAACCTTTCTCTCACCTCCCTTGTGAGCGATGGAGAGACCCCTCCCCGCCCACCTCCGCCCCACAGTGTAATCGCTGTCTGTGTTGTTTTTCCCATCTGAACATACAGCCAGCAAGCGCAGTACCTGCCTGGTGTCACCGAATAAGGTGGTAGTAAAGACAAAAACCGAAGTAAGAACTCATTAATCATTAGCTCTTCCTTCTGGGCAAATCAGTTTTTCAGGCTGATGTGGTCCGGAGAATACATACATACATACATACACATGTATAAGTATGTACACATACATGAATATATAAATATATAAAAAGAATACAGAAATGTTCAGTCCGGATCACTAGACTGAAGAACTCCCCTAGTGAGCTTGGATGGCCGTCAAGTCTTGCTCGGTGAACATCTTCCCCCATCATCTGGCTCAGCATCTGGGGCTTTTGTTTCTGTCCCGAGAATGAAATCATATAAATCAGGTACTTCAGTCCCAGCATCAGTCTTCAAATAAGTTTTCTGCTGGCATCCTTGTATCAGCAGGATATTTAGGTGGTCTGATAGGATGTGAACTAAAAAGGGTGAAACTACAAGTGTAACGCTACGCCCACCGGCAGTCTCTCAGGAAGAGCCCAGCTGGGCAAGACTTGGTGGTTGTTTACGCCGTGAGCTCCGCCATCTCGAGCTGCCCTCTCTGAAAGACTTGTGGAGCAAACCCCAGCGTTTTTGAATACCAAGCTACAAACATATTCTAGAAGAGAGAGATGTGGTGCATCCTCCAGTGTAGAACATTTTAAAATTCTTCCCTTTTGAAAGATGTACCTGGAAAACATCCAGGCAGCAGCTTTTTGCAATTTTAATGCTCTTTATATATTAATGTTCCCTAGCATTAATATAATAGGCTAAGTGTAGAAGATAGCTGGGGACTTTAGGATACATCAAGAAGAATACGGCTTCACGAAAACAACATTTGGAGCTAATTACAAGACCAACGGGTTAGAACAACACTAAGCTGCCAAAAATCCCTGGATAGTTACTTATTCATAGTGAAATGAAATCCAGCAATTGAGTGGGGAAACGTGGCTAAAATAGAAATCATGCCTGGAATATTCATAGAGAAGTTTATCAAACAGAGGTCTGTGGAAAATATGGTATTAACATTTCTAGGCCTTGAACATGTCCTTTAGGACACTTCTAATTTCACTTTGAGTTACATCATCTTTATGCAGCAATAAGTTTATTTCGGCACACTATGTTAATTTAAAAAAAAAAAATCTGCTTAAATGGAAACCTACTGCATGAAATCTCAGGCTAGGGAAGGACAGGTACCTGCAGCAGAACTACCTTCTGTAGGAAGGATGGGATGTGTTAGGAATGTTCATATTCAGCTGCATGCACTCAGGGTTAAGCTTTGCTATTTCTGCTGTTGCACCATCAAAAAAAAATTCCCTTCGATTACAAAACAGAGGAGAACTTGCTGTTGTGCAAATATTTGAGTATCTTACCTGCTCAAACAGGAGTGTGTTGTGTCACCCCTGGATGACTTGTACAAATGCGAGTTACTCTAGGAGACTATTTATAGGGTTTTCCCTTGCATGTTGTTCTTGTAGGGTGGGTTTTTTTTTACTGAAGATACTGGCCTTGAGCCACATTACGTAGTGTTGAGCGATACAGCTACAGGGCTAAGCGCAACGGGATTTGTTCCCTAATCCCCTCTGTATGGAATTGGTTATAAAAGAGCAGTTGCTGGGCATCGCGTGTGTATTGCACAGCTACAGTCATGGTGGGAAGTTTGACGGGAAGCAAGGCAGAACGCAAGGCTGCGGGTGGTGCCTCGGTGAGGGGCTGCTGCTTTGGATAGCAGGGGAGCGCGGGGCCCGGGGAGGGAGCCAGCAGCAGCAAGGGGCAGGGAACGGAGGGGCGTGCGACTTGCATCTGCCCGGGTGGCGTACGGAGGCGTACCACCGGCTGTCTTCTCTCTGCTTTTGCTACTTCGTGAAATGCCTGTAAAGTGAGAGCCCCACGTGCTTTTGACAGTACACAGCGTTGCTTTAGAAGGTCTTACCTCTGACGTTCTGCTATAGAAGGCTGGAAATAACTGGCTTTTTTCCTAGCATATGGTTAAAACAAGAAATAGTTGGGAAATGTTCCTGAATACTTTTTTCCTTCTAGAAAATCTGCATCTTGTATAGAAAACAAAGACAAGCAAAGAGGAATCCCCTTCTTCAGATCTGAAAACTGGTGGTCTTGTGTTTTGCCTGTAGATGTGAGGAGCTATAGAAGATGGAGTCATTCCATGGAAGTTCCTATTTCATTCACAAAAGCATTTTTTCCTGATGAGTTAAAAACTAGTTTCACTACCTACACTCGCGTTTTCCGTGTAGATGGTGCAGCTCCCAAATATCTCTGTGCTGCGCTGGGAAAAGGCTTCAATTGTAAATATTTCTTGCCAGCATCCACAGAGCTCGGTCCTCCTTCATGACCCTAAGGATGCTTTCAGCGTGACCGAGCCTTTGCCTCGTTAGCTACTGGGACATACAGCATTGCATGCTCGGTCGTGTGTGTGGCCCCCAAATCCCGGAATCGGGTCTGCCAGCCGCTTCCCATTGACGTCAGCCTGCTGGGAGGACCCGCTCTCTAGTGAAAGGCTGAAATGCTGTGCACCAGCCAGTCTGCCTGAAACTTCTCATTTCTGACAAGTGCCATTAAATTATACCCTTTTTAATGTCTGCATTAGAGCAGAGGCTTCCTTTGCTGTTTGAGGATTAATGAAAGATTCGGGATGGGGGGTGTGGGGTTCTTTTGTTGCTAGGGGAATGCCACCACAGCTAACAGCCAGTATCAAACCCTCTTTTGGTGCCAGTGTGCAGCAGAATCACCTTTCTTTGCTTTCATCCATTTCTTTATTCCTTTGCTCCTTTCCTTCATCTCCCATTCGGTCTGCCAGCATCAGTGGCACGAAGAGCGCAGTCACAGGCACTATCTGCCTGCCCGCTGTAACGCTGTGTTTTTACAGTCAAGTTTCTGCGTCTTTCAAGGCTGTATGAAAAAGGATTGTGTGGCCCACAGGCTCACCCAGCACACCATCAGCTAAATGGCAAATTCAGTTAATGAGCAATAAAGATTGAAGGTGGCTCAAAAGGATCATTATTAAAGGCTGCGACAGAAGTCTGTTTTCTCCAGGTGATGCTCAACCCGATAACCCAGAAGGATCCATCCTTTCAGTCCGCTCCGCGAGGAGGGCACTGCCGAGCTCAGCACTGCCAGACAAGCCTGCGCTGAACTGCATTAATGTATCAATACGTTGTCTGAGGTATAAAAACCTTTTCAAGACTTCAGCCCATTTTCCTACGGCTCAAGTAAAAGCCTTTTTGCTTCCTGCTCTGAGTGAACCCCAACTGCTGCCCTTCTGGTTTGGTTAGAGTTGCCCACCTCTGCTGCCAACCTGGTACGTGTGGCAGGGGGGGGAAAGCGAGTGCAGCGAGTAAAACACTACTTTCGGCTGTGTACACTTTGTGGCAACTGAGATCTAATGAAAAATTGGACTTCTGGACAAAAATCTACACAGTAAATAAGCCATTGGTATTACTCTCTTTAAAATAAGAGAACAGACTTAAACATCCCGGACTCTCCTAACACCAAACAGTAAAAGAGCAGCTTCTGCTGCCATTGCCGAAGATGATCCAAGGTGGTGAAGTGTGAAAAGAGGAGTCTCATGTTTTATTAGACCAACAAATGTAATCAGCAAACAAGGCAAAACCTGGAGGCTCAAGCTCTTCAAATCGCTTGTCTGGTTTCAACTGATGATTTCAGTTAGTCTACCAAAAGATACTACCTTTTGCTACAAATCTTGCTGCCTTTACTTCTGCTAACAACTTATTTTTCACCTTCAAGACAAGCCACATAAAGCACAACTTTTTTCAGTAAAACTATTTTTCAGTTTATTAAAGAATTTTTTGTAACCTGTTCACCCACACGATTGTCCCTGACTGACTGCTCCATGTGATCCAGTGCTGCTGGTTGGATTGCTTCTCCCTTTTTCTATAGGGAAAGCCTCTTCTGTAATGATCTAATAAGTGAGAAGTTGAATTTTAATGTTCCGTGTAGGTGCTGCTTTGGAGTCTTTAATCTTCCATTAACCCTGATACACCTTAATTTGTATTGCTGCTCATTGGACTACACCAAGTGGAAGGGTTTAAAGTCTGTATTTAGATAATGTGCCTATAATTCCTGGTATATATGGTATAGCGTGTGTACGATCTGGTGTGAAGGCAGCGGAGAGGCTGTGTGTGTCTGCAGGCCGTGATGCCGGTCCTGCGAGGGCTGGGGCTGCACAGCCTGGGCGAGTCCGGGCTGCCCGGGCCGGGGTGCTGCCTGCTGTGAGCTGGCTTACGGAGGAGGTGTAGTACATCAGGCTTGCTGGAGAATGGGAGTGTGAGGATGATCTTCTGCATCCAGCATCACACCTTCTTATCGCGTTCTACCGTGTTTTGATACAACGGTAAACCAAGCTATCAGGAATGCCCAGCTGAGATGTGTAGAAAGCACAGGTTTTATAACAACTGATTTGAAACGGAAAAAGAAATGCTTTCAACTGTAACCCCCTCCCATCCTGACCTACATTTTCTGGGAATTCAGAGTGAACGCAGTTACGGTGTCCCCTGTGCAGACAGTCCCTCCGCTCTCTGCACACTTTTGCAAACCCTCTGCTGTTCGTTTCCCCGCGTGACACCGGGCATCCCGGCAGCAGCTCCAGGCTGCTGCCCGCGCGCGGTTCCTGGCCTCGTCCCATGCAGCCACTGCAGCCCGTATGTTCCAGGGAACTGCTCACCATTTACCTGGATACACGAACATCTCTACAGGTTTTTGTGCAGTGAATAAACAGTATTTTCATTTTATGGAAACAAAAATGCATTCAAAAGGTAGAATGTCTCATAGCACTTTTTTTTTTTTTTTGTCGTTCTTTCCTTTGTGCTTCTTTGAATACTTTTCATTCTAGTTTCTATTTTCATTATCTGTTTCTCTAAAAAAATGGAGAAAAACCTAAAGCACAACTGCCAGATCTGGATGTGAATTAAACAAGTAGGCCAGGTATTTGTGATGATACAGAACCCCATTACATGCCAAAAGGTTGTGCTGAAAAGGTGCTGACTCTATTATTTACTTCAGATTTAGCCCTTTGTTTTTGGTTTCTGTGTTATTTGTGAATCAGTTCTGATTTCAGCAAAATTGGTTGTTTGTTACTAAGCTCTCGCAGGAGAGATTCTTAGTCCATCAATGTTTTCTTTGGACTGTTTGCTGCAATGATGGGTCATCTGATTACTTGGTGATGACTGTGCTTGGTGCGTGGGTCTCCGAAATCTCAGGCTGCATCAGTCGAGAGGTAACAAAGCAATTTTCAGGGTGAACTTGGGGGGTATTTATTTGTGCAAGACTGAAATTCAGGAGTATCCTTCCAAATACTCTTCAGACTACTCAGCCGGTGACTAACATTCCTGTGAGTAAGAACACTCCTGTACTGGTTTAGCAATCAATTATTATATTATTTCACAAGTCTCACAGTAATTACAAAGGGTTTTTCAAAGTCTGAAATCTTGAACTTCTACCTTGGAAACCTAGACAAAAGGTTTCACACTTCAGTTTGACCTCTTCTTTTCCATCGTGATATTCCCCTGGGTATTTCTCCCCCTGCAAAAGCTTTCAAGCAGTGGGGTTTCACCAGCTGCCCCCGCTATGTCCCTACAGCTCTCAGCAGTCAAGTATTCATAGTGTTATCTTCTCCTGTTCTTAGCCAAACCCTCAACATTTCTCACTCCTTGATGTTCAGACAATCTGTTTTGTGTTTGCTAGCAGCTAAATCTTCTACTTGTACCAAAATGAAGCCAGGATTTTTCAAAGGGAACAAGGTGCTTGTGTTGCCTTAACACTAAAGAACTGGGCACCTGATTCCCCTAAATGCAGGGCACAAAAATTCAAGCCTTCGTAGGTGGAGCTTCTGGTGATCACCGATCTGCTGCTGTGGGGAATGAACGAGCCCTTTTATCTGCAGGTATACCTGATACCAGTTTCTTATGTGTTTTACTGGGGATGCTGAGAATATAAATATCCAACTTCAGCTAAGATCTTAATGAGACTGTCTTGCACATTGAGTTGTAATTAGACTGGAAGAGACCAAATTAACATAGATAAGAATGTGCCTGGATAAGCTGTGAGAGAAAACCGTATAAAAAGATGCATGAAAGTCTCCTTGTCCCAATATGTCTTAGCAGGAGCTGCAAGACTTCCCGCTGTGGTGATGCTTGCTAGGGAATGGGGTTGCTGTGATGGGAGTCATTAGTCAGCACAGGGAGCCCAGATACCCATCAGGAGAGGAGCCTCTGGCTGTGGAGGTCTCAGGAGCGTGCGGCTGCAAGTGCTTAAGGGGAACGTGGATGACCCGGGCTCAGGGGAAGAACAGGCTCTGGAGAAGAAGGTAAGGCTCAGGCAGAAGGCTAAGCCGTACTATCTGGTAGCAGTGGAGCGCCGCTAAGGGCTGTGCTGCAAGAGCTGCACCAGTGCGTTTTCAGTGAGGTGGTAAGGTGGGGCACTGAATATTCAGTATGGAAGAATCTTAAACTTAGACGATAACCGTGATGTTTGCAAAGCTGGACCACAGTATCCACACTGCTGCTTTCTGGTGGTCCCCCTGTACACCTAAGATAATTTGAAGCATAAATAATTTAACAAAGCCTTACATTTTTGCTTCTGAGATGAAATACTGCTGTACTTGGTCATTCATTAACAGTACATTAAATTCAGAATTGATGTTTGGTTGTACAACGGTCAGCAGAATTGGAACAAATCATTTTGGGCACATGTGAAAGTCCTGGTACTTTTGCAGCTAGCTGTTCGTGTACATTGAGCCAGACTCCTCCTGCGTGGCTGTGATTCCTTACTCAAATGAAGTAGGAGATATGGGAGTAAGAAGCTAGTGTCTAGCACTGGAATTTGCAGAGATATTGATGTTTCCTGGGGTTTCCCTCATTCCAGGGTCCTGGAGAGCCAGACTCAGCTTAGCCTGCAGACCCCGCGCTTGCTCCCTGTGAGCCTGGAGAAGGTGGCCAGCACCGACATGGTCCAGCTGGCCTCTCCCCACAGCAGGCAGAGCCACTGTGGCTTCGGGGAGAGTGCAGAGAGCCCAAGGGCTCTTTTGTGCTGTTTTGAATTCTATTTTAAAACTTGGCAAAGTCTTTCAGTGCTAGCACTCTGTGATAGCACTGGCAGCTGGTCCCCACTCCACAATAACAGTGCAGGGAGCGACATCTCCAAAGCAGATGGGGAAAAAAAATGACCTGACCACCGCACTGTGATAAATCATGCAGCTCCACTGCAAGCTGTGGGAGGGCTAAATTTAAATACATGAGTTTGTCATGCCCAGCTAGACAGAAAACTAAGAAAACTCTCCTTGCTGGGCACTCGTCCAACACCATACGCAGCAGAGAGGCTCTGGGGTGCCGCAGCCCTGCTCCAGGCTGCCTTGGGGTCACCAGCCCTGGTTTGGGTGTTATGAGGAGACTTCACGTCAAGAGCACTTGCAACTCTTTGGAAATGTGCAATAACCAGCAGTGCCAGGGAAAGGCTGCCTACAGCCCCGAGGTGTCACGTAAGGACTTTGGACAAAAGCAGTCCCGTGCAGAAGGGACAGCGTGCTTCAGGGCTGGGACACAAGCCTGCCCATCCCGCAGGGATTCTCTCCTCCACTCCCACTTAGGGAATGGGGCTGGAGGAAGTGGGTTGAGCCCGTTGGGGTCCCTGGGTGACTGCTGGGCGACACGCCGTTACAGGTCAGAGCTCCAGAGTGACGCCTAGTCCTTGACGTGCAACCGCGGGCACAAAATACACGTCCTCCTCAAGTTTTCTGTTCTGAAAAATCTTTGCTGCTCGTTGACTTCCTGTGAGCCGTGCGGTGATGCCTCTCTTGATTTTGAGAGCTGTAATGGTGCATGTATGTGAAATCCAGACCCATGCTCACACTCGGCTCCTCCCGCAGAGAGCTCGGCATTCCAGCAGTAACGCTGAGAGCCGCGAGCAGTGAGCGCTCCGTGGCTGGAACTAATTCTGGTTGCTTTCCTGAAGCATTTTGCCTCTGGTTTGGAAGTGGCTTCCCAAAGGGCGGCTGCTTTGTTTTGCTGTTGTGCTGCCACTCTCTTGTGGCAAATTTGGGTTTTTGTACAAGCTTTCTCCTTCTTTCCTCGGGCCATCCCCTCTTCAGGGTGTTTGCAGATCTTTAGTAGGTCCCTTGAGCAGGGACATTTTTAAAAAACAAGCTGATACGAAGTGACACCAGGAGGGAATTTTTAGCTCGGATGTAGCCTTTGGAAGCAGAATGTACAATACTAAGCTACAAGTCTTGACATGCAATCCTTAAGACCATACAGCTCTAGGTGGTTTGTTGCATTTGGTTCTTGGATTTTAAAGTGTAGCCTTAACCAAACACTACTACCCACAATAACACAGCATAAAAGTAATCTAGAAAAGATTAATTTTAGTGTCTTCGCGTGCCTTTTATTACTACTATTGCAAATATGAATCAAGATTATTTCATGTCAATGAGGTTTCCTTAAGTTGTGGCAAGTAAACTGCATATTATATGGAAATTCTGGAGCTCGAGCAAATAACAGCATAAAATAGCATATCTTTTTCTCTTTCCATTCCTAAAATATCAAACTGCAGCTTATTCCTGGTGTGTAGGTGTTCTTTACTGCGTCTCTACTCTGTTTCAATGGGCACGTCTGTTCCGTAAAGGTGTCACAGGAGGGAATTTGCAGTGGTAGCTGCTGGAGTCAGGCTCTGTCAGCAGGGATGCCCAGCTAAAGGCATCAATTCGTACTCTATCACCAAATCTTTCAATCATTCTGTTTCTTCAGATTTCTCTGAGTTTTCCATGGAAGCACTCCACAAGCCATTGTTCTTCAGGAACATTTGTCCTCCAGTAATTCTGGTTATATTAGGGTAAGCCTGACATGCAGGGTTGATGTTGAGCATCTGGCTCACTGAGCCTAAGCTGCACAAGCCACCTGTCCCTTTTAAATCCTGCGTGAGAGCTGTCTTTAATGAGGCCGTTCCTTCTTCGAGGAAGACTTATGGAGGGAACAGCATGGCTGACAACATGGCACTGGCTGTAGGAGAGAGAGACCCAAGCTACAGCTCCTGCTCTGGACCAGGGCAGGTGGGAACTCTCACGTCCCTCCTGGAAAAGATGAAAAAAACTCTTATAAAGGAAAAAATAATAATTGAAATAAACACACAGGGAGCAGAGGGCTGGCGACACGCAGCTGGACACAGCCGGAATGCCCGTCTTTCCCACGGCTCCAGTTAATAGTAGTGTGATGGGGCAAACTGGTCAGAAAAATGTCTTTCAGGTTTTGTGTGCAACGACTCAGGGCTTTAATTTCACTTGCTTGTTCTTCAGTGCTCTCACTTGTCCTGTACTTTGAGAGCTGGTTTTTCTTCTTTGTATAATTTTTTATGTTTCATGCAGGCTGCTGGTACTTCTGGCTTCTTCGAGCTTGTACCAGATCTAGGACTCATCTCACTGTTAAGAACAGTTTTGCTAATCCATTTATAATTTTCCCTTTCTCAAGTAAAATAGTGCTCTGCAGCAATCCAGCAGGGTTTTTGCTCAGTTTCATACTAAATTCCAACTGAAAGGCAATGCACCGTAACAGAAGAACCAGGTGCCCGTCTTTCGAACGGCTTCAAAGATTTCGTCTAGCACTGATAGATACCTGATTGCAAGAGGGCTGCAATGAGAGATGCTCCCTCTTTCTTGTTGCACACACTATTGACCGCCCTCCCGCTGCTGCCGTGTCCCTCCCCATGCGCTGCTGCACGCTCAGATACTGCTGAGGAGAAAGAAGTAGAAAGACTCCAGTGCATTAAAAATATACTTTCTTTAATATGGAGCCCTACGGGAAGCGAGAGAAAGTATTGAAATTCTGGTGGCAGACACTGGATGTTTCAGCTCGCAGCTGCATTAAAAATCCTCAGTGTTAGAATAAATCGTTCGAATGAGAGATCTGAAGTTGGTGTTAAACCTCAGTTTAAGCGGTCTTGAGGTTAGAAGAGTCACCTCGTCCAGTCAGGCCACTTATTAATTTTCGTCTTGAGCTAAATTCTCCAAATTGGACCAAGCCTGTAACTAAATTGAGCTCTTTCTGAAGCTGCAGCAGGTTTGACGGTGGCTTCGCTGCTCTCCTGCGGGGCTGTGACCTGTCACCACTTACATTAAATTGCTTGCCTGGCTGGCTGCATGTTGCAGCCTCTTCCTCGAGCCAAACCACCCCATTTTAGCACTGCAGTCTTCATGAAATGAACTCTGCGAGACAAGCCAACCCCTCAGTGCATGCTGCAATTATTTCTACCTTTCCATTTTATTCTTCTGACCTCAAAAGACCTGAAAAATCCTGTTTAAACCTGCATTAGCTCTGTATCCTCCTGGGTTTTCTCCCTCAGATCACTCTGTCACAGAGAAACAGCCGCGTAGGGGACAGGTGCCTTGAATGTAAGTGTTTTAATATTTGTTTGAAGATTATTCTGGGCAAATGGATCATCATATCAGTGGTGGAACTCATCAACTCCTAAAACATGTGCCCTGTGGAAAGTAAAGGGAAATGTGGTCTAACGTGAAGGACAGTGGAGAGCTGTGACTCATCCCTCCAGGAAAATTTTTCTTTTCAATGGATGCACTGTAGGTCAGACAGGAAGGCAATTCAGAGCAGTACGCCGCAAAAAAGACTCGTAACTTAGAAGAAAGTTTTTGTCTTGACAGCACAAATTATGTAAGTAATTTGTTTGAAATTATCACTTTCTCTAAAGTAATTCATGGCTCAGGAAATTCTCTTTGGTTAGAAGTTTTCCTATTTTCTGAATAGATCTGCTTCTGTTAGCCAGTGAGTCATGCTGCTCCCTCCAGCTAATACAGAATGATGCTTGTGATTATGGGAGCTATCAGCTCCTTAATGATAAGGATTTTAATTTGGCTGCTTCTAAGACACGCCATGAATAGAAATCACATGGGACTCAACTCCTGCACAAATCTTCCTTGCAAGTGAAACTTCAGCAACTGGTTCGCAGGATAAGTTGTCTTTAAGGTCCTGCCAGTACGGATGCCTTCCCCGGCGAGGCCTTGGGGTCTGCGAGGAGCTCAGTGGCAGGCTGAGGCTCACGCTGGCAGAAAGCCACGGAGAGAAACTCTACTGCTGAAAACCGGGGTTCAGCTGTGCTTCTGAAATGGCTGAACCTGTGGCACAGGTTCTGCACCCCTGAAGTCCCTCCCGCCGTGCCCCCAGGCTGGGTGACGCATGGGGCCGAGGGGATGCATCCTGCCGCGGGCGCTGGGCTCCCGGGGCACCGTGCCTGCAGCCCAGCCACACCGGGATCGCCTGCAGGACTTCCTTCTCTGGCTGCTAATCGCTTGGCTGTGATAAAAAGACCCAAAAAGGGGAATAAAATCATCAGTCAAAAGGCAATTTAAAACTTCAACCTGCAGATCAAGAATGATTTATTATGGTTCTTGTCTTATTTCTTTCACATATTCCATCCTAGTTTGATTTGATTCTGCAGCTGCTTACCTAGAAATGTAGGCTTTTTCTAAGCACCTGTGGGTTTTTCCTTCTACAAGAGGACCAAAGAGGTATCATATAACTGCTAGATTGCAGGAGACCTCTGTCTTACTACACACAATAAATATTTTTAATATAGTTCCATCTCTTCCACCCTCTTGGAAACATTTAAGAGCCATATTCAGATTCCGAGCCATGCTTGCAAGATGGCATTAACGCCTATGTCTTAATGAAAAAGGTTTGCCCTCGTCAGGGGGGAAATAAATTACATTTACCCTTATGGGGACTTTGTTTTGAAATGTCTTTGAAAGCAGCAACCTATATCAAGAGCTTCATTTCGTGTATGGCTTGAGGCTTTCCAGGTCTGCCAGCGACGGCGGCTCCGTGAACAGCAGTGAATCACTGCGGCCCGGCTGGCTGCCACAATTAATGCGGGCGCATGCTGCCTTCCTGTAATTACTGTGCACTCGGCGCGGATTTGGAGCCATCCTTCCGCGTGTGGTCCACGTGCTGCAGGCGCAGAACAGCCTTGCTCTCGCGGTCCTCTCTGCCGTTCTCCTCTGGGTGTCACAGCTTAGGGAAACAGAAGCCGATTTCTGTAAATAATTTAGATGCCCGTGTTTTCATATTTTTTTTTTCATTTTCCATGCATTTTCACAGCAGGTTTCATACTGGTTGTATCACACTTTGGTTGCTGATAGCTACAGGTAGCATTGATTGATAACCAGGTATTTCCAGTTTAAAATTCTTAAACTCTTGGATTTTGGGGTGAGGGAGTTGATTTATTTTAGTTGAGACAAACCCAGATTTTCACAGACCTGAAAGCCTCTGGGCACTCTTGGCATGAGCATGAGTTTCAGTGAGAGTTGCAGAGCTCCTCCCGTCTCCCAGATATCAGGGCTGCTCAGCAGCAGCAGATTTGAGGCTTGGTGAACTGATACTTATTGCGGCCAAAGACTTCCTACTAGCCCTGCTTCTAGCTGCAAGCTGATGCTCTGTGTACAGTCCCATATGGTGTTTACTTTGTCTTGAGAAAAATCAGTCCCTACAGTCACCTACTTGAGTGTTAGACACTACACGCTCCCTGCCTGTGCTGCTGGACGGTCCTTCCCTCTTCTTATTCATTAGTGATTTAAGAAAAATTAGTTGGCAGGAAAATACATGTTCCCCACATGCATGGCATCCTTCTTGGCAGTGGTAGCAGTGACAGCAGGGGGAGAATTCATCTCCTCCTGGTTATGGCCTTCACAGCCACCAGTGAGGACTAAGCAGGAGGCTGGTGCATTGGACAGCTGGAACAGAGACATGTTTCAGGGCCGTTAGCTGGCCAGATTTCAGTAGCACAATATTGATTTCTTTTAGAAAGATATAATGTATCTCACAGTTTAAGATAAAAAATTGGCATTTCAGACAGTTTCTGAACTCAGCAGTCTTCTGCCAAAGAATTTTTATTTAGAGAATTGTCTCTTGGAGCCTGAGTCTAGGATCCCTCCTGGTCTTTTGTGCTTGGTGTGGTGTGACTGCAAACAGTATTGATCTACTCAAGAGTTAAAAGTAAAAGGGGATGTAATTTCATGTGGTGACAGAGAAAGTCTTCTGCTGATCTTTTGTTGGAAGCTTCCAGGCGCTGCCTCATGAGGGAACCATCTCACTAGTTGACTTCACAGATGAGCTTTTAGAAGCTTCTACCTAAAACAGCCATGTGCACGGGGGGCTTTGCAGTTAATACACTGTGGCCCTGCTGTGTGCTGCTGCTGACTAATTACCAGCGCCCTCGTTTAGCTGGTATAACCTCCACTGCTTGCTCCTTCCCAGCAGCTGATGCTCCTGCCCCATCTGCTTGGCCCTGTGCTCCTTCATCTCCAAGTGTTAGGAGGACAAAAAGCAATATGCGATGGGAGTAACAGAAGTTGAACATCACTGACTTTTAGTGCTTGAATGTGATGTTTACGCATGCTACAGAGGTTGGTTTGCCCATCCCAGAAAATGGGCTGAAACCTTCTTCTCTGCACATTTGGTTTTCCTAAGTAGTCACTTCCTCAGGCTCCTGAGAGAGTTGGGTCCACGACCAGACTTTGCGAGGCAGAGGTTTTACGGCAAGCTGAGCTTTTAACAACTGTGAGTTATGGGAAAAGGCAGCTGCCATAAAATCTCAGTAACCTGCCTGCTGCTGCTGTGGGCACGACAGAGATCGCTGCAGGGGCTGCAGGCGTGTGACGGGGGAAGAACCATCGCGGATGGAGCAGCTCTCCTGCACTGCACCCCACCGACGAAACTCCCGGAGTCGGAGCAGGTTGCGAAGCTCCCCTTGCCCAAAGTGAATTTCCTGGCAGATCGTAGCTCGGCTTTTTGCCGAGCCTTGCAGTGTCTGAAGGTCTTGTTGGCATAACCTTGCCCAGCTCCTGCTAGTGGGAGTCCAGCTGTGCTTGCACCCTTGGCACGCCTGGCACCGGGGTAACTCTGCTTCATGGGTCTGGAACACCCTAGCAGGATACCCCAGCCATGGCGACAGCCTCTGATCTCTTGTCATTTAGTATTTGCTGATGCTTTAGTGCAGGGAACATAACCAGTAGGTATCTAGACACAGGCAGAACGCAAAGGGGGAAACCCTGGGGTGTCTGTGTAGGTTTCTGTTGGTGGGAAGGTGAAGGACATGCTGCGGGCCAGCATCTGCTCCACTGCTCACACCGGGGAAGCACCTGCATGTGGGGCTGCACCCATCCTTTATGTTACGCTACATCAGACTTCATCTGCCTCGAAATTCTCTTCAACTCTGCCCTTTCCAAAACAACAGACTAATAAAAAAACCCCAAAAACCTGGTCCACCTATAACTGGGTGGAACTTGTTCTGTCTCTGTTCTAAGAGGAGACAATTAAACATAATTATTTATCGTCATCAAAGATTACGGAAAAGACTGTCATGCTATTGTCCTTGCTGTATGCAGGTAAGACTGGGGGTAAAAAAAGCCAATTTTAAAATGAGAAATGCAAGGAACCAAACTGAACTCCGAGACCGTGACGCTCCAGCCTCAGGTTTGGAGGGGAAGACGACAACCGCCTGCCCCGCCATATGGCGCAAACACATTCCCTGTTTACAGCCCCCTTAAGCTGTACAGGTGATGTTCTCTCATAAATCAGGTAGTTAAACACGGTTTTATTAACTCTCATTTGTGGAGGGTGCTGTGCAGCGCAGCCGCCAGGCAAGCTCTGACCCTCCTGGCCCCGGGGCAGGCAGACCCCCAGGCCCCTGCCCGCAGCCGCAGCAGCCCCGGAGGCTGCCCACGGGCTGCCGGCGCGTTTCATCCTCCTTCCCCTGCCGGGTTTGCACCGTGGCAGCGTGCGGACCCGGAGCTGCGCTCCCTCATCTTCACCTGCCCGCGGCCAGCCCATGTGGAGGGCACCCGCTGCGCCTTCCAGCCAGCCGGGAGCAGGTTCCGATCAGCCTTTGCTGTTAACTGTGGATACCAAAAACGCAAGAGGCTTTACAAAGAAATAAATACAAGGAATTCTGTGCTTTAAAAAAATATTAAAGTATTGCTTTTTTAGGCATTAGCTAAGGCCAGAAGAGTTTCTCTTACTCATTAGTCAAATCCCTCCTGAAAACCCATTTATTCTGAGGCTCACAAGTACTGATCTGCATACATCACGTCATTACTTTTGAGGTTTACAAGGAAAAGGATTTACACCTAGCTCTGAGATCTCCTGCTCTGTGGGTGTCTTCTCTAATTATTATTTTTTTGCACTTTTTATTTTGTAAATGCAGGAAGGCAGAGAGGTCTCCTCTCTCTCTTACAGCACCAGCCATATTGTCAGCACACAAGGAGCAAATCCTACCTGTCAAACCCTTTCCTATTTTACTGTTCCAGCGGTAATCCACAACCTGCGAACCACATATTCTAGTTTTCCACTGACATTTCGATAGCCCAGTCTGTGTTTCGGTGTTTAATTCTTCAGCTGATGGTTTGAAAGAAAATTCTCCAGACTTTGCCTCCCTGTGGAAGCAGCAGTTTGGCATCCTGTGCTTGGTGATAATGTTGTTGATACGTCCCGCATCATTTGGTCTGAACAGTGGAAAACAGTCTCCTTCAAAAGCAGCTAGTTGCCCCTAACGAGGTTAAATCTATGGCTTCGTGCAGTGGAAAACATGTACTGCAAAAATAGTTTTTATTATTGGCAGGGGCACAAGAAAGAATGCAGCTTCAGGGAACAGTGAGGAGCTTCAGCCTAATTACTAAAAACTTGTGTTTTGGAGTGAGATAAAAGACTCGGCAGCATGGGGCATGACGTGCGGGTCAGTGAAGATGGAAATTAATGTGATGCAAGGCCTGGGGAAGTGGAGCGATTCGCGTTGTTCCTCTCCCGTTCCTGTGACACCAGCTGGATGCGTTTGGTAACGCCAGGCTTGGGAGGGGTTTGTTCCTCTGAGATGGAAGTCTCCGCTCTGAGACGGTGCTCTGCAGGCAAGATTTTAGTCAACATTTTGGAAAGGATTTAGAGGTGTTAGGAGCCTAAATTCTCATGGCAGATGTCAGTCTTCCCAGTGACTCTTGTGCCTTTCATGTGTGCAGCCCCATGTAAAAGCTGGCGCCTCCAAAAGCATCTTTAAGCGTGGTCTGAGATGCAAGGGCAGCCAACGGCTCCCTGAGCGATGGCTGCGCCCATGCGTGAAGGGGCTCCGGAGCTCCAGCCGGCCCTTTGAACGCTGGCGTTGGGGTCAGGAGTCTGCACACAGACAGTGGCTTTGGATGGGTTCTGCTTGCCCTTGGGAAATTAAATCTGCCCTCAGAGAAGACAGACGTCAGGACCGAATTGCAGTGGTCTCAATCTGAGACGATGTGTTATTTTGTGGCACGTAATTCGCAGTCCCTGTTCTTTTCATCAACTTCTCATGGACTGCACAGGCAGAAAAATAAATCCTTTGCTGTCTCTTGTAAGTAATTTAGGATATTTGAAATGTTTGTGTGTGCACATATGTATATGGTTGTATACGTATACATAGATGAAAGCAAAGGGCAGTGAAGATACCTGAAAACGAACTCAACAGACAATTCTCGAAACAATCGTGTTGCTTAGGATGAGGCAGTATTTAATTTCAGCAACAGCATAGGGATCTATAATCTGCACTTTATAGCATAATCTATATCATTTAAAAGCCGTAATAAAGATTTTTCACGTAAACCACCAGTGTGAGTGTTTCAGCTGTACCCGCCAGCAACTGAAACTCTTGGTCTGAGGGAGAATCTGCAGATTCCTCCAGTCTGGGCACTTGCTGGGGGTGTCAGAGATGGAGGGGCAGACCTGCCTCTGACCGCAGGGCTGCGAGAGCGGTTTTGGCTTGTCCCAGCAGCTGGGTGACACTTCCAGCCGCTTCTAGGTGCTAGAAAGCGACTTCTCCCTCCAGACTGAACGAGACATTTTAGCTCTACCAAAGCTGAGATCAGGCTGAAATCTTTGCTTTTATTTCTCCCTGGTAGCAATCCGAACAGAAATTACTTGCACAGCCAAACCGTAGAGTTACACCGGCACGGAGAGAAACGCTTCGGTTCCTTCAGTGGCTGTTTCAGCAGCAGGTACGTGTAGGCCTGCGTGCCCAAAAAGGGACAGAGCTGAGGAATTTAACCATCATGGTAGGCAGGGCTGTCCTGGAGCTGCGTCCCACTACTTTGCCCATGTCACTGGTGGCCTCGCAGGGAGCTGTCGTGCCTCCGAGGAAAACCCAGCGCTTCTGGCGTGCAGGGAAGTGGAAAGAGAAGGAAGTCTCTGGAGGGATGAGACCGGCAGGCCAAGGGAGGCCACTTTCTCCAGGTGCATTGTGCGGGGATGCGACGATGGTGCTTAAATTTAGTTGCAGCGCCCTTAAAGGTTTTGGTTTAGGGAAAATATTTTGAAAAGAGAACTATATTAAACTGTGGAAATAAGCATGTTGAGTGAGTGTATTCCAGGACAAGTGACAAAAAGTGCGAGAAAATTTGCTAACGGGAGGAACAGTAGGTGGTAAATGGGAAAAGCTTTTAAGCCCATGCCTGATGGTGTAAAATAATCAGATTTGTAAGGCCTAAAGCAAACTGCTCTTTAAATGCGCTCAACTGTTGAAATGTAAACACACATCGGAAATAATTACAGCAGCTCTGACCTGCTTTGCCTCCCCGAAACCCCTGTGCTTCCTCTTACCGACAGCTCCGTGCTCGTATACAGTACTAAGCCAACACCCAGGCAGGATCAAAATCACAAAAAGAGATTCTGAATAAAATTAAGCATTTTTTAAGGGTGTTTAAATGCATAAGAATTATTGCCCTCACAGGCTTCATGCCATAAGCTGGACTGGAAAAACTGTGCTTCCTGCAGACCCGGTATTGTTAAGTTTGGATAACGTAACGATGGTCTAAAACGTGTAAGATAAACTGGCAAAAAAGGAGCTTTACGTTTGTGGAGATGCAATTGGATATGGTCGGAAATTCCAGCGTAGCTGGGTGCTGCTGACCTCGTCTGGCAAAATGCAGGCAGGCACCGAGGGAAGGCAGCTGCCCGCACTGGCCTGGCTTCAGGACCAGACAGGGTTTGGCTCGCTGCGGGAGCTGGCCTTCAAGATTCCCAGAGCTGAGGCTGTTGGCTGAGAATTTGGGTAGAAGGGTACGCACAGGCCCCGAGCGGTGCCTGCTGCTGTCGGCGACGCGAGCTCCCGGGGCAGCGAGATGCCCGCTCTGCTCCTTCTCTGGGGAAGGCAAGTTTGTAAAAGGGGCAAGGCTTTTCCACACATAAATTAGGCCAGTCTCAATTTTGATGTCATTTTAAATGAAATGACAGGATTTCTAGTTTATTCTTAAGCTATTTAATTATATTTTTTAACCTTTCCTGGGAAGGAGCTGTGTTTCATCAGCATTCATGTATGCAAAGTACAGAAAAGTGAAAGGCTAAATTACCAGAACAGCGTCACAAAATAGC
>Ga0181612_155333_pt1 | contig 24404 bp, 9 predicted proteins | sample HoacroProtozoa21_FD_119630 | JGI IMG/M metagenome (GOLD analysis project Ga0181612, IMG submission 119630) | Hoatzin crop microbial communities from Cojedes, Venezuel. Combined Assembly of Gp0051906, Gp0051904, Gp0051908
AGGGTGACGGAGCACTGGAACGGGCTGCCCAGAGGGGCTGTGGAGTCTCCTTCTCTGGAGATATTCAAGACCCACCTGGACAAGGTCCTCTACAGCCTGCTGTGGGTGATCCTGCTTCGGCAGGAGGGTTGGACTAGATGACCCACCGAGATCCCTTCCAACCCCTACCATTCTGTGATTCTGTGATTCTGTGATCCACTGATAGCACCTAGGTTTAGTGAAGTTTTCATCAAAAGTATTCTCACTGCTCTTCTGGTACAATATTAGTTACCATTGTTACACCAGTCACGCACATTTGAGGTGTGTTTTGACTTCAGAGGAGAATCTGTATTTGTGTGTTTCTAAAATTAGTGGGATCTTTACAGCCTTTCAATTTAGAGTATCCTCATTATGTGCTAAGGATTTGAACCTTGACACCTTTTTCATTATTAAAATATCTTTTCAAGAAGACTTGGAAACTCTTGAACAGATATTGATTGATGAATAAGCTAAGGATGCTCTTTACTTTGCCCACAGAGCTGCTTTCTGTGGTAGCTGTAAAATTCAGTTTTGGCTGTGCAGCTACTAGACCCGGGTTGTAGTGGGTTCCTTTCATTGTAGGTTGCTTTATGGGATACTGCCCAAGAGTTGTTCTTGGGCTCCCCACAAGGAATGGGTTGATACAGGAGAAATTCTCATCCATCCAAATTCCAGTATAGCTGAAAATGTACCCCGTGACACAGTCCTCATCTGAATGGTGTCATGGGTCAAGCGGCTTCATGCTAAGCCCACCCCTTCCTTTTGTTCTCATTCAGTTTGGGCTTCATGGTAAAAGCCAATAACTTGCATTCTGTTGTGATTTCTGCAGTGTGATAGTTTAGAATAACTAAATCCGTATGTGGGCCAGTGCTGAGCCTGATGTATTCCCAGTTTAGCTTCCATAGGTTTAAGAGGGTTTAATGGCAAAATGTGTAAAAAAAAAAAAAAAAAAAAAGGCAACTACCCATGGCCAGTCTGTTTTCCAGATTTGGTTGTCAGATAGGAAAATATTTGGTTCTCCGTCTTTATGTGCAGCCATATATGAAGAGACATTTGTCTACCTCCCAGCAGTAGAACGAGATGCAGCAGAGCCAGATGAGAAGTTTAGCAGTGTGGCTGTAAGCTGGCAGATCATTCTTTTCCCCTGCCTTTTGGCACTTGGAAGGAAAATAAGAAAGATGAACAGATTTTTTATATCCAGCCTATGATCAGAGATGTCAGCTTGTCCAAAATTAGTAATGCTTGCCTCTCACCTGTGACTTTAGTATATATGTTGTGGCTGGTATCATCCGGTGTTAGCTGCTAGATGTCACTTTTTCCTGCCATGAACTATGCCATTGAACATAATAGTTGTGAAAATAAAGCTTTCTAAAACATTGTGAATAGTAGTTTTGTGCTTAAAGCCTGGAAGGTAAGGAGGTTGGCTGCACTCAGTTAGAACTCGTTTCATGTATTTGGTTTGCAGACTTTTAAAAAAACCTCAATAGATTTGAGGACAGAGCATCTTTTACCTGAGAGAGCTGCTGAAAACTAGACAGATTTTATGAAGCTATACCATTCAGATAATTAATGTGGCAGCAACAAGAACTGTGTATGCTAAGAGGTGTTTGGCAGAATATGCTGGGATTTGAGGTTTTGGGGAGTTGTTTGTTTGTTTGTTTGTTTTTCTGAGGAAGCAGCTGCGGTCATAATTGGTAACAATCAAATAAAACACTATTTTGCCTGTAAAGAAATATAGGTAAATACCTGTAAAGAAACTCATGTCTGTTTATTTAATCTGATGTTCAAAGTTGCCCTTAAAGATATTTTAACTGAATCCTTGAGGCAGTTTAAAGACTTTATCTGGCATATGGTTTAGCCAGAAGCCCACTTTAGGCCTTCAGGAGTAACAGGTAGTAACTAAACAGTGGCTCTATTCCTGCTCCCTCCCAGTTATACTTGCTGGGATAAATTACAGAGGCAGTTCTTGCAAGAATGCCTCCATTCACTTAGAATTAGTGCATGACTCTATTAGGATTTTTAAATACAGGAGTACATCTAACTCCACGCTGCTTCTCCTGCTGCCCAGTTCTTAGTTTCCCTTATTTAAGTGGTCATGCTTTAGGACAATGCTTAAATACTTCAATTTTGCATTTCTGTATTTTAAACATATCCTTAAATGAAGTTCCCACTTTCACTGTGTTTTGGAGACAGTAAAAACACTACAGAGACTTAATAATTCCTGTGGTGCTGATGGTTATTCACCCATTGTCAGTTAAATAAATATTTACCTGGTTTATAAACAAACATGCAAACTTTCCCAAATACCTTTAGTATTTATGTCATAAGTAAGCACTAAAGAAGGAACTGAGAAGACAGATTCTTGTGTATATGATGTGTTGGTACCAGGCATTCCTTAAAAACAAGTTCCTAAGTTTAGAGTCAATCTGTACTTCTTTGGCAGAATAGATGAGTTAACTCATTTTATCTAGCTTCAGATTCGGTGTTTCTTCCTTTAACTTCTGTTTCCCCTATTCACTTCCAAAAATATTGCCAATTTCTTCAGAAAATACATCCTTTTTTTTAATTGGTTGCAGTTTTCCTGTGAGTAATGAAGCTGATCATCCCTGAAGAGTGAGGCTTCTCTCGCATTGGGAACAGTGGCAGATGGCAGCCGTTTTGGGAGATGGCATTTCTTCATGCAGTGATCCGTGCAATAAATTAATTTTAGTATTGAATGAAGAAAAACAAATCCTAAGTGAAGAATTGTAAAATAATAATTTAAAATTAATAACATAAAAATATTGAAATGTAGATAGTTCTCTCCAGTGAGTTTTGCTTCTGCAAGAAGATTCTAGGATCAGGGTTACTTGATTTTTGAGGTATTTGAAATGGTAAAAATACAACACAAACCATTAGGTTTCCTAAAAAATGCATTCTAAAAGTTAGTTTTGTGAAATAGCACAGTTATTGTGTGGGAACTTGTGCTGTGTTCTTCATATACGAAGTTTTGGAACTGCTGCTTCAGTGCAAAACTAAATTCACCCCTAACTTTGAAATTGGTGTTTCCGTCCCTGTACTGCCAAGATCAGTGTAGTAGTTGTAACACACCTAAAAGACCAGGAGTTTTTAAAGAGCTTTTTTTGTTGTTTTGGTATTATTTTATTACCGTGGTAATTGGTTCAGTGTAGTCATTTGTTGTGAAAGTGCAAGGGGAACCCAAGCAATTAGTTCAGTATTTCTTTGCAACTTTCACTTTCACAGGTAAAAATTCTGGCATAACTCATGTCCTGCTGCACTCTCTTGGCAGGGAGAGCAAGGCGGAGCAGGTCAGCAAAAGCAGGGGGTAGTGTGGAGAGGCAGCTGATGGAAGCTGAGTTCTGAACAAGTCATGGTGTGCTTTGATTGGTTAGGTTAGGTTAGGATAGGCTAGGTGCTAAAATGTCTCCTAAGGGCTGGCTACATCCAAATGACCTTGCTCAGTCCTTAGGTTCTTGGGGAAAAAAAAGCTGTGGTTGAGAACTATGTATGTTTTTCATTCCGTCTCTGCCAATTGTATGAAGCTGCTATTCTGGGTTGCCCGGAGTTGCTCAGTGTATTCTCTAGTAATTACATCTGTTAAGTAGTAACATACATACTCTTTTTACTTTCTTTGTCATTTCTTGCCTACTTTTTAAATAACAGAACAATAAATAATATAAAATGAGATTAATACTGGTTTAGTGAACTGGTGCCATTTTCCTGTTTTGCATGTTTAGACGGGAGACCTAGCTCAGCTGTTCCTTTTCTGTTATTCTTCTTAAGTGATATCCAGAGCTTTATTAAGTCATGCTCCTCCTTGTATCTGCTTGGAGAGCATTTTTGACTGTCAACTCCAGTCACAAGAGCTTTTGGGAACTGCTGGTGCTGGAAGTAAGCCTTCTACATGTGATAACTTAAGGCACTTATTCTCATCGTGTTTTAAGCAGCTGGACGGGGTGGGATCTGAAACTTAGGTATAACGAAATAGCTGTTAAATTAATGATATTGTTAAAATGAAGATATACCTGTCACAGACATTGACTTTGTAGAAACTCCTGATTCAGTCAGTTTAATTCAGTCACATACTGGTGTGACCGAGTATCTCAAATGAATATAGTAACCCTGAGTGGTGGACTTTTATTTCTGGACCTCTGATTGGGTTCAAAGGATCATAAAAATTCATATAACTAAATTTCTCCCTGTTGATTACAGATCTGAGGAAGCTCTTCTGTGATTGTTCCAGCAAGATTTCAAACTAAATTAAATTAAATTCTTCACTATGAGGGTGGTGAGGCACTGGCACAGGTTGCCCAGAGAAGCTGTGGCTGCTCCCTCCCTGGCAGTGTTCAAGGCCAGGCTGGATGAGGCTCTGAGCAACCTGGTCTAGTGGAAGGTGTCCCTGCCCACGGCAGGGGGGTTGGAACCAGATGAGCCTTAAGGTCCCTTCCAACCAAAACCACTGTATGGTTCTATGAGTCTATGAAATCAGGAGATTGTCTTGTGAAATATCTATTTAATAATGAAAGTGAAAAAGTCTTTTGTTTTGACTTAATCTTTTTTTTTTCCTAATTCATCACTTTCTATTAAGAAGTGCATTATCTAATTGTTTTGATTTTGTTATATATTTGTAAGGTTGTGATGATTTCTTAGTTTTGTGCATAATTATGCTTTTCTCAGGGGGTTCTTGTTCTCCATAGTATTGGGAAAGAAATCTTGGTATCTTGAGATGTCCTTTTTTTTCCTTCGTAGTCCTTGGATTACAATTCTTAACACTATTTCCTGCATACAAAGTTATTGGGTAGAAAGAATGGCATTTTCAGTGTCTCACCCTCTTTGGTGCACATACCTATATATGGGGAGACCTATAAGAAAAGAAATTACGTACATCCCAGCATTGCTGAGTGCTATAATGGTCTTTTGGCATTGTAGGCTGTTGGGGGGGTTAAGATGTTTCACATTTGGTTGAGATGAATGGTAGTGCTGAAAGTCTGGCCAGTAACATTTAAAAATATTGAGCAATGCCTCTAAATATCTTTGGAGAGAGAAAGCTAAAAAGAATACTGCCAGTATGTGATTTCAAACAGAAGCAAAATATGAATGGGCAGAATTTAACGTTGTGTGCTTAGGCAGAATTTAACCCTATGTGAGTTTATTTGATCATATATGTCCTTTCTTTTTAAAAAATCTCATAGAGTGTTTGGGGTAGATTTTTTTATCATGATCTCAGGGACAGAGGCTAAAAAAAGACATAGACAAACCTGAAAAGAGTGTTGTTTGACACATACCTGTTTTTTTAAATGGTTGTGGTTATGTGTGACCTGTCAGAGTAATTAAGATGTATTATTCAGATGTATTTTAATGTGAAGTTTTTGATTCTACACTTCTGAAAATATGGTTCATAACAACTAGGAATGGTCTAAGCCTCTCTTACACACCCCTTCCTGAGATGGTAAGGTTTAAATGCAGTCTTTGAGAGAAGTATTTTGAGCCTGCTTAGCCACTAGCACACATTAACAAGGAGTTTTCTTTACATGCGTGGACATACACAGTGTCTATAGCAAAATATCAATAAGTATCAAAAAAATAATTTTACAAAGAGATTCCAAATTTAAATAGATATACTATGTAAATTTTGTGCTGAAGCTAAGTACCGGTCTTTCACAATGGTCTGCATAAATTGGCATTTTTATAACTGTGTGTGTGTGTGTGTGCATGTATATATGTGTAAGTGATAGAGCAGTCTAGCCTCCCCATTTGAATGCACTAAGCATGTTTTATTCGGTAGATAGTTACACCCACAAGACCTTGTGGATCAATTTCTGATGATATACTAGAAAGCTTGGTTTTAACTATGGATGCGGGAAACATTCTGGAAAATATCAGGTAGCCAAGTCCTCGTGTATTTTTGTGAAAAACGTATTCTTTACCTTTTGTGCTTTGCATGCAGAAGGTGTTTGTTGCCTCATATCTTTGTGTGTGACCTAAACCCACTAATATCTGCTTTTTGGCGTTGTATTTAGGATGAGGAGTACAGCAGCCCTCAGGAACTCCTGCAGGCTCTCCAAGGTCAAGGGCAGGCCTTTAGGTAACTTACAGACCACCTGATTATGTGCCTTCTGATGGTGGAAGAAGGTCTTTTTCATCCCCTAGTTAGGGGGAACTGTGTTAAAGGCTTGAGATGTCTATCTCCCACCACCATGTGGTTTTAAATAATTTGTACTTAATGGAGTTCTGTGGGACAAGAACTTGATTGTTTGGACTAGTGAGACAAAAGCAGTATCTTCTTCCTCTCTGAGTAGCATAATGGTCTTTTTGGTTGTATAAATGATATTTTGGGGACTACAAACTGTAGAAAAATGTCTGGTTGAAAATTTTGGTAAATCAGCAGCCCAAGGGCCTACAGTTTGCTACTCTGAATCGTAGTCACATCAGTTCTTTTATAAGGTTTAAGTGACTCCAGTATTTAGCCATTTTAAATTTGGATTTTTAAATCAGACAATTGAAACAATATGTTTGTGAGTAGTGTTGATTTCCCTCTGCAGCGAATGCTTCCAGGAGTGCAGCTGATGCTACTTTATCACTGTTTATGGGTTTCTTTTTCCTCCTTTGTTAATATATCCCCACACTATGACAGCAAGGTAGCTATGTGGTTTTCAGGTTTGTTGTTTCACCTGGACTGTAAAGGCATTTTTCGAAAATGGCTAGTTTCCTTGGTTTTTGCATTTATCAGCATCCTCTGATAGCCTGATATGAATCTGTTTTGATATACTAATGATTTACAAAATTAACTTCTCTTCTTTGGTTTTAAGTAGCTTCAGGGTGTCTCTGATGTAAGTTGTCATCTTGTGCAATCTGTCTACTTCGAATGTGTTTCTTTTTTTCTCATCTGGTGTTATATGAATTTAACAAAGTGCTATGTAAATATGCACATGCTTATACAAACATCTATGATACGATACTTAGTTTTGTGTTTTTACTGTGTGGCATTACAAATATCAAGTTTAGTTGAAGTTAAAGATTGATCTATGTCTAACATTTACATACAACATGCTGGAAATAAATTACATAATTTCAGTTGAAAATAACTTCAAAATTTTTCTTATAGAGTACAGGCATAGTGAAGGTATATGAGAGTTCTGTATTTGAAGAACTTTGCAGAACACTGATAAAGTACTTGCATTAGATTTCAGCACTGAATAATTATAAGAAATTTGAAAGCTATGAACAAGCATAACATCTTTGACCTTGACTGGAGTTTGGCCTTCTCTGTGGAGCGCAGAACTCAATTCTGTAGGAAGAGTTTGCTCCTCCTTGTCTTATGTTCTCATTTTATTTCTAGCTTCGTTCTCTGTTCAGATGGGGAGTCGTGTCTTGAAATTAATGCATGGTTATTATAACAAAATTGACTGAAAGCAGCTGAGAGGTTGTATGTGTACCCTTTAAATTGTGCTGTTCGGCTGTTCTTTGTCTTCTTTATTCATTCACCTTCCTTGTTTTCCAAGTAGGAAGTGTACCTAGCCAAACATACAGACACGCACAGATACCTCTGTATCTTCCAAACTAAACGTGAAACTTGCATTTAGTGGGTTGCATAATTGCAAGTACATAAAATGTACATGCAAGCCTGTACTAATTTCTGTGTCATTTCAGTGTGTCCCAATTTAATTATTATTCATAGCTTTAGAGGCCCATAATTGTTCCAGAGTGTTTGATATCCATCATAGTTTGAATTTAGAAACACAGAATTGTAAGGCAATCTTCCTCATAGATAGGATTTTGAGATATTAATAATTTTATGAATTAGAAGTGTTTGTACTGGATCTGTGGTCCTTTGTGGCTTCTGGTGTTTTCTACCTTCCATGTTTTCACCTCCTAAACCTTATTATATGACAGCTGAAGTATACTCTAAAGTATTATTTTTCATAGCAGAAACTGGCACAGCTGAGGTCAAGGGAAGTTGGTAGGTATCTTCTGTGTCAGCAAAAGTAACCTGTTCCTCTGAGCACTACTGAGAAACTTTTTTCTTTGTAGCATGCTAGAATTTCTTCTGCTAACAGGTGAATATCTTATCAAGTATGTATTCTATAATGACATCTTAAAGTGTTTTTTTTTTAAATGTGGTGATTAAATGACATTTTCTTCTATGAAAATTGTAAGATCAAATTTTAATGCCTGAGTTTAACTCAGCATTCTTCTGTTCTCATCTTTTAAATTGAAACAGTACTAAAGGTATAATTTTTCTTGAATTGCTTTTCCACATATAGCATTCTTTTTGAAATCTGAAGATGTGGGTAAAAAGGGAGGACAAAAGACCATTGCTTTTTTCCAGCAGATTTTGAAATTTTAGAAGAAATTTTAAAACACTACCAGGTTGACATGTATTTGATATGTATCTGAGAATTCAAATATTTAACTGTTGTTAATTTATTCTTTTCTACAGAAAGGCACACAGCATTTGAGAGATTTAATATTATCAATCTCTTTTTCAGTCAAGCTGGTTACTATTCATCTGTATTCTGGGTGTTCTGCATACCTGGACCTCTTCATAACTGATGTAGCACTTCTGTGATCTGACTAACAACATTTACAGGCTAATCACAAGAATCACATGCACTTGAACCTTACTGTACTTTGAAAGTTTGGCCCTTCGTACCAAATAGTACATTTGATATGTGCAAACTGGCACTCTTTTGGTAATACATACATAAATACATACATAAATTTGCCTTCCAGTATCAGTTTGCACATCTAGTATGTGAAGTTTGCAGAATGACCACAGGTTAAAAGAAAGTGCATGTGCTCATGTTGCATACACTGAATTCACTGAGTGTTTCTTTAGCTTAATTCAACACTCTGTTTCTTTGTCTTTAATAGTATTGCAGTGGAGGTAAGAACTATACATCAGTGTGGTGGCTTGACCTTGGCCGGCTGCTAGACCCCAACCCAGCCGCTCTCTCACTCTCCCTCCTCAACAGGACAAAGAGAAAATAAGATGAAAAAGTTCATGAGTTGAGATAAAGGTGAGGAGATCCCTCACCAATTACTGTTACTGGCAAAACAGGCTCAACTTGGGGAAAATTAATTTGATTTATTGTCAGTTAAAAGTAGAGTAGGATGGTGAGAAACAAAGACAAAAACTAAAACACCTTGCCCCGCCACCCTCTTTCCAGGCTCAACATCTCTCCTTCACTCCCAGCCCCTCTGTATTCTCCCCCATGAGTGGTGCAGGGGATATGGGAGTCTGTCCACAACAGTTCCTCTCCAGAGCTCCTTCTTCCTCACGCTTTTCACCTGCTCCAGTGTGGGTCTGCTCTACGTTCTGCAGCCCTTCAGTTTAACCTGCTCAAGCATGGATCCTCCGTGGGCGATAGTTCACATAAGGAGAATCTGCTCCAGTGTGGGCTCTCCGCAGGTGGCAGTTCCTTCAGGAAGTACGTACCTTGTTCTGGCGTGGGCTCCTCCATGGACTGTGCTGTAGGTATCTGCTCCAGTGTGGTTCTCTCTGTAGGCTTCAGGGAGACACCTCCTTCACCATGGCCTTCTCTGTGAGCTGCAGGGAAATCTCTGTTCCAGTGCCTGGAGCATCTCCTCCCCCCTTCTTCTTCTCTGACCTTAATATTTCCAGGGTTGTTCCTCACACTTTTTCCCCCTCACTCCTTACTGCCTGGGCAGTGTTTTGCCCTTTCTTAAACATGCTTTGACAGAAGCACCAGCAGCTTCACTGATGAGCTCAGCTATGTCCTGAAGTGGGTTGACTGGAGAGCGGCCCCAGACCTCTTTTCGCAGACACCACCCTTGCAGCTCCTCCAGTACCAAACCTTGTCACTGACACCCAGTACAGTAAGATGGAGGGAGGGAACGTAAAGGGGTGAAAAACAGGTCCACAAATACAGAATTTTTTGTTTTGTTTCTTACTTTAGTTAACTTCTTTATTTCTTTTAGTATCAGTTCAACTACAATAAAGTTAATTTGTGGTTATCACTCTTCTAAACAAATGACTGGAGCAATTTTCTGAAAGACAAACTGAGTGTATTGGGAGGAGGATGTAGACTGTTTTCTCAATCTCTGAAAAACATACAGAGAGATCAGGTTTATGTTTTTAAACTCTTGAAAGATGGAAAAGGGCAAAGAGCAGTGGAGAAGAGTAATTGTTTTTTTGTCTGTGTGTATGGTGTGTAGCATGCTGAAAATACTTTTCTTACATTAAGGAGCGTATTCTTTGTGTACTTTTCCTTCTCACCCATTATTTTTTAATAATCTAATTTTAAGCATACTGCAAAAGTATTTTTATTTCCTCTTACCTATTTACTGAACAGCCTTGTTTAGATTCGGACTACAGCTGAAGTGACAAGAAGGTCTCCTGCAACTGAGATTGTGTTTTCTTTCTCATTATGGGTTATGTTCATGTCTGAAAAGTTGTCTATTTGCAACTTCTTCTCTCTACTGGTGACAAATACTGTTTGATCAAGTATTTATTTTGTAAAACATCAGGAACAACATTTACTAAATAGTGTGAAATGTTTCAGTACCTTTGTTCCCGGGTGGCAAACTGAAGGCCTTGACTGCGTGAGAACCAACCTGTGTATTTAATTTTCAGCTACTAGCAGACATTATTTGGCTGCCTGTGCTACTCTGATATTTGCCAGCCTTTGCTTTTCAGATTTTCACTATGAGATATATTTTGAGTCTTTGTGCAGTTTCTCATGTAGTTTTGCATCCTGCATTGATCTGTATTGGTGCCTGAAGCTTGAAGAAAGCTTGGATAGTTCTACAGAAGCTGTAATATTGCACTGGCTGAAGCATGGATATGCTGTAGGGCAGGCTTAACATTGCATCTTAGAAAGCATTTTTGATTTGTAATTTAGATACACATTCTGAAAACACTGTCTTAAATTTTTCTCAGTTTTATGAACTTAGAGTAAGCAGTTGATTTGGAAGGGACAAGGCTTAATTGGTCCAGAGTTTTGTTTTATCAGAAAATACAATCCAAGAAAATATGAGGCATTCTTAGTAAATAACGTGAAAATTCAGTTTCATGTACCATTTTAAAAATAGTGCATGAAAAAATTCTTTTTGTCTTGACCAGAGTTACGTTTCACTTCATAGTGTTGTAACAATGTCATTTTCTGAATGTCATATTTATTTTCTTTTTAGAGGTCATTGGCAGTTCTGAAAATTATGGTAGTTTAAAATGGAATTATAACGAGGTTTGTTAATGATGTACTAAAGCTAACCTTATATTTTATTATTTCAGTTGTTCATGGTGGACAATGGAGCAGATGACTGGAGAATAGCCATGACTTATGAGCGTATTTTCTTTATCTGCTTGGAAATACTGGTGTGTGCTATACATCCCATACCTGGGAACTATACGTTCACATGGACAGCCCGGCTCGCCTTTTCTTACACTCCATCCACAACAACAGCTGATGTGGATATTATTTTGTCTATACCAATGTTCTTAAGACTTTATCTTATTGCCAGAGTTATGCTTTTGCATAGCAAACTTTTCACTGATGCCTCATCTAGAAGCATTGGAGCATTAAATAAGATAAACTTCAATACCCGTTTTGTTATGAAGACTCTAATGACAATATGTCCAGGAACTGTACTGTTGGTTTTTAGTATCTCATTATGGATAATTGCTGCATGGACTGTCCGAGCTTGTGAAAGGTAAGGTTGTTCTGTTTGTTTAGTTCTTTCTGTCTGTCTTTCTATTTTTCTCTCTTGTTTTGCCTCTTCAGCTTTGGGACTTTCATATTTAATGGCATGGAGCTTCCATGTCCTTCATATTCTGAGTGTTTGTTGGGTTGTATACTGTGTCACAAATCGTCAGGAATGCTTTGCCTTTTAATCTGATGAACTTCTGCAGAGAGGTTAATGCCACACTGTTTACTGTAGCATAGAAATTTGATTTCAGTCTTTTGATGAAACTTAAGGTATGTTTGCTAAAACATAGTGGGCAGATACCATAAAATGTCTGTAAGAGTAGTTGTTGATATCCTACATTGATATCAGCTTTTTAAATTTTGTTTGTAAGTTAAATTTATGGAGGATAAGGTAGATGAACTAGCTATGTCAGGTTCCAATGGAAAATGCTTGGGGTTTTTTAATTTGAATTTTATTGTGCTGTAAAAAAAAATAAGGAAGTGCAAAATATTGTTGGGGATTTGTCAAGATCAAAAAAAGGGAACAGGCAGAACAATTATGATAATATAACTTTTTTCTTCCCCTAAAAATCAGAAAAAGTGCATTTGAGGGGCAGACTTTCATTCATTTCAGCTAGTTTTCCAACCTCCTCCTCCTCCCGCAGACATCAATGTGGGTGCAGAATAAACGGCTATCAGTGCTGACAGCTTGAAATTGAATTTCTCAAACAGAGCTTTAACAAAAAGAAATGAGTTGCTGATTGGGTAGGATTGCTTAGGAATATAAGATAGGTTAACTCAAAGGAGACAATTAGGATGATTCTCTACAAAAGATTTAATGCCTGGGACAGCTCTGAGATCCTGGAATGAATTTCTCCTTCCTTAAGCTGGAAGATCTTCAACATATTTAAAACAGGTTGTTGACCATTTTAATTTTCCTCTTCCTTTCCATGTCTGCCCATTTTAGAAGCAGTTTAGGGGAGTTATTTGTGACAGCTAGCTGATTTAAATCAGCCGTTAAATTTCACACCAACTGTTATGGTTATGTTACTTTTAGAAGTTACTCCTTGAATTACTTCTCAATTTGTTACGAAGAGAAATAGCTGCTCTTATAAACTGAGTGTAGAGATCATGTTGACGTTGTAGTTTTTATTGTTAAAATTGCCAGAATTATGGAATGTAGTTTGTTAAAGTAAATGCTTTGTGTCAGTGTTGTTTGCTCATGTTATGGCAAGACTAATCATTTAAGAATGTTCTGAAAATGCCGTGTTAACAGTGACATCTAGTTTCAAAATATTCCCCATAATGGGAGCAGATGGAGCACCCTAGACACCTACTCAGTCTGTAATAGTTGTATTTTAATAAGCATGTTGTTGTTTCAGTGGTAACTAAATTCTACAAAGCCTCTCCTCTTTGTCTCACATTCTTCACCTCTGTTCCCACCAGTTTTTTTTCAACAGAATTACTGCTTAGGAATTCCTGACTGTCTACTCAAGCATTTCGCAGATTGTCACTTGTGAAGTGGCTCTGAATAACTTCAGCATCCATGCTGGTCCCTGTTTTACATATCACTCGTTAATCATCATTGTTATTATTATTATTGTTATTATTATTATTGTTATTATTATTATTAAGTAGCATTAAATAGTCATTGTGTTACTAACTTTTTAATTGATGCATGTTCGAAGCTTATAAAATTTGTACCTCTCAGTGAAAATTACTGAAAAATATTAACTACAGTCTGATACACGTTTGTAAAACATTTATTTGTTGTCTCCGAAATGGCAGGACAAGAATGTATAGTGTAAAAGTAATACTGAAAGTAAAAGCAACAAAGACTACCTCAGCTGTTTTCTAGTCAGGGAGAGTGAAGACAACCCTATCACAAAGTTTTGATTTTGTGAGTTTATTTCTATTTAGAAACTGAGGCAGTTCTGCATCACCTTGATCCTGGGAAGAAGCGTATTTGTTTGGTCAGGTACATTGAACTCAGGGTTGCAAACAAGGCTGAATTTTCTTCAAATCTCTACTAAACTAGTAATGGCTTTTCCATATGTTAATTTGCAGTTACTGTCCCTGAAATGACTGCAATGGTTTGGACAGTAAGCTGGCTAGCCACTGACTCCTCTAAAACTGAAACAAAACACAGCTAAAAGCAAGTTAGATATAGAAGTGCGTATTAGATTAATATGTCTCTAGCATAATTACCCTCTGTCAGAGGAGTTGAGCCCACGATGATGTTTCTTCACATTTAACAGAATTGTTAAATTCATGTTTCAAAAACACTAAAGGGTTATGTTTTGGCTTTGGGAATTAAATACTTATGTCATTCATGCTAGCTGCACAGCCAGTTTTGTGTGTTTTGCCTCAGATTTTCCCTTGAGGGAATATGTAAGTATTTTGCCAAATGAATGATACTGGCTCTGGATAGCAGTTACTAATTAGTCCACCAAAAACATGTAGATCCATAGTCCATAGAGAAGCACATTTCTAAAAAAAGCTCTCAGAAGAAAACCCCAAAACCCCACAGATCAGAATGTTCTTAACACTGTGCCATCTGAAGCGAAACATCCCTTTTTGTGTAGCTGGAGACAGAGACAATAGCCGTTTGTCTTGGGAAAGGACAAATATGGCCACTGAATCCATTCTGTGCTGTGTAGAAGTCATAGTCCTCAGAAGATGTCTCCCGAGATCTTAATGGCTTTGATTTGCTCAGTAGTTAAAAGTTTAGTTTACACAAATAAAACACATTTCTTTCACCTGCTCTTCAGTGGTTTTTTTTTTTTTTTTTCAGTTTTAACTAGAGGGCATCTTTTTTTGTTGGAATAGACTATTTTATGTACACAAAATGATCCTGAAAATAAATGTTATCATTAGAAGGAGTATTTGCTGTTCTGCTTGACACTATACATGAAACCGTAGTGAATTTTGATGCTTTTAGCAGAAATTAGGAATTAGACAGCAGTCTGGTGTCTTTGTTTTGGTGAGGGGGGATTTACATGAATGAAATTTGATGATGTTAAATGGTTTGCAGCATCACTCTAGCACCAAGCTCTTTAATTTATTTTGTATAGTAGCTTTACATAAATCTTTGCAGTAGTGGTTTTAGTATTTCTTCAGTGTATTAAATCATCTAGCTAGCCATCCAAATTGGAACAAGATGATGGTGGTAAGATTAAAATATTAAAATATTAAAATTTTGAAATGAAGATGAAACATTCTCATGCTGTTCCATGCCCTTGGCGAGGGGGGATGTTGCAGTAGGCAGTGTCCGTACGGTGAAGTTGTGTGTGCTCAGCAAAAGCTGTTTCTGCTGAATGACAGCCTGATTTTGAGACTGTTGTTTTACTAGAAGTCAGATTTTTCTCATTGCAGTCTTTCCTGGGAATATGAAGGGAGATTTGGAAGCACTGCATTTCATAGCGAGGAGGGTAACGTGAAAGAGCATCGTTGTTCATCTCTGTGAGGGAAACCCTATACAGACAGGCTATGGGTTGAGGCAGGGGAGCTGATCATCAGAATAAAGACTTTGCTGCTTTAATGGTCATCTGGCCATCTGATCACTTGATATACACTGAACTAAGGCAGGACATGTGTCTTTCTCAGTGCCTTAATGGCTGTATTGTTAGCTCCCAGAATGCTAATTATAGCAAGTGACGCTTTGGGTTGGTGAGCAAGGTATTTTCCAGGATTGCAGTTTAAGGTCATCCATGAGGGCAGAATGTGGTATGGGTAATGATGGTGGATAGCTAGCTAAGCATAAACGGGTTGCTAGGGCTGCAGAGTGATCTGGCTGAGGGAGTCTGGGAGGAAAACGTGGGGAAAACACAGAAGTGTTGCTGTATACACAATGCCAGAAACTCTTGCTTTTTTAGTGCTCGGGTCTTTATGTCTGTATTGAGGGGAACATTACATTACATAAGTTTTAATATCTGCCTTTTCAGTGTCAGCATCCATATATTGCTGTCTGTCATAAGTGGGCTTCACAATGAATATCTAAATTTTTTATTAGGTCTAATTCAATAGATGTTTGTGTTTGTAACATCTCTGAGGAACACAATCTAGAACACTTATTAATATGTTACTTTCATATGTGAATTATGAGCTCTGTAAGCAGATTACTTTTTGCAGTCTCCAATACTGATCTTGTTACTGAAATAGCTCTGTCCATGGCCATCAGTTGTTTATAGCAGTTAAAGTACAAATATTTGGTTTCTCAAAAAAAAGAAGTTAATATGCTTAGTATTATGTCATTGAAAAGTCTGACAAATTTGCTCTACTTTTCAGTAGAAGACCTGTCTCTGCTGTGAGAAGTGTGCTGCTTTTCTAGGTTATGTAGAAGGTAGTCACTCTTGTTGATCTTTCATTTTTTCTGTGCAAAGGAAGAAGAATTTTTTCTTCTGGATGCATACATGGCTATAACACTCTCATGTATCAGGGCAACATGAGCCACATGGGCCCAGGTTACACTGTTGTAGGTCCAGAACAGCTCATGTCACATGCCCGGAGTTACTGTGGATTTACAGCAGCAGAGCTGAGAACAGAGTGGATTTTCTGCTTCCCCAGAGAGCACGTTTTTGGCATCATTTTTGGTTCTGTTTGTACCTCTCTCTAACTTCTGGCAGTGAAGTCAGTGCAGATTGAGTGGTTTGTTTCGTCAGCACTTCTTCCTCCCATCAGCTTCTGCTCTGTATTCTTTCCTTGATTTAGCAAAAACAAAACGAAAGAAACAAAAACACTGAAAAACATCTGTTTGTGTGTGAAGGTGAAATCATTTTCTGCTCTCTGCTCATTCTTGTTTTGTAGAGATAAATATTTGTCTTAATTCTTTGTCTTATTATGCCATCACAAAGCTTCCAGTAAGCAGCTCACACGTGACGACTGTTAGGCAAATGTTAAGGATTCATTTGATACAATCAGGTGGATGCACCAAGACTTTCCATTGTATTTGGTGCAGGAAGATTTTTTCTTAGGTATCTAATTGCCTTGCAGCCTATGTTTGACTTCTTTGGTTGGCTTGAGGACCTTATCTGAGGTTGTACACTGCATGTGTAATCCCAAGGCCACACTCCGCTGGAAATTGCCTTTAGCAGTCTCCGCAGTGCCAGTGTGAAGATTCTTGCTAGCACTTTAAAAAACAAAAAATGCAAACCAAGCGTGGGTATTTAGTTTTAAACCTATTTTTAGCCCCCAAAAGTTTAGAAGCAATGATTTATCCTTTTTTTTTTTTTTTAGCTAAGATGTCTAATTACTGTCAACAGATCAAATTACGTTTATGTATTGACAGTGCTGGCTGTTTACCTTCTCTTGGCTCACTGAAACTAAAATGTGCTACTTGCAGTCAGGTTTCTCCAGTGGTGGCCATGGCTAACTATTCAATATTCAACACAATAGGAAGCAAAGATGGGCCATCATCACTTGACTTGAATCTTTTCTATGAATGAATGCTTCTATGCCTTCTACTCTTAATTCCTGGTTTTGGGGACTGAGTGTAGATTAACTGTAAATGTTAGGTTCCTTTTTTATAATATTTACATCTCAAAGCAATTCATAACTAAAACCAGATGTAACTGGTTGCATTTGTAGCATATGTTACCAAACGATATCAGATGTATTGTTTTGTCAATACATCTGACATCTTTCTACCTGATACCTGTCTACCTGACAAGGCAACAAGGGAGTCTATCACAGAAGTACATCGGTGAATGTCTGTTATACATAACCCAGATGAATGATTGATTCAAATAAAAACTTAGTTTGCTAGGTGTATCCAGAAGGGTTGGTAGCTAAATGATGTCTTCTTCAACTGCTTGAAGATGAAATAGTCCATGTACATGTAACGAAGGAAGCAGAGGCACCTTTTCTAATGCATGTAGAGTTTGATTGCTATTATTTTGAATTCATTATTTTCCTTCCCTTTGAAACAATGCTGTTTGTGTATTCTCAGCAAAAGAATTTTGGGAATACAAGAAAATATTATTGAGTTTGTTCGGTTTTGTAGAATTAGCTTTATAGCTACAGACAGTAACAATAACTGATGCAGTAACTCAGTGGGTATAGTCATCCCTAAACAAAAGTTTCTCAAGCCAAGACAGATCAGTGTCTCTCTAGTCCAAAAATAGCAGACACAACTCGGGGGAAAGGAGTGCAAAAGACAAAAAGTTAAAAAATAAGCACAAAAAAATCTTATTGCTTACTTAAAAAAAGATCTTATGTCTGTTTTTCGGGGTCGTCTATCTAGAGCAGGAAAACTTTTTGGGGGTTAAATTCCCTTGTATTTACTGAGGATTTATATGTGCAACAGTTGTGTGGGAACAAAATGAAGTGGAAAAGCTCATGTATACAAGTACCAAAGTCTTGTAAGAGTGGTTAGCAAAGTGAAGACTATTTCTCTGAATGCAAAAGTATGAAGAGAATGGGAATACTTGCAACAGAGTACTTACCTGCTTTCAAGGACAAAATGCTTTTTTTGTTTTTTAGTTAAGCTTAAATCTGTAAAACATACTTCAGGGTACAAACTTTCTTCTGTTCGGCACGAATGGTTGTACCTGCTCCAAATTCTTTTAGATAAGAGAGAAATTTATGGAATTTTTAAAATCATTATTTCATTACTAGATCGAAAGATACATCCTCTGGTCCTTGCATTTTTAAATGCGGTAGTTCATTGTTTTCCTCTCCATTTTAACCAACACCTTAAACTGTTCAGAATATTTTGCTTCAAAAGCAGTCATAACTATTTGCCATAATACTTTAAAAGCAGTCCTTAGAGAATATAATCATACTGAAGCAGAAATCAATTACTTATCACTTAAAAATATAATTTGTTGCTCCAATAGCTTGAAGTATTTGGAAAATGCACCCTGAAATGGGGATTTAGGTTCCACTACTGTTTTTCTTCTGCTTTTTGATCTGGATATCACGCCACAGTGAGGAGTTTGTATCATGGTTGTCACTTCAGTGCTAATAAATGGGTGATCTGCTGACTGAACTCTGACCGTAGACATTAAAGAATTCCTTTTATTGGGAATTTACAATTCCATCCTAAAAATTCAAGTCTGTAAGGTCAGTTACAGGAGATAGTCAGCATGGGGGGAATTGCACAGTTTAAATAAATTAGTGGTTATATGGAGGGAGGCATCAGAAGGTGCTTCTAATATATTTTAGATGTTCTTTATTTTCCTTTTCTGTGCTCCTCCCCCTTGTAATTTGTGGTCTTAATACGTTCAGATCTTTTTTGTTTGGGGAGGTTTCTGCCTTGCAAATTTCAAAATCAGCTATAGTTCTTGCTACAGCTGTTCTTGAGATGGCGAGTGATTTGCAGCAAATCGGTAGAAAGTGTTGCAGAGACATCACACTAGCAGCCAGCTGATGCTTAGAACTTCTGCTCAGGGATGTAGCTGTGCTGTATCCCTGTGTAGTTAACGTATATATGGGGAGTACAACTCAGCAGATAAGTCATTACTACCAGTAGGTCCCATAGCTTTACATATTTACAGGCTACTTTAGTTTTTACCGGGTAACTGGTACTGCTTCACTTATGCAGAGCTGAAAAAGCATATTAAAACTGCTTATTCAAAGGGTCCCCAACAGTGTTTCCTTCAGTACAGCTCAGTTATGTGCACAAGCCTGTAATCCATGTGGAAACATTTGATACTTAAACCTGCAACAAAGTCTAACAGCAATTACAGAAAGTCTGAATTTCATGTCATGCTGTAGACCAGTGCCCTGTAAGTGGAAAGGTCCCGTCACCAGCCCTACCGGCATGCTGCTGAGATACTATGTCAGTGTCAAGTTTAAAAATGGCAGCTTCCTTCTCCTAGTGGGAGTGGAGAAGGGCACAGCTCTGCCTGCATGACCTAGTCTGTATTGCCAACGGTAAGAAATTAATGCTCCAGGGAATAGGCACTACAGAACTGGGGTGATGCATGCGGCAGGGACGAGGAAGAAGTGTCTGTAAGTCCTTGGCGTGACACCGCGGTCGGTCTGTGGGATGGGCGCGCTTGTCGCATGCAGCTCTCCCTCAAGGGCCAGACCAGAGGTTGGGTCTGTTCACTTGCCTTCTGCTCCAAAGAACTCAGGCTTAGTGTTTCTTTTTTAAATGGGTATATATCTATCTATATATATATGTATAAAAGATTGTTAGTGAAAGGAAAAGTGACGAAGTAGTAGAGGGAAGGACATTTTGCCTTCTCTATTCATTGCAAGTGACAAGGCTCTGCCCCATTTTGGCCCAAAATGCAGGAATTCTCATATCCTGATACTAGTAAAACTTCAATGGTACTTCTGGACTGAAATCCAGACACCTTTTTCACATTTACTTATACTGATTTATTTTAAATATTTTTATAAAAATACTCTACATTCTAACATTTGTAGTATGTTTTAGACGGTTGTATTTGGGTAACTGAATCAGAAGGAATGAATTAAGATTTATTTTTTTTAAAAGAGGCGTGTTCTCCTGTTTGCTCCATCATTATCAGTGGAGTGTGTATGTGTTTCTGGGATCTCAGTGTTCTCTGATGAGCAGTGCTCACTAACAATGAGTTTGTAGTTAGGGCCATGATACGGGACTTTCTTTCTTAATCTGTTAACTGTGCAAGTGTTGGTGTGTGTTACCACCTACACTCATGCTGCCAAGAACAGTGCTGTCTTACTAGTTCAGAGCTTGTAGGCTGATCAATCAAGAACATTCCTGAATTAGAAAATAGAACATGAATCTACTTGCAGTTATTTTTCTCTAAAACACAGTCAAATCCACTATTTTTTTGAAGCCTTGTTCTGTGTAAAATGAAATGCATTGGCAAAATTCCTGTGGGTTTCCACAAGAGTGGTTCACTGAGTTGAAGTGTATTAATGGAAAAGTGAAGCTATCAGTGCAATGTGAATTGGACAAGTGTCTTGGATTATTTAAGTTGCAAGCTTCTGGGTCAGGGGCTGTCTGTGTTCTGTGTTTGAGTGGTGCTTAGCACAGTGGTATCCAGGAATAAGAGTTATATATGTATGATCTTGTGGTATGAATAAATGTGATAATTTATAGTGAAGAAAAAAGGGAGCTAAACACGTGTGAAAACTGGTGAAGATGTTCGGATTGCTTTCATGTGTTGATACAGCAGTTTAAGATGAACTGTTCAATTTTTGTCGATGCTGACCGTGCTGACAGCTTGCTCTGAGAACCCTGTCCCAGGCAGAAGTACCACCCTGCTCACAGGCTTGTTTTCACTGCTGCTCAAGGTGGAGAAGGCTGAGGTGAGAGGCTCTGTAGTCTCACTTGCAGAGGGGAAGATATGTCTATGTCAGTCTGGTGGTGGGACCTTAAAATCCAGTGTCTAGTAGGGTCGGTCAGCCGTACCCCAACTAGGTGTGCGCAAGCACTGCGCACAGCACTGTGCTGCAAACACACATCAGGTTGAGTTGGACTGGCCTGGCACTAAACCGGGGTCTCTGCGCTGCACTTTAAATTATGCTGTCTGTGGCTTAGTGCTTAAGTGTATTTTCTGATGCCAGGCTTGATAGCAAAAGAGACCAGTCACTGATCACTGGGAAGGTGCAGTGAAGGTAAAAATATTCCAGATATCCCACAGTAGCAGCTATCTGAACAGGAAAAGAGCAGAAACAGTAATATATGGTGTCACTGCCATGGGGCTACAGCCTGGTTTAGAAACTGGTGCAAAATCTGTGGAAGCCAGTGGACTTGCATTGACGTCAAGGCCTTTGATGATGAAGCTGTAATGGTTGCATCCTGACTATGCAAATCATGCCAAGTTGTTGAGATAAGCCTTGGGTACAAACTTAAGTATCAGTTGTAAGGAATTGCATACAAGTCTGAAAATAGGTTTTGCGATGCTAAGAAATAGGGATGCACGGCAGAAAAAAATCTGAAAGCGCTGTTACTGGCATCACTGTGCATGAAGAGCAAGGTTACCATCACCTCAGAATATCTATCTCAGTGCACATTTGTGTGAGGGAGAAACAGGAAGGGAGAAGGACGTCTGGCAATAACTACTAATAAAATAGCTGTTTTGGAGAGGGAGGTGTTGTTTTTAAAAGATTTATTTATTCCATTAATTCACTAAATATTTACAAATAACTGACTTGAAAAAGACTACTTACAAGGTGAAAATAGCAGTAAAAAAGTGTGTGCTGTCTTTGAAACAATAAAATGTATTGTAATTCATAAACAAGAAATGACAGAATGATTAAAGATATAACTCTTGGACAGAAGATTTTTATTAATGTTAATGTTATTGTAGTCTTCTGTGATAATCATTATTACCTAGAAGTGTAAACACATGATTCACTTAATGTAAACTGAATGGGATTCATATTGTGGGTATGCCAGTACTGCAAGATTGTGTCCCAGTCTTGGGAGTGCAGTGATGTGTTGTTCACCGGTGCTTATTTTGTTATGATGACATAATATAGCGGAGCCTGGTTATGTTAAAGAGTATTCTTAGTAATTGTAAACTTGAGTAGATGCAAATGTAGTTACATAGCATTTGTTTTCTGTCATGCACAGGCTGCTGCATTAAAAGTATTTTGAGTTGTAGGCAGCTTTGGAGTACAAAGCAGAAATGTTTTAAAGAACTAGGAATTCAGTGTTGTGTGGACTGAACAAATGAACAGATTCTTCCAAAGATCAGGATTTTGCATAAGAAGATCAGGATACTAAAAACTAGCTTTTCCACAGCCATCTCTGCAATCCAGGGGTTTTCAGTTACTACAGCTATGCTTTAACTTCCTTGCCTGTAATGCTGTGACCTCTCTTCGGGGGCAGATTATTTGGGCACCCTCACCGGGTCCAAGCAGGGTGCGCACAGCTTGAAAGTGCAAAAGCAGTTATTACTTACTAATGCACTCGGAAGCTAGCTGGAATTTATTAAACTACTAGACTAAATGTTAGGACACTCATCACCCCAGTAAGACACCAGAAGAGCCTTTGCTGGCCAGGCAGGGGCGAGCTGGTCAGTGAAGCTCTGGCCTCCACAGCTTCCTGGGACAGTCCCCTGTGCTGCTGCATTGCCACATCCTGCCATGCTGCTGGCATTGATGGATGGATGGTCCTCCCTGGTCCCAGCCGGACCAACCAGCCTGACTGGCCTTCAGGTTTTTTTCCATTCAGATTTTATACCTTTCCCCACTGGGGTTTTACCTCTTGAATTCTAGAGCTACTGATGGTCCCTCTCAAGAAGAGGATGTGTAGTTCCTTCTAGTTAGAGTAAAATGGAGTGATTATGTCCCAAGGCACTGCTAGCTTATGCATAGCCATTTTGGAACACATTGTTCATTTCTAGAAAATTAAACATTTGCATCTTGCTGCTTGAGTAGAGTAGCTGAACTTCCATTTTATTTCATCCTTGTATCTTTGGTTGGGTGTTTCTTTCTTAGGGTAAATAGCAGACCAACAAAGATACAAAGGACACAGTTTCAAAATAATATGCTTCTGGTCATTGTACACTGGAGGAAACAGTTAAGCAGAGATGTGACTGAAGATCTTTAAAAGTTTGCGGCTCAGCTGTCAAAACTTATGCAGGTTCAGGCTGTGACGTAGTGATCTCATGCTCTCATAAGCTGGGTCATCTAGAGCCATGAAAATCTATGTTCAGGAATGGACACTGGTTGAATAACTGGTGCTAAATTAGGTAGGAGTTGTGTGATATGGAAGTGTGATTTTTTTATAAAACTTATACCAGTGCCTAATTATTATCTTTAAAGTCTATGATCTTTTTCATAAACACAAGAGATAATAATATAAAAAAAACCTGGCAGAAGTACCTTGTCTTTGCTTGCAAAAAGGACTATGAGCCAGTAGTGCTTTTCTGCCCTTAGTTTGCTGCATATTAGCTATCTCATGCTGTCTGGATGTTTTTTAAACGAAACAAAACAAGAAGGATTCAAAAGACATTGTTGGCCTAGCTGACTGTGTAAGTGTTAAACAGATGTATCTGATGTAAAAGGCAGAAAAAGTATTTTAGTCTCATTGCAGCTTGGTGGTGTTTGAGGGGAGAGGAGGATTTTGGCTGAGTGCATTTTGCTCTTTTGGCTTGTTTGCTACTGCCGCCACCTCTCTAGTAGGTACAGGATGGATATAGCACGAGATATAAAGGGGAGAAGCTGCTTCCTCAGTCTGACTCTGAGGAAGAGTATGGAAGAACATGGAAGGTATTTTGGTTAATAATCAGTCATGTCAGAAGGGTCAATGGCTTTGTTTTGAATTCGGTATTTGGCTATGGTACATCTGAGGGGGAAACTCAAACGCGGGTTTATAAAACATTGCACATGAACAGCTGGGTTTGAAGTGAGGTGATGGTAGGAGAATGTGGAGTTTACTCTGGTGCAGGTGCTGTTTGGCAAGCGCACCATCAATTCGCTGCTTCATCCCACCTCCTTTGGACACTGCATTCTTTGTTTTTGCTGAATAACCTAAATTTGTCAGTTGCGTAGACACTCAGTTTAATTGGCTTGACCTGAGAATTGTCCACAATGTTTTCCTTTGTGACCTTAGTGTCAGTCCAGGGGCTGGACTGCATATTTCTGCACATGAAATAGTGTTTCTGTGCATGAAATAGTGTATGTGAGAAATGACCTTGCAAATGATTTATGTTAACTAATAGTCTGCTAGTAAAAACGATTTGTCTCTTCACTGGGTTTCAGAAAGAAGACACTCAATGTTCTAACTCCTTGACTTATGGCTGATCTCTTGTGTTATTTTATACTTTAAAGAATATGGTAGATGTAACC
>Ga0181612_150316_pt1 | contig 24399 bp, 9 predicted proteins | sample HoacroProtozoa21_FD_119630 | JGI IMG/M metagenome (GOLD analysis project Ga0181612, IMG submission 119630) | Hoatzin crop microbial communities from Cojedes, Venezuel. Combined Assembly of Gp0051906, Gp0051904, Gp0051908
AAAACATGATCTTCTGCCTTCCCCATACAATAAGTAGTGCCCACCCTTACTTCCAGAACATGAGGATTATGGAGGATTTTGCAGCGATGCTACCTGACTACCTCTACTTTCCTTCACTGGGCGATCCCTCTTTAAGTTACTACATTTCATTGATGCACCTTCACAAGTCTGTTCCTGCCTGAACCTGCTCTTCCATGTGTCCCGCTGTTTCCTTTCTTCCTTCTGGCTGGACTGTTTGATCCGCTACTCTGACAGTTCAAACTAGAGGGTCCTTTGTAGCATCCGAGTTGAAAGCGTGCCTCCTCACAGAAAAAGGCTTTGCCAGGCTTTATTCATCCCTGTAAGCTGCTAGTCTATTTAAGAAGGATTTTTCATCGGTTGCTTTTCCAGAGCTGCGGAACAATTACTAATCCTAACCAGTTTCCTACCTGGAGAAACAAGACGACTTGAAAGCCACAAGTCGGGAGAGATCAGAGAGCCCAGGCAGGTGGGTCCTTCTGCTACAAGACAGTTTCTCAAAATATCGATGATGACTCTGGGAGAAGCCAAAGCTTAGAAAAGAAAAGCATTAATAAACTGCAAGGAAAGCAGGGGATTCCTGATGTAATGAAATCACTGATTAACAGATATTTTTCTTGGTTACATTTACCACATCTTGTCCAATGTGAAATAAATTAATCCAAAACAGATGATTTTTTAAAAAAAAACCTAACTAATGGCCGGAGGCATAAGAAACCAATTTTTCCTTTAAAATGCTTAAAGAAATTCTTTTGCACTCAAAAGTTCAATTGCGCATTAAAACACTAAACTGTTGTATCCTTATCAAGGATACAACAGTATAAATATTCTGATTACTTAAAGGTTGGCATTTATTTTGCTGGGAGCAGGGCTATGGAGGACATAAATATATCGCCTATAACCATGCCTGTCGTAGTGGAACGAGACTGAATGGTGCAAACAGTAGACAAATACAGTACATATTTTCTGGTCTTTTCACCTCCTCAGCTTCTACACGGATTCTGTCACAAAAGAGTAGCACTTGCTAGACTGGGTGAGCCCAGAAATACAGGTGTCTTACTTTTTACATTATGATTCGTTCCACCGGCTCTTTGCTTCCTTTTTTTTTTTAATGAGTTTTTTGGCTGAATGCCATTTTGGCTTGTGGCTGGGAAAGCACAGGCATGTTCACCCAACCATCCGGATCATCTGTGGCGAATCAGTGCCAGCACACCACTAGTGTTTGCACAAATGACTGTTCTCACCAGCAGTTAACATCAAGAGAAACACAAAAGGGAGCCTGAAGTGTCTTGTCTCAGGATGAGTTGATGGACAAAGTTCTTGGCAAAATAATTAATTTTCTCAGAAAATGACGATTGTTGAAACTTCAGACTTGCTTTTCATTAAATTGCAGAGAAGTTCCACACATTACAAGGTCTGATAGCTCCAGTAGAAGAGATGTATAATACTCCTGCTAACATAAAATAATTTAAATGATGGTGTTACAAGACACAGGTATGACTAAGCTCCACTACTACTAATACCAAGAGATTTAAATCAGATTTTAGAGGCAGGCAGACTAGAGTGCCCTTAGACTAGATGACTCCATCTGAGCACTAAGACACATCTTCCTGGTTACCTGGTCGTTACCTATTTTAACAAAAGTTTGCTTTCAGAGTTTAGGTAGAGGAGAAGGAAATTAAAGGCAATAAGAGGAGATAAGGAAAGGCAATACAAGGGAAGGACTGACCACCAAAATGCTGAATGTCAGTCCATGCAAGTGCATCAGTATGAGACCAACTGTTGATCTTTTCAGCCAGTGGGTCAAATCGAGTTAAATCATTCCACCTTGTTGCATGTTCCAGAACTAAATCCAAAGACAATTTTAAGATTTCTTGGACAGATCTTATAGACTGTTTTTTGAATTTGTTTTAATGCAAGGTACTTGCTGTCTATGAAATCTTCCCATTCTGTACAGACATGCTTAAAGGAATCATTTTCTTCTGCTGAAACATGCTCGTCGCCTTAGACGCCCACTGGCTTGTCCAAAAACCACTTGTAAAAACAAAATTTCAGAACATCTTGGAACTAGTCAAGTGTGGGATGTGAAAACTTTGGAAGCCAGTAGCTACTCAGGTTGTCACTGAGAACCCTAAGTGGTCCAAGCACCTGTGGCTCTTTGGGAGAAAATTCACTGTAGGCACCAGCACACAGCAACCGGGGTGACCCTCTGCTTCTCTTGTACACCCAGAGGCAGACAAATATTTGTACAAATATGTACTGCGCACAGCTACACAGGGAAATGTGCAAAATGTAGCACATCCAGGTTTTGAAAGCATTAAATGAGCATCTAATGAAACATCAGCACTGCATGGGAAAGGGGAGGAGGGCGGCAGCTTAGTGTGCACCGCAATATCTGCAGTGTCAAAAGTACTGGAGTCAGCTCAGAAACCGAATTTTAGAAGGATATGGTAAACCTGAGAGCTGCCAGTGATGAATTACATCCTTTTAGGACAAAATGCCCAGCTGTAAGTCACCAGGTCAAACACTAAGTGATCTGCTTTAAAGAGTTTGTAGCAGAACAAGGTCTTAGGAGGAGATGCTGAGCAAGCAGGGAGGCAATATGAGGGAATGGAAGGAGCACACGCTTCTGTCAAACACAAGCGAGTGAATAGTTAGTCTCTGTTACAGCAGTCTTGGGTTGAGTGATTAAACCCATGTTAAAAACTGTGATTTGTAAACAGATGGCTCTACAATTCTGCTGCTGCTGCATGCACATAAACACCACCAAGTACCAACAACCGCAGGAGTAAGTTTTTTCCCTGGTCTTCTGAATGGAATACCTTCACCAGAATAATAATGAATGGACTGTTGGTATATTCATCCTTCCTTCCCCCATTATTACTGAGAAATCTGATGTCACCCTTCAATTTGTTTATGATTAACAAGCCTTTGGTTCTAACTAGAAGAGATGCATTTCGCTACACATCAAAGAAAAGCTGGTTTCAGAGTGCTTATTTTAGAGTTGCAACCACAGGCTCAACTAGAGCAAACCAAGAGCAGGAAGAGTGGCTTTCAGCCGGCCTTGTAGTAGGTGTCTCATCCAGAGCATTCAGCTGAGCAACAAACTCCGGTGACAGGTACCACCACTAGAACAAAGGCAGTCAGATGTTCACGGTGACCCAGACAGATGGTCTTAGAAATAACGTATGTATATTTGAACACACTTTCAAAAATCCAGAAATTGTTGTAGTTCACTTAAACAAGGGTAACTAGGTCCCTGGCCAAAGCCGATCTGATTTCTTAGGTTTGCAGGAGAGAGACTGTCATTCCCAAATGCAGGTTGCCCTTCAGGATATCTCTTTCCTCCATTCCATGCAACCCTTCAGTAAAATGCCACTTTCAAACTGCATAACCCAGAAAAGCACTCACTGACCCGCTTGTCCCTGCACACCCCCGAGGAGGGATCGTCCTGTCCCCAGTGATCATACCAGAGCCCACCAAGACCAGCTTTCCATCTCCTTCCCCCGTTTGGGACCCTAAAGACACAGAGCATGAAACCCCCCTAACTGTGCCGTAGACTCACACAGGGTATTGACTCATTTTCCCCAAACGAAGGATATCTATGCAAGTAGATGTTCTTCCTGACATATTTCTCCTGTCACTTTACTGTCTATCATCATATTTTCCAGCCAGCGCCTGGGGTCATGGCCGCGTTCTTCACTTCTCAGCCGGCAGGGAACATGAAGCAGCCTTTATAAACGAAGCAGCTCAAGTGCCAACATCAACATAGACTTCTTTCATTAGCCTGTGTAAGCTGTCTGAAGCTATTTAAAGATCACTTTGGCAAGAACTATGGGCAATGGGCACACTGGCAAGGGGAAGTAATTTAAAAATACACCTTCTCTGCTCTCCCTCTTTCACCCAGCAATCCTGTGCCAGGAAAGCCCCTGCATCACTCCCCTGTCCTCATGGGGCAAAGCCAACGTGGTCCTCAGAACACTGGGATGAAGGCCAGGAGGGACTGGCACAGCCTTTTCTCACATCCTCCGCTGGCCTGGGGAGAGGATGGTGCCTTCTCCCATCCCAGTCAGGCCCTCGCAGGAGAGAGCCCCAGGGCAGGAACCCCACTGTGGGGGTGATGGGTTGCACCTCCTGCACCTTGAGAGGGAACTGGGATGCACAGCAGGTAAACGCTCATCAGCAAGAATACTAAAATGAAAAGCAAATTCCTCTCTCCATCCTTATTGCAAAGATCAGGAAACGGAGATATGAAATCAGATCTCTCTGATACAGCTCTCAGCCTTCTTCACGCATTCTCGTCAAATCCAATTCTGTTTTCCTCCACTTCATGCTTTTAAAAATAGCTCTCGGAATGTGGCTTTTAAGTGGCGTAGAGACGATGACACGATACAATACAGGGCACTATTTTCACTATTTTGTGGATGATTAAAATAGAAGAACCAAAGAGCAACTTACTATAATTTTAATCTCCCACACAAAGACTATTTATCTCTCTTCCCCCAAAGTAAATTACAGGCTTTGTTACTAAAATCGTGAATCAATTTGTAGATGTACCAGAGTCGTTGATAACTCTGCAACCTTCTAACCCAGTTAGGTTTATTTAGTGTGTATGTACAGGCTCACAGTTATTAGGCAGCATCCATATGTGAACTCATATTTCTTTGTTATTCTGTATTAGGAATACAATTTTTCGAGTTACCCAAGTCTTCCTTTGGGATCCTGATGCTATAGGCAAATTCTTTATTATCTTGGGGGAAGGTGTGCTCTGTAGAAAAAGAATACTTTGGCAAAGTTTTGGCATTCACTATAGCAAAAAGAGAAGTTATAGTTTTGAAAGAGAAATAAAAATAAAAGTACTATCATTTTTTAATTACAGAACATAGAGTTTCTCTTTGCATTATAATTGGTACTAGATTTAAGGGTCACATAAGAACCTGTGATAAAATAGATAAATTAGAATTAGATACGGTTTGAGCCAGATCTAGCAATATCCTCTGAATCCTTACAGGCGAGCCTTCAGCAAATTGATTCTGACGGATGCCTACGACATTAACAGTGAAACTCTAGGACTTTGGTGATCACTGTGTCACCATCAGCTTCAATTACAATAATTCGGTCAGGTGGATCAAAATCTGGGTGATTTTAGCTATGAAAAACGTGCATGCCTTCTAGTAGCTGTTCGAGAGATTCTAATCAGAGTTTGAGTATACTCTTTTGTTTTAAAGCCCACAGGATCAGAAAGCTCTTTCTCTCCAAGCTGCATAGTCACAATTATTTGTGACAGATAGATGTACTCAGAACAGCTTCTGATCCATCGATATGTCTAATGTATCAAAGGAGGAACTAAACACAACAGAAAGGAGAAAGTTAAATTAACCTTTAAGATTAATTTCCAGGAACCTGACATCTATTAAATTATTTAAAAACAAAATCAAAACGCAACAAAAGCATTTGGAAAGCAGTTAAGTCATGGGCTGTTATCTCTCCCTGGATTCTGACCACAAGAACATGACAGACTTATTTGCTTTGCATCTTGTTTAATTAACATGCCATCAGAGGCGCAGTGGCAGTGGCAGCATGGACCACCCCTGACACTCACCAAATTCCAATCAGCATCTTCTGTCCTCCTGCAGACAGGCTTTATTTGACAAGCTCTTTCTGGCTGACTAATGTGCCTTGGGTGATGTTTACGGTTAGCATAGATACTTGTAGAGCAGATATGACTTATTACAACATGTGCCACTTGTAATGAAAATCTCATATTCTCCAGGAGTGGGAAAAAAAGAAGAAACAAGCAACAGCTTTATAAAGGAACATCTTTCAAGACGTTCTGTTTAGGCAATACCTAATTCCAAGCATACCAGCATTTTATTTTCATTCAGAGAGAAAATGATTACTTTTTGAGGCAGGATTGCTTTGTGTTAGAGAAATGCAATAATAAAATGCCGTAAGTTTCTAACAGTAATATACGATAGAAATGCTGGGTATTTAAGAGCAACACAGCCCTATTTGCAATGAACTGAAAAATTGAAATGACAGAGTCAGTGCTAAGGTCTCAGCTTTTTCCTTATTATCCGTGTTGTACAGTAATAGGTGAGGTGAAGAACGAAAGCTGTCATTGTCTGAATCAGAAGCTTTCAGACCTGTGGCTTTCATCAGTAGGTCACCTACCTGCTCTCAGGTTTTAAATTGTCAGCAATTATTTTAAGTTTCCGTGAAGGAAAATTGGCCTAGATAATCACGGAAAAGGAAAACTTTACATTTGCTAACACTGCATTGTACAGTTTTGTGAGTTCCTTGTATTAACTTTGACTGGACATCAGATTTATGTTATCCCTGTATGAGCACTAAAATAACAATTGGACGAGAATTCTCTTTTTCACTGATGGTCACACACTGGGCTAAACAAAATTGTCACTTAGGCATTAAGTTTCTCACTGAGGGTCGCACCGCTGCCATCTTGTCAGGGAATGCCACCCCCATTACTGCCCTGCACGGAAATTCCTCACTCCCACCCCATGGCCTGCTGCCCCTCGCCCTTGGCCACAGCCCTCGCAAGCACAAGCAGAGCCATCTCCAGCTCTCCCCACCACCCTGTCGCAGCGGTTGCCACGTCTCGGCGCTGCCTTTCCACGCGGAAACACGTGCGTTTGCACCTCGCCATGCTGAGCTGTAAGACCAGCGTGCCTGGGATGCTCCTGACCGACTGCCTGTGCGCCGTGCAGTTCATCTGTGCAGCGTGGGGTGGTTCCCAGCTGGTTTCCAGCTGTTTTTCCAAGAGGGCTGTAAGGCACCTGGAACTGCTATCTAATTTTTCTAAATCCTCTAATCTATGTAAGCCTGACTTTCAGCCAGGGAAAGATGACACTCCTAGGAAAATTCGGACACATGCTCTGTCTCATCATTCATCTGAGCTCCTGCATGAACACCAGTCCCTTCCAAAAATATTTAAATTTCCCATCTACAACCTGACTTGTGAGGTGAGTGGTGGTAACAGGTAGATGCAGCTACCCATATAGCAGCTGTGGGGGTAGCTCCTGTACTCCAGGGAGTAGCTACGTGCTTTTATCAGTAGGCAGCCAGCGTCCTCTGAGAGCCACAGTTCCGGAGATACTGAAGAATTTTTAGGTGATCATTGTAACAAATCTGTGCCAGAGCTTATGATCATGATGAGTTTTTAACAGGGAAACGTTGGGTAACAGATGTTAGGGGAGAGGACGAGCATGGGAGGGAGCAGGAGGCACCTCTCCTCTCGGACTGCCACCAGCAGCTCCAACATCTGGTTCAAATCACAGCACTGCCAGGCTCCCATTTCTACTCCTTTTACGTCTCCCACTTCTACATACAGATATTCGCAAGCATCAGTCTGTTTCTAAGTAGGTCTCGTTTTCTTGTAAATGTTCAGGGTCTGATGAGGTCTAGTTACTGGCTTATTCCCCGTGGTCTTTTTAATTGCTGCTACATAGTCCCCTCACTCTGTGGCTGGCTGGTATGATTTGGAGCTTGGATCTTCTGCTCCTCCCTCGGCTGCAGGAGACTGAAGGTGTCACCCATTTCTGTGATGCTCTGACGTTCTTGAGCAACAACACCAACGGTACAAAGAGCAGCCTTACTACCTACATCAGCCTTTTTCACCCATCTTTTTTGCCTTATTATACATATGCACTGTCTCCAGTTGCAAGGACTTTCACTCACATGGACATTTATGTAGTACATTCTATATTTGACTTCATTACAGTGTTAATAATTTTCACTCCTCATTTTTGCCATCATTTCAACAAGTCCAAATCCAAGCCTTGAAAGTGCTGTCCTCTTAGCAATATTCATTAGGCATTTTAACATCTTTCTTACCTTTTTTATAGTTTTTCTTTTAACTAGCCTGGATAGTCTGGGCACTCATTTGTTACTCTCAGTACTTTAACTTCTAACAGTCAAAACATGATTTACTTTATTTTACTTTACTATATCACGACAATGGGTGTGCCATGCTAGCAAATACAGATTTCATTCTTGAAATTGCTCATTTACTAATTTCTAGCAGTGTTCTTGCTGAAAAGTAGGAATAACAATCCAGAATAACTGTATTTTGCGGTTAAAAAAAAAAAATCCATGACAGCACAGTTTCCAGTAAATCTGGAATTCCTAACAGAGGCTGTTCCTTTTCAGTACCTTCATTTTCCTATAAATGTGACTAAATGTTTGCCTGAACCTTTGCAGTGGTTTGCTGCACTCCTCACCATCCTGAGCTGCTGTAGAGCCCTGATCTGAGCCCCAGAGTAACATATGAGATACCACCACCAAGGGACTTGTTTCCAGTACTGGTTTTGCTCCAGTTCCAGTAGCAGATTGTGTTATTGACCAGTCCTTAGCCACAATGGCACAGTATGCCAGATCAGACCAGAAGCAACTATAAAAAAGACAAATGGGTAATTTCCCCAAACTAGGGTGAGGAGTGAGCAAATTGGGCATATGACCAGAAAAGCCAAGTCTGGGCTCAGCTGATGGGAGCTCAGCTCTTCAGGAAATGCAGAAAGTATTGCAATGGATGCCTTGACTTCTTGAGCACCACCACGGCACCACCGCTCACTCTTGTGAAGGACCTCTTCAGACAGAATGAAGCAATCATCTTACTGCAAATATGGAAACTTAAAGATTGCTGCTGATAAATACTTAGCACCCTGGCTTCTCCCCTTCGTTCACCCACTGTGGGTTTTTCATTGTCTAGAAAAGTTATATTTATTTATGTTTTATTTGCTAACGATTTCTTTAAATGGAACAATGAAGGGAAGGTTTAACAGGAGCAGCAGGAATTAGAGGATATTGACTCTTGTTGTCCAAGAGAGGCATAATACCAGTCTCTGCTTTGTGAGTGGAGCCAAAATGTAAAGGTTAATTTTTACAGCTCTGTTCTAAAGAAAAGTCTCTTTTATCATTAATGATAAAAGATTAATCATCAGTTTAATGTTTCTCCATGTATGAGGACCTGTATTTTTTTTAAAACCAACAAAGACAGCAGATTATCTAACAATTCTTTCAAAAAACACTGGTTATGATTCTTTGCTGGGTTACGTGTATTGGAAACGTATTTATCTAAAGCAATTTTTAAGTACTGCAAATTAAATAAAGTATAGAATGAGAGAACAAGGCTGGTCCTACATAATTAACTCTTATCTTCTCTTTATAAAAAAGGTTTTTTTGCAAGAAGATGCAGGGAAAAAACCAAAGGCAACACAAACAAAACTGGGAAAATATCCTTATGCAGTAAGAGGAAAGGCAATGAGACTAGTTTGCCACATATAACAGATGAAATACAAACAGAAGAAAACAATTGGAAATGAAAGAAAAGAGTCACTCCCCGGTGCCACTTGACCACTAACGCCAGCTGCACTCATGCATTTTGAAGGACATCAACCCATAATGGGTCACCAGAGAACCTCTCTCACCAGCCAAAACCAGTGTAAGGTCCTCTAATCTTTTACAGGGACTCATGTACATGGAAAGCAATGAAAAGTGAATTTCATTCTATAGCCGCAAGTCCAGTAAAGAATATCCTTTTGTGTATTATCTCATCCACTCTCCACTACCTTCAGTGCGAAACTACATGACAATAAATGGAACAGAGCAAGAGCATTAAGGGGTCAAGTGGGCTACTTTGGTTCTCCATGCCCATGTCACTTCTAACAAAACTAAATTTAGCGTACCTCCGAGTACAAGAAATTAAAAAAGCAGGACAGAAATTGTCCCTTCCTTTGATTTTAAATAAAAGGACTTCTGGAGCTTGAATCATAATATTTAAGTGCTAGTGACTGGCAAGTCTGCATTTGTGGCTTTGAAAACATCTTCCATAGGTGATTTAGTGACACAATTTATATTAGCTTAAACAAGAGTCAGATTGCTTATAAGTTCAGAAAACATCAAAAAGCAATCTTTGGCTTTCAGGTTGCTCAAGAGCCACCCACTTCCAGGTTGAGCAGATGCTGACACTGCAACATCTCAGATGAGGAAGCCAGGCTGGGCTAACAACTCACGTGTAACTTTAGGGCTGTCTTTAACGCTTATTGAGGATGGAGCGCTGCAGTCTGCCGAGCTCAGTCGCTTTGCAACCATTATCTCAGGACAACACAAAAGGGTTGTTAGCTCATCCTAGCTAAAAAGGATCAATCATCTGGAGGGGCCCTACTATGGCTACGAAAATCAAGACAAGCGAAACTCCTCCTCTGCCAATTTTGCTTCTGACAGCCAGGGTAGAATTATCACACACTTCTTTTTCTCAGGCAAGTCTTCTTAGCGCCATCCCACCCAGCTGATGATAAGTACAGCCTACATTTAGATTTCCTGAAATCCTTGTCTGAATGAGCACAGAGTTCTGGTTTTCAGCAGCAAGAATGAGGCAAAGGAACAGCCTCAGCTTGCCAGGGTGGCCAGGACAAAGGCAGTGACAACTGCAAAGTCTGTGGCACGTGCTTACGTGAAGAGAGGGTGGCACCAAAGGAAGAACAGCCAAGCAAGAAGAGGAACAGTCTGTGGTGGGAGGCATGGGTTCATCCACCCTAAAGAGGGATGAAACTGGCTGAGGGGTCAGGGTGAAGCAGGGTTGCCATTACCATGGAATTTATTCCTGACCCAGGCTCCCTGCAAACGCACACAGCATTACTTTTATCTTTCTTCTCCTCCATACAACCCACCTGGCACAGCTCTCACTCTGTTCTCTTATTTGTTATCAAAATACAGAAGTCCTAACAAAGGTTCAAATAAAAAGATCAGATTTATAAGGGTATTTAGGACCATAAAAATGCAGATGAGCACCTGCACAATTAGATCCTACTTTTTCAGATTTGGTGCACAGCTGCTTTCTACCTTGTACAAGCTGGCAACAGAAAACCTGTTACAAAAATTCTTTTCAGCTTTGTATTTCCCTGTATTGTTTCATTGTTACAAATATCAAATGGTAGCTTCGCAAAAAATGTAGTCACTGCTTTGAGTTTTATTTTATTTATCATTATGCATTCTACTGAATATACCAAATCCAAAAATCTTTAAGGTCTTTATGTCTGTTCTTTCAGGTTGTAAGACTGAGAGCATGCAGCCCGAGTGTTTCAAGAGGGCATTATTATTTCTTTAGTGTGTAGTTCCTGTTGATTTAGATCCTCTAGATAGTGTCCTTGGAGAACACACTATTGAAATGAAAATAAGTCTGTCTCATGAAGTTGTACTTACTACAATTTCAATTAACTTAGTGTGTGGGTAACGGAAAAGAGAGTTAGACTGTACTTACCTTCTTCAACTCTGCCTTGGAGGTATATGTTCAAAGCACCAAAGAAACTGTCAATATCTATGCATTTGCAGAATAACATGAAAGATTAAATCTGATACCCAGTTATCCTGCTTATTTTATGCTGGATTTAATGAGAAAATAAAGTATTGAATATATTCTGTCAACACATACCATTGTCTGCATTTTGACTGCAGAGTATAGGTACATTTGCTTCAAGTACTACTCACTACTCATGCAAAGGTATACACTTCTTTAACTTCATAAAAAAGACCCCCAAATCAATTTTTCATCTAAGAGCCAATAAAGCCAAGTCCAGGAAAGAGGATCTTGCATTGTTAAAGAAAGCACATCAAGGGCTGAAGAACATTTAGCACGAGATCCACCACAGCAAAATGACCAGAAATTTTTTTAAAGCACTTTACGAAAAGAAAGGTGTTGACTACAAGCTGGTTTTGACATGCTGTTTTTTGCCAAGTAACTGCAGACTATCAAGACACTAAAACTGACTTTAAAGACTTTTCTTGTTTGTTTGCTTATTCTCTCTGACGAAATGATGGGCAAAAAAATTCAAGAGCATCATGTACTGTATTATGTGCGACCTAAATAGCAAGGTAGAATCATTGCAGGTGTTTAACATCTTTGACTCGGATTCAGTCACAAACAACTTACATTAACTGATCTTTGCCACAATTGTACGCAAAGGTTTATAGAAGGCTTAATAGCTTATTAAAACAAAGCCTAAAACCCTCTAGCCCCTCAGCAGGCTGATTCCACAGATTCGCGAGTACTTAGAGCCCCACCAGGGCAACTACATTTTGCTTTAGTCAACCTGAGGAAAAGCAAGGAGGGCCTCCTTGCAGAGCCACTCCATTCTCATAGTCAGAATACCTCTATTTCAAGCCAGACAGAACAAGAAAATTCTTGTGCTCAATCTCCCCCCAAAAATTGTGTCTCAAGGCGAACACAGCCAGCCTCTCAATACAACAGCAAGCTACTCAAGTTAGCCCCAGCTTTACAGGTCCAGACAGCAGTCAATCTGCTAAATTTACCTCCATAAGCACTTAACTTCAAGGAGCTCTACAGGCAACAGCCAAACCGTAAACTGCTCAGCCAAACTGACACTCCACATGCCCTAACTCTGCCTGCCTCTCCCTGGTTATTGCTACTAACTGATGTGCACATCTCTAGCCACTTCACAAAGATGAAAGCTGTTGTTATGGGAATTGTTAATATATTTATTTTGGACTGATTTTTACATTAGCGTGGCTTCAGAAGTCAAAAAGTGATGCTTCACCAATAAGGCAGCCAGAACGCTCTTCAGACTAAGGGTATCAATACAAGGTGCCACAGAGCTTGTTTTGGCTAAACAGAGCAAAAGCAGAGCTCAAAAGCGTCGTGTAATCCTCAGTTCTGACGATGATACTTCTTTACATGCTGAAAATAAACCCAGAGAAAAACAAACTGGAGCACAAAAGTCCTCATGTCTCTGTAGGTCAGCAGGTTAAGAGGCTGTTGGGTTGTGATCTGCACATACCAGTATACATGGTGTGTATCCACATATGCAGAAGAGGAAAATGGGGAGAACTGTCTTTGCACAGATGCAGCATAAAGCTCACAACTAGAGAAAAAAGTTTCCTAAAAGAAATTAATTTCTGAAAAGCTTGTCAAAGGATATGGCAAATTCATCACTACTTGCTGGTTTTAAATAGAGCGTATTTTCAGAAAATATGCTCCATTTCAGCTACAAAATTCACTTACATAATGTGGAAACTAATTCCCTCCTTGGTGGAAGTTCCCAGATAAAGTTTTGTGGCCTCCTGTCAGGCAAACAGCTTGATGAGGCCATTGCAGGGCTACCTCCTCCTCCACCGCCTCCAGAATTTAAGCAGTGTATATTTACTAAGCAGTAAAGGAGGGTGGAGGGAATTACTAGTATTTATCTTGACAGCAAACTTACAGCTCCTCTCAGACAACAGATGGTTCCAAAATCCAAAATATATTTCCTTCTTAGTTCATAAGAAAAGTGCAAGCATTTAATTTCATTTTGGTTTTAAGCAAACTATCACTCTTCCCTATTTCAGAAAAGAATGCAGAAAATCCCATCTTAGTAATAATTAGCTGAATAAAATTCACTGTTACTGAAGCAAATGTGCACCGGTACATTTTTACCAAGGATGCACACAACTCTTTACTATAGCCAGAAAATAAATTCCTTTTCCTTTGACTTGCTCCTGGTTCTTTTCCTGCGGGACTGGACCTGGACAGGGAAGGTTATTCCACAGGGCTTCTTGAGATTGTAAAGCAAGTTAACATGTTGTATCGGGTTGAAACTTTCCAAATTTAGCTAGCAAGTGGCTGTCAGCAAAATCAGCTCAAACACGTGTCATTCTGGCCTAAGTCTCGGATGCGAGGCTTCCCCAGCTCAGCGAGGGTCCTGCCCAAACAGGCTGTGCTCTAGAAAGTAGATTGCACTAGAAGGTAGTTGTGACAAGATGCCTGGCAGATGAATTCCCACCTTCACAACTGTCTCAATGGACTACGAAAATCCTCTCGGTAATGAAAAGTATACAGTGCTACAGCAGCACAGGAGTGCACAGAGCAGTAATGAATTCTAGCTGCAACAAAGAAAACATTTGGTATAAAACACCCACGCTGCTCTTCGCCAGGACTATAGTTACGATGTGCTTACTCCCACCTACCAACAGTGTTGTGGCATTTGCTCAGCACCGACCCAGAGGGTGAAGCACAATCTCTGAAATCGGTGATATTCCTGACTGCGTCTCCTTTGTTCTTTTCGAAGCTTGTCATTTCAATTTCAATTCAGCCAGGCAATGCTTTGTTTGGGATTTGATGGAATGCAGGAAAATGCAGCATGATTTATGTGTATTAAACTTGCAGGTCTGAAACAGTGCCCTAAAATTAGAGACTGTTGCCAGCGATAATCACCGTAACCATTCCTTCTGCATTGTATATTCACAAGATTATTTCTGTGACAATACTTCTAGGAGGGTTGATATGAAAACGTAGAAATCTAATCTCATTAGAGAAGATCTGAAGCTAGCTAGGGACACGAACTTTTGCAATTACATCTACACTGCTACTATTAATACAAGTTCATACCAATTTGAATAAAATGCATGGGATATTAGTTTATACCTACTTAAAACCATGAAGCACATGGGAATACATTGTTCTAAAAATATTTCTTTTTTAGGATATGACAATTTTTGCTTTATAAATACTCTAGAGTATCTGGGCAACTAACAATCCAAAAATGAAAGCAACCCCTTTCCTATCACTGACACAGCTGCAATTCAAGTAAGCTCACAACATTTTGTTAACACAGTAAGAACAGTTTTTATTTACAAATCCACAGCTAAGTACAAAAACATCTTTCCATAAACCAATTAGCTCCCAAGTTTCAGGAAGATCATTCTCACAGTGATCAGACCAGCTCTACACAAGGAGCTTCTCCTTCCAGCCAGAGAAGACATGTCCACTCGCATGGCAAACAGCTCTCCCCTATTACCACACACTTCAGCAAGCCACAGTGAGCGGCTAAATACAGCAGTGCCCCAGAACGCCCCAAAGCACCCCACTCCTTTCCGCTCCCAGTAGCACTGCACGCTCCTACCTGTGGCAGCACTGCAATGGCAATTATCTGCACAAATCTTTTTCCTCGTGCTTCCTGCTCCTCATATCCCAACTATCCCTTTAGCTGCAGGAACAGCATGAGGCCCTGAGCATATTCTAAAATTAAGCACAAAGCCTCACAAATTAAGGGCATTTTAGCTACACATTGCTAGCTAGGTTAGCACTTCTCTCTCATGTAGAGATCCTTTTTGTTTGCAAAATGATGTTTGTTAGGAAAAACAATGATCTCCATCCATCTAGAGTATACTTTTAAGGATGTTTTTCTATAAAAGATCTCTCAGCTGACATACAAATGTCACCGAATCAAAAATAAAAAGCATATCCTGTCTAACAAGAGATAAGCAAGGAAAGCAAAAGCTTTCCAGGGGAAAAAAAATAGGATGGTGAATACAGACAAAGAATTTGAGATAACTGGAAGCAGTCTTTATCATGGACTCTGGCTTTACACTTTCTCATTACACAAATCTAGATGACACATTTAAAATGCAGTATGTCAACTACTATCGGGCTAACAGACATTTGAGCATTTGTATTTCATACGTGCATCATCAGAATTAAAAAGAGCAAATATTTCAGAAAATCACCATGTGTTAGTCTCAAAAGTATAATTACTTTGCTTTCCTCAATTTGCCCTCCAATTTTTTTAGACAGCAATGGGTAGAATGAATATGTGAAAAAAATAAGAAAGCTGTAAAATTTAATAATAACACATCAGAAAGAAGTGTGCCAACTCTCTAAGCAACTACACTGTTTAAAACAAGGACATCATTTCAACAGTAAGCTTTCAAGTTTTGTTTTGTTCTCTTAGACCAGACATGAAAATTCCACAAATACCAAAAATATCAAAATAAGACATTTTAAAGATGCACAAAACTTGCTCTTCTTCTAAAACTTAACACACAATATATATTTAAAATTACACACAAGGATATTTTAGCTAAACCAGTTAATAGAACAAGCATCAGCCATAACAGAACTTGAAGTTTTCTAGTTCTCAGAAATAGTCTTGCAAAACACCCTGACGTTACGACTTCAAGCAGCGCTGCCTTAAGCAGTTCACCACCTCAACAAGATGGCACAAGACCGCCACCTTGTGAAAAAAAAAAATCAGACCTGCATTAACAGGACAAAAATCAACTGTCACCAGAAATTATAGAATACTTTTTCCTACAATATTTTTAACAGAAGTAATCCATATGATTTATCTACTCACAAGAAACGTAACAGATAAAAAAAATATTTCAGCATGCACTTGTTGCTTACAGCGTAAAATTCATGCTAATTTTGAACTTGAACTCATGTTGTCAAAGAACTTCACAGGAGTGAAATACAGAATACTCACAAATAACAGAAAATACAGTTCACAGCATATAGGATCACTAAACAAACTTCCTATCTTCCCAAATAACCACCTGTTTTTAACTAAAAGAAAAAAACAAGGTGTTAAATTATTTGTCTTTTTTTTCCCCCCACCTCAAAACAATTCAGCCATGCTATGGCTGTTCAGCTCTCTATTGTTATTATTTTGACAGTTATGGAAAAATCATCATCTTCTTTCTGCCTGAGAAAACTGAACCTGAGCCTTTATTTTTAAACAGCGATTACAAAAATCTTAGCTGCACTATTTTTGTTTTCATCTTGGACTTTTCAACAAGTGTGCGTGACTTTTTTCTACATAGACAGCTGATTAATAAGATTTGCAATAAATTACCAGTTTAATGCTGCTGTAAGTAATTTCATTGCCAAATGACACCTGCTGAAGAATTAACCTAAAGTGAACAATTATGGCTGTACTGAAACTAGAAGACCTCGGAAACATAAACCAGCATAAACACAGTCCTTTCTGTAGGTTTTTAAGACTAATAGCTAATAAATTATGAACAACTACAATGGAAATGTTTCAGGGGCTAAACACTAAAATGGATTTTCCAAGAGGTACTTGTTCCAAGATTATAAAGTATGTTTAAATAATTCCTGTATCTAGATTTAAACTATGCGACTGATATCTGTCAGATTTCTAAAAGATGTTGATGGAACTTGGAGACCTTTCCTTATGAGATATATATATGATTACAATCATCTTGATTTCTGAGACTGGATCAGGCTAACACTGAATATTACCCACAAACTCCCTGTGGTTCGTCAGCAAAAGTGAAAATATAGCTTTACTCTAAAAATAAATTCTTTCATGTTTTAGTAATTCATGGACTTTCTCCTTCAACTTACATCAACTCAGTCTGCTTTTAAATTAGCAAAATAGGTTGAGAATAACTGTACTCTTAAATTAAAATATGTAAGTATACTGATAAATCTTTTGATAAAATATTATGCCATCTTTTAACATTCATTAAAAAAAAACCCAACAGTTCACATACATCTCTCTACATGTAACTTTTCTAGTGTCTTGTGATGTGGAGCTCGTTAGAAGGTATTGTGCTCAAAATTTTGGGGGACTTTTTGCATTCACTTTTCTTCACAAAAGAGTTGCATTAAAATTGTATATATTTAAAATGAGTTCTTTTCACTTGAAACATGGCTGCTGTCTCTGTTAAGAGTAAGGAGGAAGCATAAACACTGTTTCTTAACAGGGTTGATAATCGAAGGCATTCAGGCACCAGCATCAACAGACATGCTCGACAAAACAAGACACCTGTGGACTACATAAGCACAGGATTTTTTGCACCTTGTTAAGTGAATAAACAGCTGCTGCCCTACACAAAGCCAGGAAAAAAAAAACCCAGATCTAGAAGACAACTCAGAATTCTACCCAGAGCCCCATCCCTTCCCATGTTACCATTCCAACTCAGTACTAAAATTTGAGAACACAAATGAAGTTGTACTAAAACACACATATGGTCTTCATCTTGCTTATGTTTTTACTGGCATGGCATACAAAAACAAAATTGGCAGCAGAAGGCACACAAGACTTTCCCCCCGGATCTATCATACTAAAATCACAACACGTGACAACATCCTGGACTCTTCAAGAGCCATGCTGGATTCTTGGAAAGCAACCCATTTCGGGTTTCTCTTGACCCTTCAACTTCTACGTAAGCCAATCAGGAGTGATTGAAAATGGCTTTCCCTATTGTACACACATCATCAACAAATTACCATACCGGCAACAGGTCAAGAAGCAGTTACCTGGCAAATGTCTTAAATTCAATACAAATAAACCTACTCATTGAAGAGAGGCTTTCAGGTTTCCTTAGCAGAAACAGGGTTGCAAAAACATTGGAGAGGAGAAGCTGAGTTAAACACAATCTTCATAGTGTTAGTACAGGGAAGGGATCAGAGTCAGGACACAGATCAGCATACTGTAAAAGAAAAAAAATAACAGTACTGATGTGAGTAAATAACTCCACAGTACTGACCTTTTGAGAACAATTCCATTTCTGAGTGACTGGAGCAGCAATAATATGATATGTTTACATAGACCTGGCTGCAGTACTTTCATTACAGAACAAGAGAGAACCTAAAGATGCTACACAGTATGTGAAGTTTTGGATCCCCTCCTGCACATAATTTAGTTATATTTATAAAACAGTTTAATAGTTAACATCAAGCGATCAAATATTTTAGAGCCTGATTAATGTCATTTACTGACAGGAACCATTACAGCCTTCTTTTGTTCTGATGATAATGCACGAGATGCTTTAAAAATATATATATATATATACACATTGTATTTTACCTTTGTAAAACAAAATATATACTCTCTAGTTCTGTTAGATTTGTATATATATGAAAAAACATTTAAAGAACAATTCAGTAATGCCATTATTATTTCTGTAAGATTACACATCAAAGATCTCAGAAACACTCAGTTCAACTTGGGAGTGCACTCCTATCCTACTTCAGTACAAACCTGTGAACACAAAACCTCAGGACATAAAAGCCTGATTACTTAACAGAGTATTCATTAGACTGCATTCCACTGTGTAATCACACGTTTCAGTCTGACATACATAAATTACTCCCCTTCTAACAGGGCACATTATCAACTGCAATTTATCTTGTGTTGTACGGTAACATTTATTCCTTCAAAGAAGTACATGCATATAGCCTCCACTGTATTTTCTAAATACTAGTTCGAAATAAAATTTTCAAAATGCTCTAATGATTTAAGAGCCTACATTCTGTTTGCAAAACTAATGTAAGCATTTATTGAAAAAAAATATCATGAAATTCAGCGGGATGTAGGAGGTTCTGAAAACATTATACTTCAGTAGTGGTTTATACCTTGACCACCAGCAAACCTAGATGGAAACAACCTGATCCAAGGAATAAATATGCACCCAGAGGTAACAAAAAGGTTAAACATTTAAACACTTTGTTTTAAAGAGAAACCTCTGAAACATAAACTGTCATACCTTCAAGGGCATTTTATATAGTATTTTATTATAGTGAAAATGAAATGTAAACATCTCCCTTATTTCACATTAATTACAGAAAGGTCTTCAAATTCCCCCTCACACTGAATTTGTTAATTCCAGAAAATCATAAATTCAGTATGTGGAATATCTTCGCATCACAACATATCAGATGTCACATTCAGTTGCAAGAACATAAGCAAACAGCTTACTTCCCCAGTTCCAACTGGGAAAAAAAGTCCTTACATAACGCAGAACATACTGCTTCATTCCAGAGTCCGCAGTTCTGAAACAGAACAGCATTTTCCTAAGGGTATGAAAGCATGAAGAAAAAAAAAAAAAAGATAAAAAATCACCACATAAACCTCTGGATTTCATCACTATTTGGCCATTGGAATGTTTTGTTTAGAAAAAGATATAAAGTTAGAGCATTCACAACAATATAAAAAGCCAGCTCCAGAAGCTGTCTACATAGAGCTGGAAATGGAATATTAAGCCTATATATCAAGAATGGCAAAATAAAGTAACGGAATTCTAGCAATTTTTGAGGAACTGTGACTGCTAATAAACATAAAAAATACATTAAGATCCAGAATATTGATTTTGATTTTAGTGTATCAGCAAAACTCCAGCCAGCAAACATATAGACTGGCACTAACACATATTTTACAAGCTCATGTCTTTGGAAGATTTTTCTCCAGACATAGAATGTATAATGTCTGTTATCTGCTAGTAAATACTTATGAACATAGGTAAATTTCCAGATCAGGAACCAAGAGATGACAGTGATTAAGCTGTACTGCACAGGGTGCTTTCGTAATGACAGAAGGAATTTCCTGATTTTAGTAGGGGTCAGTAGATGAGGGAATGAAAAAAAGACAGTAAAGGACAGGAAATAGAACAGCTGAGGAAAGTGCAAACAGGCTTCGTGGCTACTTCTGTCACCAACAACTATTCCACCATTGATGAAGACAAAAACGAAGAACGCAGTTACTAATATGATGTATGGCCAAATTAAAGCAGTAAGTGTAACTAAGTTTTTAGGCGATATGAGATACTCAATGAGAAACTGCAACATTCTGATCAAATCCGAAAATGATCCTTTCCTGGAAGAAATCTTTTCATCTTTCTTTTTCTGTAACTCTGTCTTCCAGGCTTCGTTTAGCTTCTCTGCAACAACATTTCCAGCACAAAAAACTGTCCACACAATATTTGTCTGACGAAACATGAAGCCACAAAATCCAAGCAGAGCTGAAGTTTTATGGTTACCATAAAGGCACATTAAATAGGCAAAGAGAGTAAAAAATACTGATCCTGGGTCCGTATAATAAAGGAATGTAAAAAAATAAAGGGTGGGAAACACTGCAAGAGTTAGCGTAGACAAGATTCTCTGGAAACCAGACACAGCCTAGAGAAGAAGCAGAAAAATGTGGTTAGCAATGTTCAGTAAAAATAAAAAAAAAAAAAACAAACAACCTAATAAAGAGTATCATTCTGGAGAATTCCATTAACACAATATAACATTTCTTACAGTGTTTGGTTCCATTACTACACAAGCACCCCTGCTATATTTTTGTTAAACCTCCTGCTATGTTAATACAGAGCGTCGGACTATACAATGTTAAAAGACAAATGCAAGTACACAACATTATTGCAAGTGAGTTAAAAATACAGCAATGAAAATACACCAACTTCTTTTATACATCAGGTGTTTAAATATTTGTGGCATTAAAATAACTGTGGGAGTATAACTGCTCCAATACGTAGGATAAAAGAGCTGCATTAATGGGCAAAAGAAAACAAAAAAAATTCAGTGTTTTAGGTCCCTGCAATCTCATCATCAGACTCTGTTTATCCGTGAGAGAGCAGAACATATCATTCTGTGCTTGTACTATTGCCCCTTTTGAACCCAGTCCACAGAATGGCCAGTTCCAAGTTTCTAATCTTTGGTGCAGCTTTTATTGTTTATCTTCATTATAATTCACGAGTTAGAAAATAAACTTTAAGGAAGATAGGCAACCACGCAGTTAAAAACTCCTCCCAAATATCCCTCTCACTACTTCATGCAACGTAATTCACAATATTAAAAAATGTTGCGTGTTGTTTCTGAATGATGTAGTGTGGGGTGCAACAGCCAGTCACCACCTTATAGAAAAAAGGAATGGAGAAAATGCTTAGTTCGAAGAAGTGCCACATTTTCTCATGTTTAGACTATTGTTATGAACCCCTTTTGTTTTCTTACATTTACATTTCCACCTCCAAGCATAAAATTAAAAGTATTCTGAAAGTGGAAACAATTTATTGAATTTGACCCAATTCTGTATAGTCTTATCATGTGCTTAAACATGAAGAGTCTCCTATAATAAAGTACACCAGGAGAAATTTTCTTTATAGTAAAGGAATCCTTCAGTTATTGGGGAACAAGCAAAAATGTTTTAAAAAAACAAAGTGAAGCAAAAGAACTTTACTAAGGTGAAAGACTTTGAACAGGCCATTAACCACTGGAACAATTTACCTACTGCAGCAGTGGATGCTCCACCACTTTAAACATACAATATTCTTGTATCTAACTTGAACTGTTATGGTCTGGATGGGTGGACTGCTAGACAGGTAAAAACTGGCTGCATAGTTAACTGGTCACACTCCATTGAAAGGTGAATGTAACAACCAGAGTATCACAGGGATCTACAGCAGGACCTGTCCTGTTTAACATCTTTATCGATGACTTGAAATCAATGAGAGTACGCTCTCATAAAATCTCAAAATAGATGGCTTGGGAGGACCGAACAGCAGTGCCTACCGATACCCGTGAGGACGTCAGCAGGTAAAGGGAGCCAGGTCCCTTGACGCGGGACACGGTGGGAGGACAAGAGACAACAGGCATAAACTCAAATGAGAAGTTCAGACCAGAAGTAAGAAAAGCCTACTTCACCGTGAGTGTAGTCAGGCATGGAGCAGGTTACACAGAGAGGCTGTGCAGTCACCCTCCATCCCTGGAGAATTTTCCAGGCCCCAGCTCTGAGCAACGTGGTCTGATCTCAGGGGCGGCCTGCTTTGCACTGGAGGGTCCCTTCTAACCTGAATCATTCTCCCGTTCCTTCCTCTGGTTCTAAATACTGACTTCAAACCTGGTATCTTTCTAAAGAACACATTTCAATTTAAACGCAGCTCACAGAGCTTCACTCAGGATTCACTGGTTGAAGTTTTGTGGAGACTCTTAAGCGATTCCAACCAGATCAGCATTCAGACCTTTGGATAGTAAGTCTATATGTGTACTAACTTTAACTTCTATTTCAATGGGACTACTTATAGATAAGAGTACATTTTTAGAGGACTGCACCCTGAGACAGAAAAAAAGATACTAAAAAAATGTAGAGAAAAGGACCATGCCTCCCTGGCCAAACTCGTAGTTGTAACTGCAGTTACATAAAACTGAAGACAGCTCACATACGCAGTGAAGCGAACGTACACGGAGCCATCAAAATTGCTTGTGCAGGCCCATAAAATCATAGAATTATAGAATGCTTTGGGTTGGAAAGGACCTTTAGAGATCATCTAGCCCAACCCTCCGGCAGCAAGCAGGGACATCTTCAACTAGACCAGGTTGCTCAGAGCCCCGTCCAACATAGCCAATACCCTTTTAAATCCTCTAAGCTCTGGTCAAGAGTGACATCTCATACAGCAGGGTCTGATAGCCCAGCTGCACCTGCATGGAAAGACTTCTTCTCCCCTTGGGTTCAAATGTCTTCCCTTTGAATTTGTGATGACTCCTCTGCCTCTCCATTATAAGAGTTGTTGAGATACCAGCCTACCCAGTTTTATGCACTTGCATGGTGGCTTTTATGAAAGCTGTTCCATTTAACAGCACAAGAACATAAGCTCTATGCCTATTGTTGGCCTAAGAAGAATCAAAGCCATTTGAAGATGTTTAATTTGCTCCTATAGCGTGATGTGGTGAGGAAGGGGAGCCCGGTTGTCTGCAGAGCCTCCTTGTCCAGGAGAACATGAGCAGCTCCACCAGCACTGTCTTTGAGTGAGCCAGTGATAAGCTTATGTTGAACTGCTCCTGGGGGGACACTGCTCCACCAGTGCATGACATCTCCACACCGCACTCATCATCACTCACGGTGGTTTGTAATAAAGGCTCCTGGCTTTGTTCACTTTCTACTAAAATGACTGCCTTTCTGCAATCACAAGAGCAGATGGTTCATTAGCGGAGCCACTGCTACCTCAGGACCCTGTCTGAATTTGACTGAGATTCATCTTGGACATTTCTTTTTGGTGAGTTACCTCAAGGGTGACTCTGTCCTATTCATATTGGGTGCAGTCCTAACTGTGGTATATACCGGTTAGCTTGGGCCCTGAGGTCATGGCAAGGTGGCAGTGTAGCGTCATCAGCATCGCTAACGTCCTCATCACTCTACTTTGACCGTACCTTATTCTTCTGATGGATCTTGAACAGAAGTAAATACAGTAGGTAGAAGTTGCCAGCACCGAAGAGGAGGTTAATAAACCTGAGCATTCCCGCCGAGCACACCACGCTTCCCGTCCACCCGAAGAGCCACGCCGCGGGCTTCACCACTCCCACCGAGGCCAGGTACAAGCCCGGCGGCGTGGTGATCATGGGGTCCCACTGGAAAGCGGAGAGGAACAGGGTTACGGGGCTGCCACCACACGAGGAAGGGCCAGCGGCGGGGTACGGGACGCCATCCCCACCCACGCCCCGTTCTGCCAGCTCGGGTGTTTAGCAAATTCCCGGCGTTATCAGACCGACACGTTGGAGTAGTTTGCATCCCACGCCGCGCGGCGCTGCACCACCGCGTAACGGAACGGGGAAAGCACCGGTCTGGAGAACAACGGCCGCGAGCGACCCCCCCTCCCGAGCGCCCTCGGTCCGTTCGGAGCCGCCACCGACCCCGACCGGGGAACGCCGCCCGGCAGGGCCCCGCGCAGACCTGGAGGAAGCGGCCATGTCAGTAGGCCTGCGCCTGGGGGACGTGGAAGGCCTCGTCCATGTATGGCCCGCGCTGGCGGCGGTTGATGGCCGCGAAGAGCAGGCACGACAGCAGGAACGCG
>Ga0181612_112123_pt1 | contig 24397 bp, 21 predicted proteins | sample HoacroProtozoa21_FD_119630 | JGI IMG/M metagenome (GOLD analysis project Ga0181612, IMG submission 119630) | Hoatzin crop microbial communities from Cojedes, Venezuel. Combined Assembly of Gp0051906, Gp0051904, Gp0051908
ACCCATACACAGTGGCTTTAGCTGGGGAAGATCTAGCTGGGAAACCCCGCCATAGCTCAACTTTCCCCTGAGTGCCCACGAGTGCCTTGGCCAGAGCACGGCCGCTGCTACGCCTCCACCTACTGCTGGGTGTGATTCCCACCAGCAGGTCTTCTCCTGCGTGTTTTTAAACCCAGAAGTGAAAGCAAAGGATCAAAGGTCCTGCTGGAGGTCCCACTCAAGTGGCTCAAAAAAACACCACTAGGACAAAGCACATCAGCAACAACGGAAACGATCCAGCAAATTTATACATCATGATTGCAACCAAAGCAATAGTTTCTCATCCCACTTCCTACTAGTATTTCACTATGAGGAGGATACCTGCTAGACGTAACCAGCTTAAGCCACTCGCAAACCACATCACTTTTGTTGCCGTGTTAGCGTAAACCCAGACTTTCCATGTGGTCAACAGAAATGCGTACGGGGCAGCACACACAGCAGCTACTCTGCTCTCAGTAGCTCCTGAAACAGCCTGGGAAATGTGGTTAACCCTATACCCAGTACGGCAACGCTAGCAGTGACAGAGCAAACGAAATGACGTGGGAAAATGAAGATGAATACTCCAATTTTTACACAGATAAGAAAGTGATACAAAAAGAGGTGAAGGAAGAGCTTTAGCACCATGGAGGAAACCCACACCAGACCTGAGCCAGCTCCTCTGGCCATCCTTCCTCCTTGTCCTCCCCTGCATGGGATGGCCCCAGCTCTGCATGGTTTCACCACATCCTTGGCTTTCCTCCCCTGAAACTAGCTCTGCTGCAGCAGGTGTCCATTCCCAGTTTGCTCTTTCGCAAAGGAATGAGAGGCAAGTGAGCAATTAATACAAATACTCAAGGTTTCAGAAAAATACCAGACATGGGAGTTAATGTTTTTGCTCCCAGGAAGCTTTAATGTTGTCAAAAATATGTTTATCCCAATATAGCTGGAAAAGGTGTTACAATGTGATCTTTAGCAGTTGCTTGATCTTAATCTTCCATGTTAAAAATTAAAGACTGTGTTAATACAATGTCAGACTTACTTAATAGTACTCTTTTATCAAGTTGATATGATGGTAGCTAATTATTAAATGAGTTAATATATGTCTTATTTAATCTACCATGACTGATAATGAACTGTGTCAAATACTTATTAGACATTCGTTCCCTCTACACCTAGCTGACACTAACATGGCCCACAATTAAACACCAGTGCTCCGTCACTGCCAGGCACAATCACGCTGTCAAACATGATCACACTAGCTATTCCTCCATTTGTCTGGTTACAGAAACTGTTCAAGAAATAAGAAAATCAGGGAAAGTCTGATGGACAGTGGTCAAACTGGCTGAGGTATGCCTAGAGGTAGCCAAAATCATCAGTGAAATGTTGGTGTCAAAAGTGACAAAGAGTGAAATCACCCTCATTGGGTTGGAGGTTTCTGCTACACCTTGTTCTCGAGGAGATGTTGAGGTGACATCCGGGCCAGTGAAGGAATGGGCTGATGGCAACGGGCACAGGCTCGTGGGCACGTGTGCTGAGCTCTCCTTCTCACCAGGCAGCATGGCTGCCCTCTCCCTGGGTGCTGTCTCAGGAACGCAGGTGGGCACAGACCAGGGTGGCACCTGGGACGCTCACCACAGCTCAATGCTGTCCAGGAGCCGTGCCCCCTGACTATATGGTGCACATACGCTTGTCACAGTTTTGGTGACTGTGCTTCACGGACCCCTGCTCCCAGCCAGCATGTGGTACCCAAGGGCAGCTGTCTCTGCTCATGCCCCACCTCCCAGCAGCTGAGAAACCTCCTCTTGGCTAGTCCTTCATTGTCCAACCAGGCGAATGACAACGAATGCAGCATTTTTGTCTTATACTGGCCTTCCTTCATCCAGTTCAACATCAGCTTTTTCATTAATATGGTAGCAGTAACCCAAACACAGCCGAGATACTTAAGAACCTCTAGGGCTCATCAGGCCCTAGAAATGTCACTGAAACATCCTTGAAGCTTATTGCAAGAAGTAGAGCTGCAACCAACTCAGACGTGGCTTTTGGTCACAGCATAGCCAAGATTGAGGTTTCCTTCGACCACAGGACATCTTGCATTGCCAGTGGGTGACCGCCCCTCATCAAGGGGCAGCTACCTCAAGGACACCAGGGACTGCTCCAAGCAAGCAAATTTCTTGGGCCACGCTTTCATTGCCTCTCTGCAACACCATTAAGTCCTCCCTCACCCCCAGTATCATCACCCGGAAATAAAAAAAAGCATTAATCATCCACCTACCCTCATCTTCAACCAGATTTAGGCCTTCTCAAATAGCTGTGCTCTCACCACTAAAAGAACAATTTCCAGTCAGGCTGACAAGCAGCCTACTATTGTGCTCCCTTTGCATGAAATCTGCCCTTCCTTGGCAGAAACCACTGAAATTTCTCACAATCGCCTAGAAACACCAATACAGTGGGGAAGATTTCATCCAGAGGAGCATTTTCTGAACAACTGCGTGGGCCATACTGCTAGCTTACCAGCCTGCCCCGTGATTTTGACATTGTTTCAGGGAGCTGAAGCTGGGATATCAAGCGCTTGATTTCACCGCTTGGTTATGGAGCTGGCTTCGGCTCACGTCCATGTTCGAACATCCTGGCCAGGGGAACGTTCCGGCAAGCAGCCTCAAAGTCCTGGTTGCGTGTCAGCTTGCTAGGTGCGTGGGGTGCACGGGGTTTAGCAAGGCATCTGTGTCTCTGTTTATACCTCTGGAAAACATCCCAGTGGGCTTTCGTAGGAATCTGAGGGCTGGGAAAATGAAGGGTTTGAGTTATTCGCACACTATTCTCACTTCTCTGGAGAGGTTTGTATAGCATCTATCTTGGCTGGGGCCTTTGGACCCTAAGTTGTAATAAGGCCTTCCAAGATGCTAGGATATTTTGAAGTTCTTTTTACTCGTGAAAAGCAAGAACAAAGCAAAGGGATATTTTATTTGCTGGCTTACTTGGGGAAAAGGGCAGAAGTCAAAAAGTATAATATTAAAAACCAGCCATAACTGCAGCTCATGCAAAGTCTCTGGAACAGGTTTAGTTCTTAAAATGGAAGAAAGTTGTTTGAATGTCAAGAACTCAACTGAAAATATATTAAAATACAGCCTGTGTAAGAACAGCATCCCCCCTGCTTGTGATCGCCTAAGAGAAATTACCTGAAAATGCAGAAATTGTTATACAGATCAAAAAAAAGCACTTATCCATAATTACTGGACTTATCTGTTTGTCTTTGGACTAGTAGCAGCAGCTCCCTTTGTTAGGAATAAATTTGGAGCTGTGACTTGTATTCTCTTCTTCTGTCTCTTCCACCAAGATCACTCTGGAAAGATTCAGTTTATAAAAGAAAATGGTTTCCTTAACATTACGAAATAAAGGCAGATTGAAGAGATTTGCCCAGGTAAATGAAGGAGGGAAAGACAGAAAGAAAAATATCCAAAAGCTCTTTAGAGAACATCTTCTTTTCTTTTAATAACTTTACAGCTGGACCTGCTAGTGTCTCGAAGACTTTGGAAGGCCTCCTGGGAAACTCCTTGTATTTCTGCTGTGTCCTGGCTCTCATCCTACCTATTCAATAAATAATTATTAGGGTTTTGAGCATTCACAGAAAAAACTTCCTGTGGCTAAGACAGTGCTAGCTCCTGCCAACTTGACAAGCCAGCACTACACTGACGATACCAGCATCAAAGCCAAAGGATAATTATCAGGTTTATATGAAGCCGAAGGAAGTGGATGCCCCTGCTAGTTTGTAATCTTTTGCTGTTGGCCAGTGGCCATGAGGACGTGTCTTCATTGTACGCCCTCAGGTTTACAGCTTTCTTCTGGGAAAAGTTGTGCCTGTGCAGCTCCCACTCAAGGATGAAAGTGGTTAATCATACTCTGCTAACTGCATTAGAGTTAAGGAGGAAATTTTAAAGTGAATAGAAGAAATCTGTCTGCTGTCTCCTAGGTATGCCCAAAATGCATCTTGAAGCAGAGCAGGATGGACAGTGTACAACATCGACATCCAGACAACCTGTTTGCGTCACACCTGCCCCTGCATGCAGTTAGAGACCTCTCCTCCGTGAGCTTTGCACCTCCAACTAGAAGTATGCACAACCCTACAGGTGCTGAGAGCAGACAAGTTGCTCCTGCCCGAGCTACCTCACAGGGCAGAAGCCGTTTGCGCACTCTTTGTATTATATTTACAGATGTTCCAACGAGATTCTCATGTGCAAGAGGGCAGCTCGGAGGATGGAGTGTGGGGCTTGAGCATGGGAGACAGCGAGGTCTGAGAGGGATGGGGATGTTGGAGGGACAGGGTGGGACTTGCCCAGGGGGGTAAACCGCACAGGGGTAGGGATCAGAGCTGCTCCTGGTAACTTCCAAGCCAGGAAAGTGTCATTTTTGGAGAGGATGTAATTGTGAGAGGAATTACTTAGTTAATCATCAGGGGACAGATCCATTATACAAAAAAAAGCTCAGCTCGATCTGCAGGGCTCCCAAAAAATCAATTACTGGAAATGGTCTGCTGTGGCTCCCTGGAACCGCTGTTGGCTTAACTGATTATTTCTAATTTAATATACATCACACACTCCCCTCACACTTTCATCCACCTGCTTCCTGGAGGTCGACCTGATGCCTGTGCCTGGATAAAGTATTCAATGAATCCCAAATCAGTGTTGCTGTTGCCTTTCACAGATGAGAATTTAGCTGTTACGTATTTCCAAGGACTTAACTACGGCTCTAGGTGCAGCGCTGAGCTCGTCCTCCAGCCCTCTATGCAAGAGCAGGTCCTGGGAAACGCTCAGACCATTATCCATCTCCAAGGATAGCTCGTTCGTCTTTCTTCCTTTTTCCCCAAAGGTGATAGACAGTCTGTACTGAGGTGCATCAACAGCAAACTGTGGTGCTCTTCCTTGGAGAAGTAGCCAGGCTCTGTTGATCTTCCTCCCACTTGCTGCTCAGAGAAAAGGTCTAAGCAGATACATGCATGTGTCTTGGCACTGCAAGTCTTCAGACAGGGGTTAGGATGAATTTCTGAATCAAACATAGGTTTAGGATAAAATTAGGTTTTCCACTAAGCCATTTTTTTGCAAACATTTGGCAAGCTTGCTTTTTCATTAAAACGTCTAAAAGCGGAGTCCTCGGATGAGGAGGAGGGAGAAAGTGAGAAACTTTGGCTATAAAGTTCTATATTTTAAATCTCTCTCGCAGGAGCTGAAATTTGCTTCTCCAGTGCTGCTGCCTCCCCCATCTCAGGCTCCCTAGACAGACATATTTCTGCATTTTCCATCACAGGCTGTCCCACACCTCCCACCAGTGACCCTGGAGGTGGTGCACCTGCTTAGCGATGCAACGCCATACACCCGGTGCACGACAGCGTGCAGAGACCAGGGAGGTGAACCCCGCAGGCTGGGTTGAGGAATCCCAGTTCTCCCCCTGCCTCCACCACCTCCAAGCCCTGTCTCAGCTGCTGAGGAGGAACGTTTCATCACGCACCATGGCTGGGGGCTGACAGGGAAAAAGCCACATGGGAAGAAAAATCTGGTAAGGAAACCTGGATCCTGATAGCTCTGGAGACTTTCTAAGCAAGTATTTTTACATTTGTAAGGAAACCAGCTTCTGTCTGGATGCAGCTGTAATGGTTACTCGGGCCAAGTTGTGGCAGATGTAAAAACCATCAGTTTGCCCCTGCACTCTCGCATCCCACGGGTTTCAGTCACTCACCTGCCAGCCTTCCCACCTTGCTTTCTCCAGCCTCACCACAATGGCTTGCAAAACAAAACACTGCACACCGTGAGGACAATTAGCAACATTTAGACCTTTCTGGAGTTTTTTTAACAATGACTAAATTCACAGGCCAGGTGTATTTATATGGCGAGAGTGGAGCAGGCTGGGCGATGTCAGTATTTTCCCCTTTGAAGGCGAGTGATAATGAAACTAGCCTCTTTTTCTTATCTATTTTTTACTAACTTCGTGTTTTTATAATATGTAGCAGGGAGTATTTTAGGAAATGTTTTCTCTTCACAGGGTTGTTTTTTTTTTCCTATAGTAACCCTTTTTAAAATGCTGAGTATATGCTTGCTCAGATAAATGTGTATCTGAACACACAAGCGATTATCCTATTTTCATATAATTAATTTTTTTCAAGTTTCCACATGCATTTCCTGCTCATTTGGCCATGTAATAATTAATTAGCATTAATTATCTTAGATTGCACCTTCTCCGTCTACACACGCATTCAATTAGAAAGGCAGGCTTTTTACAGCTGCCTTCTTTTCAGAGGAAACATCCACAAGCAGTGAAAATGTATCGGCAGCAAGGATAAGTTTTGCACTTGCTAGAGTATTCTGAGAAACTATTACTATTTTTCAAGAAATGCAAAAGTCAAAATCTAAGCCACAAACCCACGTGGTCTCTGCCACATCCACACTGGGAGCTGGACTTTCCCTTCTCTCCCTCACCATCCCCGTTCTGTGCATCTGCAGGGAGATTTCCTTCCTGGAAGGAAGGATACTTCCTTCCTCTGGATATCTCTCTACTTTCAAAGTCCTCTTGCTCTCTAGACAAATCTCATGGCTCTTTGATGTCCACCTGCCCATCTTCAATCATCTCCAGCTAGTGCTTGCAACCACCCAATTTAAAGCCTTCATGCCCCCCACCCTCGTTATTTCCAGCAGATCTTAGCACCTCGTGGGCCAAAAAGTACAGCAGAGGTCTGGTATCTCATTAGCTTTATTGCTGACAGCTGAAAAGGTTTCACCTCGGTGCTCCTGAAAGCTGAGTATGTGCTTTGTCACTCCGGGCAAGCGTTTTGGTTTCCTTCAGGAAGGAACATGCCCACTTGCTCCAGGGAGAGGTGTTACGGTAGTGTGGAACATTTTTAGCCAAACCATCTCACCACCTTCAGCCAAGTCCTGCAGGAGTGAGACTGGAAGATGCCATGATAATCACTGCCTGCCTAAAATATTAGGGATGAGATGGCAACAAAAATTGTTGCTTATGGATAGCCAATGCTATCTGGATGCAATATAAACCCAACCGTAAGTCAATAAGAAAGCAAAGAGCAATGAGTGCAAAAAGCCCCGATGACGCTGCTCAGCAGAGTGGCTCGATTTTCCTAGAAGATCAACCACAGCAGACAGTGCCCCTGGGACCGAAGCTTTTGAAGCAGTGACATGAGGAGATGAATCATCTGGGCACTGAAAAAAAATAAAAATAGAAAAAACCCATCTAATCTGAGACTGTGCAGATGAGCATCATACTGACAACCGAGATGAATCATCTGGCACCTGCGCTGACTCAGAGAAGCAACCGGTGCCAGCAGCAGCGCTGCTGAGCCCCTGCACCCGCACACCGGAGGAGACCACCCTAAACTCCTGTGAGGGAGGGAGACGGAGAAAACAGGGCACGTGGTCCGCTGCATCTCTGGGTCACTGAGTCAGAGCCCCTTTGCCAATACACATTTTGGGTGCACATGTTCTGTACATGCATATCTGTGTGTATATATATCTATACATATGCACGTATGCATATGTTTGTGTGACTGCCTGTGTAGTCATACATATACCCACAGAAAGCACGCATGACTTGGCAGCTATTGGGCACTGAGTGCCGTTTGTGACTTCTGAGAAACCGAACGTCCTTAATGCACGTCACACACTTGTCACCCGGAGTAGTGCGAGGGGTTTCCCCTTGGGGCAGGTAAGCAGCTTTACGCTGCTCTCCAAGCTCCAATGAAGATCTGGCTGCTGTCAGCGGAAGTACAGGGCTAGACCTTAACTGCCTGTGGTGGCAACGGGATGCTCACCCTGGAAATAATTTTTCTCCAGGAAATAATTTTTCTCCAGTTAAATTAATGTCTTTACCAAAAAAATGGTGCCACAAAATGACCCAAACCCAAGTCTCATCATCAATGGGCCCCGAGGGAAGAGCTGCCGCACCCCACGCCCACGCCACCCCCTCTCCATGCCATGCCTTCCTGGGAGGGCTTGGTCCAGCCGCCCTCCCCTGCCCTGTCTCTGTGCAGGGGATTAATTTCTCCAGCAGCGTTTTGTGGTGCTCTGGACGTCTCACTTCCTCGGAAGGGAGCCGGCAGCGAGGTGAAGCCCCCTTCCCTCGGGGAGGCAGGCCCCTTTCTGCGGTGGGAGCCATTTTCTCCCCAAACAGATGCTGCAAGGAGCAAACCCGGATTCCTGGGTCAGCCGCAGGTGTGAAGCCCGCTCCGGCCCGCACAGCCAGATGCTCAGCCGCGATGGGGAGGGCACTGCCCGCATCCCTCTCCCCCAGCAAAAGCATGAGAGGATGGGAAAGGAGAGGGGAGAGAGGCAGAGGAGCCACTGCTTCAGTTCGGTCCCTCGCAGGGCAGGGGGAGGAAGCCCAGGGAGTGGGGAAAGGGAAATGCTGATGGGGGCTCCAGGCGGCAAACCCCAGGGCTGATTGTTCCAGATAAAATCATGCACATAAATACATGCATATTTTTATATATGTCTATATATACCTTTCTTGCTTAAGCTCCCTTCAGGTTTCCCATTGCTAAGGCTCAAAGCACCCAACCTTTCCCTCCTGATGGTTCCATCACCAACTTTTCCACCCAAAAGAACTGGGGTAGGGAGGACAAGCAGGCAATGCTGTCACTGCTGGTGTCATCAGGCAAAGGGGTGCAAAACCAGGGTGGGGGCAAGGACAGGGACCCCCTCCTGGGAGCAGACCCCCAGGCCCACACCTCTCCCGCCAGCACTGAGAGCCAGGGTTCTGACAGCAAAGGAGGTTTTGCTGCCTCTGTCCCAGGTGTTGTTGTTCTTTGCTGCTTTCCTGGAGGAAAGTCATCTAACTTCTGCAGCTTTTCCTTTTCCTTTTCGGTTTCCTCCCCCCCCTACACTGCAACTAACAGCCTCCCTAAAAGCAGCAAGCATTTCTTCCTCGATGTCACAGATGGTTCATCTTGTTGGTATGAGAGTAAATGGGGTGGGGGATGCCCTCGTCTCACGCCAGCTTCTGCTTTGGGCTAAAGCAACGTGAAGATGGGGCGTCTCTGCTGCTTCCAGGGTGGACCGGCCTCCCTGTCCCTTGCCACCCTGACTGATTTTTCTCAAGCTGAAGGATCAAACCTACTTCTCAGGTTTCCTTGTAACAGAGGGATGAAGAGACTTGCCCCACAGGAGATTTGTGGGTTGATTGAGGAAGAGCATTTTGAGGCCGCATTTTGAAGTCATCAGCCCAGTGATTATCTGCTGGTCCTGAATTTACTTCTGGAGCATCTCAGAGCATCTACCAAAGTGCCCTTCCGTTCTTCTAGGCTTCCACATCTGCCTGAGGATTTTCATGGGGGTACGGCCGATAAGCGAGCCCGCCGTTTGCTTGTTCATTCAGCCTCCCTTGAGACCATTTTAGGGAGATGAGATTAAAGCAAACGGCCCCGAAATCACCCAGAAGTCCTCCGTTCCACCACACACATGGGGACCAGCCCCCAGGCCAGGTCCGCCCCCATTGCACAGAGCTGAAGGAGTGAGGGAGGACAGTTCTCATGTGTTGGTGGGAAGCTGGCCAGAGGATGCTCTGCCACCTGGGAGCGTATCTGTCTCTCGTGGGTTCCCAGACCCCTCCAAAAAAAGGGTCTTCCATGGAGGAAATGGGCTCACCAAAGCATCCCTCAAGTCCTGGAGCAGAAGTTGGGCACATCCGATGGCTCTCCTCGACTGGGGGTGTCTGCAGCCTCTGTCGGGACACAGTCAATAGGATTACTGTGCTTCATTACAGACAAAAGTAGGGTTGTCAAGGTTTTATTTGCTTATATAGATTCTGTTGCACGAAGTAACACCAAGGAGCTAAACTTTGCTGGGCAAATTATTTTACTCCCAATAGGTTAACAATTTGTATACTGATAGTTATGCCAGGTTTCCACGCTGACAAGGTATTTTCAGAGGAGGTGGTTACAGTTCACCACATCATGGGGCCATGACCAAAAACCAGAAAACATTCCCTCCGGACAAGGTTTTCCAAACCCTGGGGGGCCAGGATCTGGGCAGATGGTGTTTGCACGAAGGTTGCTCGTGTCTGCAGATCTCTCCTGTGAAACAGACCTAGGGATGCAAAAGCTGGCCTCAAGGCCAGCATCCCAGCCAAACCCTATGGGAAACCCCCTGACATCTTCATAGCTGTGCAAATGAGAGAGACAGACTTCTACACAAGCGCACTGCCTACAGTTAAACGGCATGAATGAATTAATGCTTAACACTACCGCAGGCTGCATCAGTAGCTGGCAGCCCCAGCGGCATTTCGCGCCTGCGGATGCCAAAACGGCATCACACCTCAGGTGGCCGGGGAAGGTTTGCAAAGGGAAATCTTTCATGAGGCTGAACAGCAGCTCCTGGTGCCGGTGCGGCGAGGCGTCTCCAGCGAACAGCGTTTTGACCGGGCTGCCCTCGCAAGCCGGAGGGGACGGGGAGGAAGGTGGGAGGCTCAGGAGGCGCCCTGGCCACTTGGCAAGCGGCTGACCGCAGCACTGGGATGTGCCACCGAAGGCCAGGGTTGCACGAAGGACTGTGGGAGGGGTTGCCGGGAAGGGGGGGCTCTCCCCACTCCCACTTGTTTTCTGTCGAGAGGAGGAGCATAAGAGAGGAACAACCTCTCCATTCATGTTAAAACAACACCTTCTCTTCACCTCTTTTCCCCAAAAAGATTAAATTTATCCTCTTGCCTGACCCAAATCCCAGCTCCATGAGAGTGAGCTCCCCCCATGTCCCTCGTGCTGCCCCCTTGGGCCAGGAAACCCCTGGGGCATCGCCTTCTCCCTCATCTCTGTGGGAAACAAACACAATGAGGGACAAGGATGGAGGATGAGGAGGCAGGAGGGAGCAGCAGGCTGGGGTCCCCCCACACAGCAGGGGCCACCTTCCCTTGCGAACTGCCCTTGCTGCAGGCTATGCCAGCCCAAAACCGGGCTGCTGGTGCTCAGCTCCGCAGGAGATCAAGCCCTTCCCCAGGCAGCTCTCTGGGAACCGTGACCGTCTCACTGGAGCAGGAAAACAGTCAGAAAAAGAAAAAAAATTGGATTTTTCTAAATAAGAATTTAAACAGCTGCCAGCCTATCTGCCGACAGCAGAAAGCAGATTGAAAGTGTAACAGGATGCTGTTGAGTCAGACAATTCCAGGGAGAGCACCAGAAGGCTTAATATTAGCACTACTGGCATTCACAGCCTTTGCTAATGACTTAACGATTGTTTGCACTGATTTGTGTTGGCTTCGATACGCAGAGTGCAACACTTTCTGTTTAAAACTGGGAGAGACCATCAGGGATCTTACTAGCTATCTGACGGCTGCTTTTGCATAGATGTATATTTCCAGCAACTTAATGTTAAATAAATAAGTGGAGGAAACGAACAAAACTCCCCCAGAAAAGTCAAGTCCCCAGATTGCGCGCTCACCAGAACCGGCATTTTACAGGCAATTTCCTACCCAGCAGCATTACCTCGGGAGGCGAAACACACCTGCGGGACTCGGTAGGATTTAGTGCCATCAAAGTCCAGCAAAAAGCACCAAAAGGAGAGAAGAGGCTTCTGCTGTGCAGTGCTACTTCTCTCTGCGGGGAAATCCCTCTCGAAACTCCCACTCCTGCAACAGCGAGCTGTGTGGCCCTCTTAAATTAGACAGGTTAAAGCCCAGGCAGGTTGGGCCATGCTGTCACTCTCCGAGACTTCTCCTCTGACTTTAAAGAGATCATCTATTTAAATTAAAAGCATTTCTCCACGCTTGGGATGTCAGTTTTGTGCCAGTCGGCGACTGTCCTTACTCAGGACGCCCACCCTAAAGGATTCTCTTCCCTTCTGGTTCATCCTTTACCAGCACAGAGGCACCATGGGTTGGAAAGAAGTCCCCAACCCTCACCTTGGGAGAAGCAGCACTGATCTAAGCAGGCACACGGGGACGGCCACCCCGTGTGTGTACGCTCCCGACCACACGTATGAGACTAATTAGCGGGCGCGAGGTAAGTAATGACAGCTCAGCGCCTATTGTTTGGTGCCTAACAGCAGGAAGAGTGTCAACACGTTTTTTCGGGGGATCAGAAATAGATGCTAATTGTTAATTCCCATTTAGTGCTTCCCTTGGCATGAGGCCTGGCATACTGCAAGTGTGTTTTCCAAACCCACTGGCAGAAGGATAGCCCAAACTTTAAGTGGGGACAAGTGGAAAAAATAAAATAAAAAACCACCAACAACCTGGAAAACAACACAGAAAGCAGTAAGCCTGTTAGGATGGACAGCCCCAGCTCCTAAAGGCAGGGCACCTGGTTTGCTTCTCCTCCCCTCACTGGGCAGTAGCCCGTTAAACCTCACCCTTCGTACCCAGATCAGCGTGCCTGGACCACTCTGAGACCAACCCTGACCCACCCGTGACCCACACTCACCCCACGAGCCAAGGCTTTGGAGTTGACTGGTTTCCTAGCACCTTCTCCTTTGAAGGGGGACCCAGAAAGCTGCAGCTCAAGGTGCTGGTTTTGGAGAAACTTCAAGCGGTCGCTACCCGCTCAAACCCCAGACGGTTCAACACAAAGAGCGCAAAAGTTCTCACGAAAGGAAAAAATTTTAAACCAATCTCACAGATCTTTGCTGACCAGATCATGGCAGTTTAGTATTTTTTTAAAACAAATTTCATACACCATGGCTAGGAGGAAACGACACTGTTTTCGACGTGCCTATGCAAAACCCTCTCAGAGCAGATACATCCCGTCCCAGGCAGCCGCCGGGCTCTCTTGCTGGTGGTCTCTGTCACAGATGGCCCTGCCAGGGACAGGCACAACAACAGCCCGTGGGGCACCAGACCATCCGTGGAGAGGATAAGGAAACCCCTGGAGCGGGAAAACACTTCTGCCAGGCCCACAGGGATGAGGAGACTGCTGATGCTTCCCTGCAGATTGTCTGCAAATACTAACCAGAAGCAAGCCATGCCTGCTGGCCCACCCCTTGCTCTGGCAGGTGAGTGTTTGCTGTTTGGCTTGCTGTCTGGTGCCGCCTTGTACCCTGAGCTGGTGCCATCACCTGAAGGGTACCAGCCCGGAGCCAGGGCTGCATCCCCGAGCGTGGGCATTGCCCTCCCTGCCCTCCCCTTGGCACTGTGCCAGCAGGCAGCTCACTGCCACCGCCCTCTTCGCCGCCACTGTACCTAGGAACTGAAAACACGCCAGGGAAGCAAGGCAGGAGGTAACAAGGGAATCAGTTAAAAAATGCAAGTTCCTTGTGGCTGTTGGATCAAAAGGGCACGCACACTAGGTCTCTGTGCTTCAACGTCGCTCTTCTGCACTCCTCCCCACCCACAGTTACAGCTGCAGACGCGCACAAGCTGAAAGGGGCCGGGGATGTCTTTAAACCGGGCCGTTCCCTCTGGACACCAGACGATGCACATGTCAGGTACAGTGGTGGCATGAGGAGGCTTCAGACAGGGATTTTTACCTCCCTATTGCTGCTGATTTGCATGTAGCAAAACCATGGACTTGGGAGAAAAATAGCAACAAGTTTAAATAGACTGAAATGCAAAAAACATCAATTCTAGATGATGTTCAGCTCCAAGACCAGATCCTGCCCTCCTCGTCTCAGCAAAGCTTGTCATCAGTAAGACTCACAGACTCCAACCTGTACTGAAGTCCCCATTGACAAGACACAATTTGTCGCTCAAGAGCTTTGCCAGAGAAGATCAGTATAAAAGAGCCAGCACATTACGGGGGATGTCACGAATGTTACCTGTTGGGAAAATATTGCATTTGAAATGCAAGAGGAGCAAAAGAGAAATTAAGAGCTTTTTTTTCGGTGTGGAAAGTGTAGATCTCACCTAAGTTTGGAGTGAAGGGGATTAGGCTCATCAGCTGCAAACTTTTAAGCTGTCTTTCCTGAGAGCATGTATGCATGCATATGTATGTGTACATATCCTGTCACTAAACTAATACGTAGATATGTGGTGTCTTTGCCGTCAGTGCAGCTGACCCTGTGAAATCTCCCAGCAGATGCCTGGAGCTGCTGCAAGCACCGCCCTCGGCAAACATCAGCTCTGTTGTCCGTTCGTTCCCTCTAATGCAATTAGAACAGATTAACATGGGTGACTAGATGTGAAAGACAAATGCACCTCGCCATCTCCGTCCCACCCGCATTTATTAATTTGAGTCCTGCCCTTTTCATAAACTTGTTGCTCTCTTGACCTCCCTCAGATGAAGCACCCTTTTTTTTGTTGCTTGAAAATTAAGAAGAACTCCGGCAGGGACGGACAGCCAGCTGAAATGGTCAAAGCCTCAGAAGCCCCATGGCAACAGCCCACAAAGTTTCTTTTATTGATCAAGACATGGGTGGGAGCTTCACGGACTCACTGGTGAGCTAGCAGCCACCTCTCTTGACTTCTTCTGCAATCCCTGGCTTCAAAAGCCCTGGAAGGACTGTGCAATTAATACCGTTAATTCTTGTGCGTGAAGCATCTTGCACTTTGCCTCTTCGCTCTGGAATGCCAGACATCTGCTCACTGAGTAAACCCCAGCGACAGGGCAGGCAGCTTCAGGTTAACTGCTCCTGTCACACTTTAATCACAGTAACAGCATAAATGACATAAAATAGTGATCCACAGACTAGATTGGACCGCACAATCATCTCGCCTGACCTCTTATGCAGCACAGCCTTTAGGCAGCCAGCTAAAGCACCGCAACGTGTCTTTTAGAGAAACCCTTGATGAAAAGGCTCTGCCACTTCCCATGCTAAATTGTTCCACAGTTTAGGAAAATAATGCCACTTATTCTTAAAAATGACAACTTTTCAGATGGAAATTATCTAACTTTAGCCCCTGTCCATTGTGTTTTGTTTTGTCTTTGTCTGCCTCATTAAAGAACTTGCAGCTACCAAGAACATTTCCCTTTGTAGACCTTTGAGGACTGTGATCTTAATCTTGCCTTTCTTAAAATAAATAGGCTGAACTTCTTCACATCTCTCAGAGGAAAACAAGTTTTCCTGACCTCAGAAAAAAGGTCAGGCGCTGATGGCAATCTGGTAGGTCCTCTCCAAATGCTTTCCAACCTATCAGCATCATTGGGGTGTGTCCCTCCCATCCCCAAATGGGTACAGCCTTCCAGTAGTTACTTTGAATGTCCCTGCTTCCCTGTATGTTTCCCGTCAGAATTTTATTTTCATAATTTGACTTCATATTTATGTATTTGTATCATATTTAAGTCATATGAAATACTTCTGAAGCTGGGTTTTGTTGGACTGCCATCTCTATAAATCAAAGAAATGTTTTCCATCCAAAAGTTTTCCATCCAAGTCACTCCCAGTTCACAACTAGCCGTATTTTTTCAATGCATATCACATCTTTTTCAACACATGTCTTAATATTCCTGGTTCAGTTTACTCCCTAACACCCCAGAAAAAAGTAACATAAATTGTGCCACATCCTTCACCTGTGATGATGTGGTCTGTAACTCTGTGAGTGCGGGTAGCCCAGAAAATGGCATATCTCCACTATTTACCTTACTTTCAGCACCCAGATTTTATTTTCTGCATGTTCTCCAACAGGCGTGCTGTTCTGAGACTGACAGCTCTTCCTGAGGCTCTTAAAAATGTCCATCATTTTCACAGCGTGATGGAAACATGGGTCTGAGGAGGACTGCAGGTGGTTTCCTGGTCCACCCTTGGCCTGCATGGGTGGGAATATCCTGAAAGGCTCTGCACCGCTGAGCCTCTGGGCCAGTATCTTCTCTAGGCCACCTGTTTCAGTACAGAACTATCTTTACAGTCAGAAATTATTGTCTTGGCGTAGCGGCTGTGGATGTGCCTTGCTGCCAGTTACCCCAGGTTTTTCTTGCTTTATTTCCAGTGGTTGTAAAGGGCAGTTGATGCTCAGTGTTTTAACAGAATTTAACACAGAGCAGACGGCTTACCATGTCCTCACTTCTGCCAAAATCCAGATTCAGCAGTCCCAAACCCTTCTGCTCGGGGGACAGCCCTGCTGTATAGGCTGTCACTCCTGCAGACCATCTCTGAACTCCCTCGTCCCACCAAAAGCACGGCTCCCCAGCAGGCTGCGTTTCTCCACCTGAAGCTTCACCAAGCTGCGAACAACAGAGGATCCCACCCCATGGCAAATACACCGTGGGGCACAGTTTGCCCTCGGACAGCACCGTCCAGCTGCTGGCTCCAGAGCAGCACCCACCGGTGCCTTTCTGCCGTACATCCTCAATGTCCCCAGGCATGCTGAGCCAATGCCCCTCTTGGGGACTGTCCCCCCATGGGCAAGGGGTAGGTGAAGCCCTTCATTGCCAGCGGGTGACTGCTTTCGAGGTGCCTTCCCCTTCCGACCAAGTGGGCCGTAACAACCCTCCTCTTGACACCCTCCTCTTTTCCCTCTTTATCTATCTCCAAACTCATTCAATAAATCTTCCTTTTGCTTCCTCCCGAATGTCAGATGAAGAACGGCCTTTCTTGGTATTTGCTGCAAAATTTAACCCCTGTTTTCTCTGCTTAATTTTCCTAAATCAGCCGTGCCTTTCCCTATCCATCTTTCCAAGCTGTGATGTGTCCCCCAGAGCCTCCGTGGTGCCTGTTAAATCCTGGTTTGCGTCTGTGCTGAGTCTCCAAATGCTTCCTGTTTATTTGCTGTACTTCTGGCATGATTTCTGAAGGAATTAAAAACAAATCTGTTTATCTTCACTAAATCGCTCTGCTGATAAGGGTATTAGTTGTCTTATTTACAAACAGAAAAGCAAGGCAAAGTGGGACTGGAAGTAAAAAATCTCACGAACGAGGTCCCTAATTTGAGATGCCCTAAAAGCACCCAGCAGCTGAATTTTCTGAAAATGCCAAATGACTTTCCTCTAAAAGTTGTGCCCTTTAAGCTGCTTCAGTTCAGGGACCTCTGATCAGCAACACCCCACTTCATTAGCACTGCAGAAAACCAAGGATGCTGTGACACAGGCGGGGATCTCATCCACAGGTTTTTCCTGGATTGAAATAAAATAAATACACTGTGTCTGCAGCCACAGACAATCTCCCTCTCTCATAGCAATCACTTTTTAATACATCTTCTAATTTTTCAGAGATGGAATTAGCAAGGCAGAAATTGTCCCAGCAGCTACATTTTTTTTTTTTTCACTCTTTGCCAGCTTCATAAAATAATTTTTTCCTTGTCTTTCAACACCCCATTAAGGGAAGGAGAAGACAGGGCAGGTTGTCACTGCCAAGCAGCACCGTGGCTATATTTCATTTTGACAGTGGCATGTTACTTTGGAGGCAGCGGCTGCGTGGAAAGGAGCGCGATGCCGGTTGAAGGCTGCCCACTGGCCACGCTTTGGCCACCAGCCCCAGCGAGGCACCCACCAACACCAGCAACTGAAAGCAAGTCCCACCTGCTGCTGCATCACCTCACTGCCCACTGAAAAGGGGCACAGGACAGCATATTTTTCCCATGGAGAAAGGCTGGCAAGAATGAAAGCTAAGCCAATGAGCCATGAAAGGCAGCTTTTCCCCACTACCAAAACCCCCTGAAAGAAGACAGAATTTTGGCGGTAAGTTGCTCAGGGTGGCAAGGACTTCTGCTGGTGCCTCACAGCTGCATAGCCCTGTCAGACTATTCCTCTTCTTCTTCAAATCCTAAAAAAAGTATCTTTTAATACATATAATGTGGTGATTGTGTGTCTGTTGTATGTCTGCATCTTTCAGCAGAGCTTTTCTACAGCTTTTTGAAGAAGGGAGGAAGGAAGACCATATGTAACATCACCACATTCACAAAAAGGAAAGGCGGGGGGGAGGGGAGGGGTGTGCACTGAAAGCATAGCTCCTTCCCCAAGCTGCAAAACCCCAGGCTATTGCCAGGTCATGTCCAAACCCAGACCTCTTGCGCTCGAGGAACGACGGTGATGACTCCCTGCCTAAAACAGTAGCAGGCGTGCAAGAAAAAACTCAAAGCAAGCTGACAGCTCAGCTGGGACCACAGACAAACTGCTCTGCCAGAGAAGGAAATCAAAAGAGACAAAGACAGCTATAACATTTATCTTCTTCAACCACTGCTTCTAGATTAGAAAACATGCACTAATGAGATCACGGGTACACAAGCATTTACATTGCTTTTGAACACCATTTAGCTGCTTAAATGCACGCTGCAAAATAGCTTTGCAGGGTAGTTTTTATTGACAGGGCAAAATTGATTTAAGCAGAATTTGATTCAATGTAATTGTGCCTGCACTAAGGGTATGAACAAACCTGACACCGTCGCTTCTGCTCAGAGGCTGAGAACTTCCAAATCACTGGGGCAATGGCAACCATGTGGTTAGCTTTGGGCTTCTCATCTGGACATGCTGGGAGAAGGGAAACCAACAAGCCAAGTCCTACCAAGCTTGTTAAAATGGCAAATGATGATTAAAGATTAAAAGGTAAAGTTCTTTACGAGCTGCACAACCACACAATCCCTGCCTTTCCCAGCTCCTGCCCAGGCATACAGCTGAGGCTCCTTCAAAGAGCCAGCATTTGCTGTATTGCAGCCCAGTTCTCTGTGTGTCACCCAGTTTAGCTGTTCCATCAGCCCCTGCTGGCTTTCCCTCCATGCTTTTCCCTTTACGGGACTTCCTTAGGAGCCAGCTTTCATATCTGCCAGGAAATCACAGGCTGCAATGCAAACAGTGGCACATCTCCTTGGCTTGTCTGAGTCAATGGCAAGACCTTTTTCTTTCTACTTGTGAGATGAGCTGTAGAAAATGACCAAATTCCTGAAATCTAAAGTTGTGTGTTCAACCTATATATTGGAAAATATCTAGGTAAAAGTGACCGGGTACTGATTCTCTGGGACTGTCACTAGTGACACCAGCAGACATCAAGCTCATCTGAAACAAAGCCACCTTTGCTCGGTGCCTAACTACAGACACAGGGAGCCTGTCTTCAGACACCTAATTTGAAAATGTGGTAGCAGGAGGTAAGTGCTCAATCACTCCTGCATCTTCTACCCCAGTTTTCTGAGGAAGCCAGAGTCAGTTTGCAAGGAGCAGAGACACCGAGCACCTCCCAGGAACCAGCACCCATAGGAATTTCGCCCTCCATCATTCCCCTTCAATTCATAGTCAGCCAAAAGTCACATACAGGGACAGAGGACAGAGTGGAAGCTGCAAACAAACCACCAGTCAAATTGAGACAATTTTTGGTAAAGCCAAGGAGAAGATAGGGCCTGGGAGTAACGTTGTTTTGGCTGGAGCCAACACAACCGATGTCCATATTAGAAACAGAAGCACCAAAGCCTCCTGCACTCATCCCCACTTCACACAGGCTCTTCTCATGCAGCTACGGAGGGCTCGTATGCAAGGGATCCTCCTCCATCACTGCCACAGGCGGAGACCAGGGAAAGTACATAGAAGACTCCATGGCCTTACCCGCCTGCCTGCTCCCCTAACACCCCTGTGGAGCCGCAGGGCGAGGGCTGCCAGCCAAACCGGTGACGCCGGGTGGTGCAGCAGACCCCATGGGCAGTACGGGAGGATGCATGCCAGGACACTGACTGCAAGGCTGCGGAGGGCTTTGAAGATAAGGAGAAAACCAAATGTCAGTAGAGATGACGGTGGAAAATTTTGGTAAAGGGATCTGGCAGCTGTAGGCTGCCTCTTCTGCTCAGTCCTCCCAAGCCCTTAGCTATTCACGCAGCGATAGTATGCTCACAGCTCGGGGGTTTTTGTAGGATTTTAATGCCTCGCACAATCAGAGAATCAACAGATACAGCTACCAAATGTTGCTCTATCCCAGAAAGGCAGTGACAGACACACAGTGCTAGGTACAGAGCCCGACACTGGTGTGCTGGTGTCACCAGGCAGGAGCACTCCGAGTCTCATGTCATTGCTTTATGACGCCATGGAGGGCTAATGGCACTGCTCTGCGCTGGCATGGCTTTCCTCCCCAGAGCTGGATTGATGGTGATGGTGGGGTTTCAAGACTCCTGACGGCTGAGTCATGTACTTGACAGAAATGCGACACAGGTCACCATGCGTTTGCTAGGGCAGGCATCCACGTGTGGGAGACACTTCAGGCATGGCAAGCAAGGTTGATGGAGCAAGACTGGTCAACCGCTCTGCTCCCGGAGGCAGGTATTCTGGGGAAGGGCTCCCATACACTCTACTCTTGCTCCTCTGCGTATGCTGGTCTGTGGTACCAGGTTGATTTATTTGCTTTCTTGGCTTTGCTGCCCTCCCAAAGGCCCTGCATTCTGGGAGTGGAGACGCCTGAGGGATGCCGTCAGGCTGGGTAGTGGGATGAGCAGGGAGAGCTGACTTGGATCCCAAATGTTACCAACTCAGTTGCGTCCAGGATCTATACATGCTGCTGAGAGCCCTTTGTTTGTGGGTCAGCTTTTGGCCTTTTTTTGGAAGGTTATTCCCAGAAGTCAACAAAGTGCGTGCCACTCCTCAGGAGAAACCAGAGACCAGGTCTCCATCCCTCAGCCCACACCTTCCCCTGTGGGCCTGTGAGAGGAGTCTCCACTTCCCTCACATGAAGGATTCAAGATTTTACTCCCACAGCCGTGGAAAAGCAAGACTGGCACCCTGAAAGGACGTGCTGTACCTTCAGACCCGCAGAGGGTCCTCACACTTCACCTCTGCTTAAGCCTCCCTTACCCCCGCTCCCAGGTCAGGGGCTTCCTCACCCCAGGGTGTGCACCCCGACCATGGTCCTGGGGGCAGGAACTGCCCAGCCGGAGCCCAGATCTGGACTTTCTAGCCACAAATATCCACGCAATCAGAAGCCTATAGTCACCTTCAGAGCCATAAACACAACAGAGCAGCACAAAGACAACTACAACCATCAGCAAAAAGCTAAGGGCTGAAACGCTGAACTGCGTTCAGCTCTTCTCCATCACCAAGACACACGTGCTTCCCACCAGCAGAAGGACGGTGCTGGGCAGATAATACAGCGCAGCTTCGATGTCCCTGCAGGCATTCCAGCCGCTGGGCACCTTGCTTCCCGAACTCCATGCTGAGCTGCTATATTTCCTCTGCACCATCTCATCTGCACAGTCTGGGAAAAGCCCTCTCCTGTCCAGGGAAGGAACACCAAGAAATGACAAATAGTGACCTTTGCCAAATTCAAGGAAAAAGTAAAGTGGTGTCCTGTCGTGTTGGGAGTCCTGGGCCACCTCCAAGTCCAAGGGCCACTCCTCCACTGCCAACCAGCACGGCTGCAGCCCCAGTATCTGTCCAATCCCTCAGCTCTGAGGCTGGGCTCTCGAGCACAGGGACAAACGGATCTCTTGGGACACAAAAAAGCCCTGATGAATGTATAAACAAAAGCAAAATGATGGCTCGCTGAACTGGTCCCATTGCCTTTCCCAGCGGCACTGCAACACCTTGTCCTTGTGGGGCTTCTGGTGGATGCCACCGTGATCCGGACACAGCCCCATGAGAAATCAGTGCCCGTTGGTGGAAGACAGAGATAAACATCTACATGGAGAAAGGACACAAGAAATTTTCTGTAGGCCTATCGTTTCACAGCTGGGGTTTGCCTGAGGAGCTGAAATGGGCTGTGTAGCAAATTTGTTTTCCCCAACCTCATGTAGCTGTTCACACTTTATCACAGGGGGCAGAAAACATGAATAAAAGAACATGAAGAGTTGCAGCCTTGGTAGAGAAACAATTTAATTATGGCTCTGAATTCGTTTTTGCACAGAAATTTTAAGTCAGAGTTGAATTTGGCCCAGCAAGCTACGTGAATTGGGTAATTAATGTAAGCCCTCTTATTCTTCAATAGGGGGTAAAGGATGAAAAATTACTTGCACTGTACGTCTTTCTGAATGTTTCACGCAGGGGTTTGAGGAGGCCAAGTCCATTATGTTCCTTCAGACAGTCAGAGTCAAGTTTGCTCGTTGCAGCTTTAGAGTTAGGAGGAAATTCTGGCTGCGGCTTGTGCCCCGGCCATCCATCAGGCCACCCCAACGTCCTTCACGGGGAGCGAGCTTTCCCTCGAACTGAGGGGTAAGGCCCACGCTTTTTTAAACCATTGATCTGGTTGCGTGCAACTACACATTGTAGACACAAATACTCTAATTGCCAAGCTACGGGATGCTTTTTACCTGGCATTTTGCCCATGAAACGTTTGCCTCGCTGTGGTGCCCGTTGGGGAAAAAAGCAACACCGCTCCAGCCACGACCTGCAGTGACTCCCCCGAGCGCATATCCTGCAGTCACATCGTGTGACTGTCAGGCCTCTGGACTCTATTGCTGCTAACCCCCAACTCAGAAAGTGAGATTCAAGCAGATTATTCTGTTCCCAGCAGATCTCGAAAGGAGCAAAATCCATTCCTGACAAGGATAGGAGTGGACGCACGTAGTCTGGAGCAGATTTTTTGGTAGGATCCTCAATCACAGAATCATAGAATCATTAAGGTTGGAAAAGACCTCTAAGATCATCAAGTCCAACTGTCACCCCAACACCACCATATCTGCTAAACCATGTCCTGAAGTGCCATATTTACACGTTTTTTGGACACCTCCAGGGGTAGTGACTCCACCACCTCCCTGGGCAGCCTGTTCCAATGCTTGATCACTCTTTCAGTAAAGAAATTTTTCCTAATATCCAACCTAAACCTCCCCTGTTGCAACTTGAGGCCATGCATTTAAGCCGTTCAAATGTCCTTTTTGTTTTGTTTTGTTTTCTTAGCTTACAGATGCAAAGACCAACTAAGAAGAAAAACAGTGAGGCTGGAATAGCCCTAGAAACAGCTCCAGAAGGCTGCTTGAGCTAAGCGCATTTCCAAGGGAGCTGCATAGGTGTTCTTTATAGTAGATACCTCTTGAAAAATGAGTCCAACTTCAGGCTGGGAACACCATGTTTGAGAGGTGAAAGGCTTTTTCCCACCCCAGCTCTTTAAGGGTGAGAGGGTGTGGGGTTTTTTAAGTCACTGGTGGCTGTGGTCAAGTTCAGGCATTTTTTCTCCCCGTTCCGTAGTTAGAGATGTAGCAAAACAAAATGGGTCAAATTTTCTCATTCAATAAATATCTTGAAGCTGACAGAGCTATTCCAAGAGAGACATTAGATCCACGTCCCTCTCGTTAGGCTGCTAACGGACACCGAGAAACGCGCATTGTAGAGCAGGCTGCATTTGTCAGAGGCATGCGTAACAGAAAGCGGTTGGTTTGGAAGCCAGAAGATCCTGCGGTCTGTCAAAATGTGGCGGGACTACGGGAGGGCAGCGGGTCAATTAGGAGGCTTGTAGGTCAAGATAGCTGAGCACAACCCAGCCGAGCAGGGGAGGCTCCGGTAAATGTGCCGTTGAGCTCGGGGAGGGAAGAGAGTACTGCTGGTTCAGCAGGACCGCTCCTGGGTTTATTGAGCCTGTGATTACAACAGGCTGTCATTAGGGCAGTAAAGTTTGGGGAAAAAAAAAAAAAGAGACAGAGAGAGAAAAGAAAAAGAATAGAGAATCGAACCACACCTATGGCAGCAAGCATTTCAAAAATGCACGCTTCTCTCACATTCATACGTGCAGGTCAGATGGGCAGGAGTTGTCTCTTTCTTATCTTCAGGACAGGAGCACAGGTGGAAAAGAAAAAGGAATCCCAGCTTGGTGTAAAACTCCTGCGTGTGGCTTTGGGCTTGGGTTGTTTATTTTTTTCTTTCTTTCTTTTTACACTTTACCCACCCAGTTGGCCAGGTTTGCCACTGCTTGCTCGTGCAAAGGAAAGGGAGGGCTGCACTCCCGCTGACTCCGGGAGCCGGCGCGGCAGGGTCCTGCCAAAACCAGCCACCTGCTTTTCCCAGCCACGATGGGCGCGTGGCCACGGGAGGGATCCGAGTCACGCGAACGAGGGTCACCTCACCCGGCACAGTCCAAATGCCGGGGAAAAGCACCAGGAGAGACAGGCCCAGGCGAACCCTGTGGCTGCCGAGCCCTGGCCGTGCAGGACAAGGCGGTGCGGGGCACGAAGGTGTCTCCGCAGGGGCTGTGGGAGCAGCTCGAGGAGGAGACAGCACTTCGCACCTGCCAAGGGGCCGAGCGTGCTCGTTCCTGGCAACGTCAGCTGGATGGGCATGTGGCACATCCCGGGGAAAAAGCATCCCTGGGTTTTAATAAATCCGCAGGCTGAAAGGAGTTTGAAATACTGATTAAAGCCTGCTGGAAACCCAGCAAGGGCTGTGAAAGCACGGAAAACCTGGGAAAACCGAGGCAGACCTTGGCCTTTCTTTGCGCCCTTTACTCTCGCAGGAAGAGAGGGAGACAGCGCCTGCTTGCACAGGTTTAGGCTGCACGAGATGCTGCCGAAGCCCGTTCTGCAGAAGCGAACACCAAGACCTTTGGCTAGAAAAACCCGTGCGTCCTCCTGCGGGACGGGACGGGGCCCGGCAGGCCCGGGCGCTTCGGAGGGCCGGGCAGGGCGCGCTGCCCGG
>Ga0181612_163755_pt1 | contig 24393 bp, 13 predicted proteins | sample HoacroProtozoa21_FD_119630 | JGI IMG/M metagenome (GOLD analysis project Ga0181612, IMG submission 119630) | Hoatzin crop microbial communities from Cojedes, Venezuel. Combined Assembly of Gp0051906, Gp0051904, Gp0051908
ACTTCTTCCCTCTGAGGGTGACGGAGCACTGGAACAGGCTGCCCAGGGAGGTTGTGGAGTCTCCTTCTCTGGAGATATTCAAGACCCGCCTTGACAAGGTCCTGTGCAGCCTGCTGTAGGTGACCCTGCTTCGGCAGGGGGGTTGGACTAGATGACCCACAGAGGTCCCTTCCAACCCCTACTATTCTGTGATGAAGAGAATGGATATTTATCTTCACTTTAGAGCCGAGGGAGCAAGGCACAGATGCTAAGGCTCCTCCTGGGTGCACGAGGTAGTGCGACTGGCACGCTTCCACAGCTATATAGGCTCAGGGGACTCCTCTGAAGTCACAGCAGGAACCTGGTAGGTAACAGAACTGAACCCAGGTCTCCAGTTCTAGGCTACTGTCAATAGTCACTGGCTCCTTCCTGACGCACATGGAATACAGTATTTCAAAAACAGGGCAGGGTTTGCAGTGTTAACACTGGACATATACCTAGAAAACACAGCAGACAGGTCTCTTAAGTATTTTCAGCTATAAAGAAGAAAAAACAAGTAGTGCCACTTGCTTTCATTTACAGAGGAAAGCTATTACTGGACTTTGTATCAAAGAGACACAGCCAAGGGGACTGATTACCTTGGATGACTTCTGCACCTGATCTCCAATATAGATCTTCCGGAACTGCTCAAAGAAGCTCAGCATGGCAAGCTCCAGCTTCTCATTCCCAGCCTGCGCCAGCCGAGAGTCCGTCAGGTTCATCAGCTGCAGCACTCTGGAGAGAGGTGGGAAAAAACACACCTTGCTGATGGACACTGGGAGGAACGAGGCATTGCTGGCACATGGTGCTGCTTCCAGGCTGCGTGCAACAGTATTTTTTACTTTCTGTGGGCATTGCCTTTTTGGGTCGAGAACTGACAAAACTAACCCAAAACACTGAGCAGGGCACATTCTGCTTCTGTTCAAGGCCATTATAAGGCTCCTACATCCCTTCTAACAGGGATGGCAAGGCCTGGGTTTTACTTTGCTGCAGAAGTGAGATTCGGATGCTTTAGCACATTTACCCACTGACTGGTCCATCATGTTCTCAAACCCACCTGAGAAACCACTACCTGCTGCCCTCACAAGAGCCAGACTCTACACGACATTCCCACTTCGGTTTGGCTTTTGTGGTCAGCCCTGCAGAAACAACGCTGCGACCCGCGCACGGGCTCCATGAGCAGAGCTTGCTGGCAAGGAAGCCGTGGAGGGGTTTTAGGGTAAGTAACACACGGAGCAGAACAGCGGGGCAAAAGCAACGATATTCTTTTTGGCAAGTGCCACGAAACACAGAGTGGGAAAGAAAATAAAACATAAATACACTTCTGTGAACATCTGCCATATATGCTGGCACTACAGGTAGCTGAAATATATTCGGGGTCTCACCATTTCCTCTTCAGAAACTCAGCTACACGGGAAGCCAGCACTTGATGTTATCTACCGGCTCACCCCCAGGCCAGCTTCCATACATTCCCAGTATAGCTCCTGGGGGATATATACCCCCCTGTATACCCTGGATTCCAAGCAGAGCAATTAGGCTCTGGACCACAAAGCGTTCAGTGTGACTCAAGGTTGCTGGTGAGTAGTAAGCCACACGTTCTCACACCCAGCACATAAAGCTTGCACTGGAGAGGATTTATAATCCCGAAAATCCAGCACTTGTTAGAAGACAGTATCAAGTTTTGACACTTATAACAGAACTACAATATTCACAACGTATTTCAGGACAAAACCCACTTTAGATTATTAACTAGGATAAAGGCTTTTCCCCCCAACCCAGCACAGAACCATCATGCATTTGGTTCTACTCCAATGCATGCATTTAAGCCTGGTATAATTCCCCTCTTACATGCTCTTCCCCTCTCGTTCTCTTGCTTATAACCCAGATTGCCCAATTTAGCAGAAGTTTGCTGACTGGCTCTAACCAGAGCCGCCAATCTCTTCTTGCAGGATGGCCAATTCCACACTGTTCCTTTCAGCAAAAAGAGGGGAAGAACATGCTGGCAGCTTCATGATAGCAATTCTTTTGTTGACTTCAGCAGCGGTGCAGCTAGAATAGAGTCAGCATCCCTACCGACAAACCAACTCGCCATCCATCGCATCCTGCTCATCGGTGCTGGCGAACGAGACCCTACCACCAATCACTGCCCCGATAATATAGAAGAGCCACGTCAGGCGCCCTGCAACCAACAGAGGACATCAGAACCAAGCAGGTCACACATCACACGAAGGAAGCTGAGGAGATTTGCATTTTATTTCAGCCAAGACACGATTCAAAAGGAGTATCTTTTTGATTTAATGCCCATCTTTATCAGAATTATTCAATTCTCCCCTTGGTGGAGAACAGGCATGACTTAGAAAGAAATAAGAACGCCAGGTCTGCCTGGAAGATTTTCATTATTTAAAACTGATACACTGCAGAAAGCCACTTGCTTGTAAAACTGTGTTCTATGTATTTAAACATGTGCAGATGCCAGCAGGCAGCGTTTATTCTTTCAAAGTACATGTGGCTGGTGGAGAAGTCATCATCATATGGAGTTTTGCCCACACAAAAAAAAGTGTGCTGTGTTAGATCAGACAATAATGCTTCAGGTGGAAGAGCAACAGTTTCCATACTTGTGCTGCTATGCCCAACTCCTCCATGAAGGGGAAGCCAGCCACGTTATTAGAGAGGGGGCATAACACAGCTACACCTGAACCTCCAAAGGAGCTGCTTCTTTACAGCCAGTGTTTAGCAATTCTTAAACCAACCAGATGAGCAAGTGCAGAACCTCCATGCAGAACCCACCGAATGCTGTGGGTGCACAGCCACCCTCCTTCAGACAGCGGCAACGGCTGCAAACCCCGCTCCCAGTTACTCATTGCCAACAACCAGCTGGAGATTTCTACCACACAGCCAGTGGGGAGGTTCAAATGAGCATTCTGTATCCTGCCTCGGACAAAAAAGGGATGGGGCAGGCAGTGCTGACCCAGCTGTAGATGGGGGAACATCCTCAAGACTTGTCTCTGAAAGACTGGGCAAGAAACTGCATGATATTTCCTCAAAAAAGGAATGGAGTCAGTTGTAGGACAGCGATATCTTCAGCCGGCACTGCTGTGTGTATTGGGAGTGTCTGGCCACAGCCAAAAATATTCTACACCATACAGGCACCTCTCCAAGGGAACGTTTGTGAGATCTGCCTCCCCATTTACAGATTTCACCAGAAATGCAGGCTTCAGAAACGGTACTTTTGAGAACGGGCAACCTACTGCAAGCCCACAGTCCGCACTCCTCCAGACACGCTCACCTTCTTGCACAGCAACATCCATGGGGCTGGCGGTGGCACTCTGCAGCAGCTCCTGGTAGGACTGGGCTGACTGGTCGAAGAGCTGCACAAGCAGAGCGCAGGTCTTCTCATACTCGCACCGGCCGATGGTGGAGAGCTGATCCAACTGCTGTTGCACAAGGCCAGTGTCATCCAGTGGATCCTCCAAACCATCCCTAAGTAGCAAGAAAGCAGATTAAGAAAGAACTTCAAATGCAAAGATAGCTTAAACCATAACATAAGCTTCTTTCTGTCAGGTAGAGGATGCTTTCGCAGGCATCCAGCAATTCCAGTGACTGAAGTCCCTGCCTCTACTGTCTGTCACGATGGAGAGCTACGCAGACTGACACAACCACCTGATCATTACTGAGGCCACAAATCACAACAGCAGCGGTTCGGGCGGAAAGGCCATCAGGACCAGGGATGAGTAAGCTCGTCTTGGGTCTTTAACGTTTATCCAGGTCTTTGAAGAGAATGTGCAGCGCCCAGAACAAGGTCATTGGTCATCTTTGTATAACAATGCTTTCCATCTTTCTCAAAATTTCAGTTTTTCCTCCAAATACACTAACCTCAACAATAAGTTTATCGCAAACTCCAGAACTAGCTAAACCTGCTGTTCCTCCCTTACATTGCTGGATACCTAAAAAGGGATAAGCCAACCAGTCTTCCTTAAGAGAGGCATTATTTTTCTATACTTGAACATCTGTTTTCATCGCATACAAACGCACACAAGGTGGACTTCATCCCACACAAACTCAGGCACTGCAATAGAGTCCTGCAGGCTGCTCCTACCCTCAAAGGAAGGAGGAAAAAAAAAAAAAGGTACTTTCAGGTACAATTTGCACAACCCTACAGCAGAGATCGAAAAATTAAGTGAATCATACTTTGCATACTTCTTCCTCTCTGTTATGATGGCAATTCAGAGTGTAAACAGTACGCTGCAGATACCCATAACACACTGGAGTCCACTCAGATCAATCTCAGCCATTTGAGACTGAGCAAGGTCTAAAAACACCCAGCTTAAAAAAGCCTCCCTTAGAAACCCTTTGGTGACTCACAAAACTTCCTGCAGTCATGCCCACTTCTGAAATCAAACTCAGAAGAGATTCACGCCGGAGCCTCCTGCGCTGGACTCCGGCGCCGACAGGCAGCAGTGCTGCCATCTCTCTGCTTTTCTCACCTCAGGATGATGTGCACAGACTCCAGCCTGGACGTGATGTAAGCTTTTGTGACCTCTGGTGTGTATGTTTCCAGCATGTGAGGCTCTGTGGCTTTAACGTAGGGCACCGACGCAGCCAGTCGCTGCCACAGGCTTAGGAGATAGTGAACGCTGTTCGGCGCGAACTCCCAGTGCTACCAGGAGCCAAGAGAGTGGAAAGGAAAGGAAACCAGTGAGTTGCGGCCTTCATTATTTTATCCATATTATTTTGACTAGCACTAGGTATTCCAACATCTAGAAGCTTTAGTGATCTGGTTGCCAGTTTTAACCACGAATTTCAGTTCACACCTGAATTCAGTGGGCGTTATCGGCGTTCAGCAAAGACTGAACGACACTCCCGAGTTCCTACGCTGCGCAGCTGAGCCAAAGCCTTGGGTCCCAGACAACTGCCGAGCTCCCGCTGTAGCATGCTGCAGACAGCTCCCCAGATAGCTTTAAACTGTATATTCTGTTTTCCAGATAAATATTAAAGTTTAACAAACAAAGGCATTATGTAAGCTATACAAATTACTTTTAACCATATTCTGTGCAGGGGTGTAGTTACAGGCTGCACACCAGTGGAAGACTCAGTGGGGATATGGCATGATATTCATATTACTAGCAATTCCTGCAACTGCATTTTAATAGTGAAGTGATACATAATTCTAAAAATAAGCCTCAGTTAACAAGTTTTTTCTTTTTTTTTTTTCTCCCCCTGCTAGGACATGGAAAGACTGGAGGCATAGCAACCCTGCCTTCCCCCACATATGCTCCTGTTCCATTCAGCAGGAATTCACAGAACAATCAATGCCACACCGCAGGATTCTGGTACAGAGTCTGCAGGGTTTTTTGGTAAAAATAACACACAGCGAATTAAGGGGCAAAGAACAGACAAGGGGGTTATAATTTTGTGCCAAAATAACACAAGGGGCACAAGCACCCTTTGAGGGTAAGTCAAACCATTTTGTACCTGCAGGCTGGTCACGGTGAAGTTGGCAATGAGTCGGATGACCTCGGGGTAGTTCTCCACCTTCACCAGCTCTCCCAGTTGGTAATTGCTTTTCAATCGGGCCAGCAATCGGCAGAACTCATGGTAGTTATTTGGGTCTGACAAACTCTGAGAGGAGAGAAAGAGGAGAACAGCTGAGAAACAGCACTACTTCACAACACACGGCAGCGAGCTACAAGAGGTGCAGATTTATGGTGGCACGGTAGGAAAAGGAAAGGAGCAGCAAGATGCTGCGCCCTCCTCCCCACTGCCACAAGAGGGACACGAACATCAAAGTATTTTTGGTGAAGAACCTTGCTGCAGAGGAAGCAGAGACACAATTCCATCTGAAATGCTCACCTGTGGGTTTTCCAGTATTCGTTTAACTCCATCAACGAGATGAGATAAAAACTTTGCTCTTTCCGCATTGTTGAAGAGGGATCTGCGTACAGAGGCTATCTGCACTAAGCAGGATAAAACCTAAAAGGTGCAAAGAAAATAAATAGCAAGGGAGGAATCAGAACAACAAAATGAACGGCATGTTTCCTTTTTGTGACAGAACAAAGTATTTAAGCCCGAAGCTCCTTTGCATGCGACACAACAGCTGCTTCATCTCTGCCATTCTGTGTGGTCTATGTAAAAGTGTAGAAACAAGTGACAGCAGAGACAAAAACATCACCCCCCAAAGGAACGTCTCCATCCTGACGTTCAAAGGTGTGTTCCAAACTCTGCTCCTAAAAATGCTGGGATTTCTTCAGACGGAGAACACAGATCGTGTAAGACTGAAAATACACTGGGGACTGGCAGGGAAAGTCCGTGAACTTAACACAGACTTGGAAAAGTATCGCAGAAGACAGAAGACTGGCAAGAAAAAAAAGATGAAACTGTTCTCAGCCCAAACCTCTGAAAATTAAATCGAGAGTAAATTCCCAGGGTGCAGCTGCAGTAGTATCAGGCTGGTGAACAGGCTTTTGCAGAGCAGCGGCAGTCAGCTACGACGAGCACCCGGCAATCCTCACCCAGGGGCAAAGCCCCATTCCCTCTGCCCAGCCTAAGGACGACCTGCTCAACTCCTAAGCCTCTTGCTCACGCTGGCTCTTACATTTACTGATCAAAGAGGCAGGACAATTAAAGGCGTAATTGCTTCAGATTTCTATTCAGTAACAAAAGCAGAGTCTCACACTGTTAAAATCCTCTCATGAATATTTGAGGCTCTAAATTCAGAATTAGCAAGTAACCCTTCGACATAACGAACAGTGCTGTGTCTCAGCGGAAGAAATACTTCTGAAGGACCCTTCCCTCCCTAGCCAAAGGGCCTATATTCATTGTAGCATTAATTATGAAAAATATTTATCAGATAGATAAATGCCTGGCAGGCAATTTTTTTCACGAAGAAATAATCCAACTTTTAGTTCAGTTGTGCTATTGGCCATGTCATCCAACTGGGACATGGCCTAGTTTTAAGGCGTGGAAGGAGAAACTGCATTCCTCGGCTGCGCTCCCAGACTCGCTACCTACTCGCAGGACGGTTTTGGGATCAGCTTCGCAGTACAGCGGAAACGACATAAGCTGCATCACCCAAAAAGGGTTTACTGAAGAGCGAGCAGGCAGACTCCAAGCTACGCAAGGACAAAGAAGTAGTCTGGCCTTAGGTCAAATCCCAAACCTGCAGATGCATCAAAACTCTCAGCAGCAGCGCCGGAGCAGCCTCCCCTTTGTGGCTACTGCACAAAGCAGTGCCATCAAAGCACAGGGAGCTGTCTGAAGTCAGCCTAGGGCACTTTAACCAACAGTGAGTCTCCCAGATGAATCCTACAAACACTTTCAGGTAGCAGAATCTGTAAGCAAAACAAACATTAAACTTACCAGAGGAGAAAACGAAGGAGGGATGGAATGATAAAGATCAAAAAACAACTGAAGGGTCGAAGAATCCAAGAATGCTGCAAGAGAAAGGAGCTTTTTAGTGAGAATACCTCCATCTGCTGCTGTCCATAGGTCTAATGCTTATCTTATCAACAGCGGCATGAGCACTTGTCATGTGAAGTACCACAGTATAAGAACATTTCCAAAGGATTTTACATTTTTACACAACTGCCTTTCTCAGAAATAAAGTAAACCCACTGGTACTCGGTCCTGAGACAAAATAACAGGAAAACATTGTAAGAACACAATCTGTAGAAACTGCCTGCAGAGTGACTGGCGAGAACAGCAAGGCTGCTGAGGACAGGTGCCAAGTTCTTTGTTATTTACATTTTTTTTTAAAAAACCCACAGTTTACTGTTTCTTGAATTGGCAGGTGTAAGACTGAAAGGGTAGAGGAGTATCTTTGTAGCTCACAGTGGCCCACGCAAACTGAACGGCGTTTGTATTCGCACCAAGGACTCTGGCATCGTACGCAGAGTTGGTTTGTTAAGCACAGAGGGGGCTTTAGCAGGCCCCCCATGCTTTCAGCCGGTGTGCCGCAGATCAGCCCTCTTCCTCCAGCAACATTACCTGATCTCCAGCTGGTTGGGATCTGCACAGTGCAAAGATCATCTGAGGACTCGTCTGTTGATGTGCCGATGAAATCAAAGTTCAGGCAGTTATGAGTGAGCTTAAGGAGCTGCATGAGCAGACCATGCTGGCTTTCATCATTTAGATTCAGGTTCTTCCCAGAAGCCTATAAAACACATCGCATGAAAAAAGTAAAGAGACAAAGAAAAAGAGGTGACAGCTGAATTTGAGGCAGTAATTCAACTTGAAACAGGATGTGGCAGCCATAGGGATCGTATCCCACAAGGACCAGCCCCAGCTATCACACACTCTTCCAGACAGCTGGCGTATTTACACGCGATGGACAAACAGACAGCGCTTTCTTTTTCACTCGGCTTGTACCGCACAGGAGAAAAGCAGGCAGGCTTGCCAGCTTGCAATTATACTGTGAGATTCAGAAGATAAGGAAGTTCTTATTAAGGTTCAACACAAGAATATACTTTCTGCCTGACGAGCACCCAGCAGCAGGGAATCCTGTTGCTCCACCTAAGCCTCGCATGGAAATGAGCGCCGTCGCCTTTGTCGCGCCGATGATCTCTACGAGTCCTGCTCCAGTTACAACACTCTGCTCCGGGCAGGGAAAACAGGGATACTCTCAGGTAACGCAGGGAACTCGAGGGACACAAAATGCCAGGTCATTTCACGGTAGTTTAAGTGTAGCACCCTGGTCTGTACTCCAGGGACAGGACAGCCCGTCCAGCCTTTGCATTAGTGCTCTGTACTTAAAACTAACTTCTTCCAGCTTAAGTCTACTGCAAATAACACATCGCACCGCGACGCCGCTGCCAAGACCAGCGCCAGTGGTTGCTGGAATGTCTTGCTCACTCCCTCCACTGTATCACAAAGCCTGATTCTTCTGGGGCTGCCTCAACGCACCCTGTTTCACAGGCAGGGATACAGATGTGAGCAGTGGTTTCTCACAGCCCAATCTTCCCCACTCAGAAACATCACCTTGGAAACTTCTGCTTTAGATACAGAAGCTTGAGGCAGCTACTATTAGAGAAAAAAGACAAGACATAACTTGGGTAGCAGGTGTTTAACCACAGCAAAACAAGGACATTGCATGACACCACAGAAAACATTCCAACCTGTCTTAAACCACAGCATCCCAAGCAACAAAAGCAAGACGAGTAAGAGCTAGGGTGGAAAACTAGAGGCTTCCTCCTGAGACAAGCTGTGCCTTTCTCGTCTCTCCGACCCCACGGCCCTGCAGCAGCAGTAGCGTGGGCCACGGCTCAGCCAGAGCTATCTGTACAGGCCGCCAGCGAGAGTGCAGTGCCGGGGACAGCAGGTTCAGAAGCTCTGGTTTGTGCCTCCTGGCTGAGCACAAGCACTTGCTGAATTTTCTCCAGCAAGCCTGGGCAGTTCTAAGGACCCTGTCCTGCCTGCACCTCTCCGGGCGCTGCTTTTCACCAAACTAGAGAAGTCTTCTTATCTCCAAGACCTCTAATTGACCATCAAATGCACCTGAAACCAGGCAATGAATTCAAAAGTTACCAGGGCTGTTCTGGTTCAGGAGGACGGGTGCATGGGAAAGGATCACGAGCATAATTGCACAAGCCTTGCTTCCTTTAGAAACCAGGAGGAGAAAAAAGATCAAATTACACCCACGTACCCACCTTTATTACTGACAGAACCAGAGCTGCTCATTTTGAAATATCTTTAAAATAAAATTTCCTTCTCACTCTTTGTGCTATTTGTCAACTTTGACACTTCACTCAGCTGGAAGGATAAAAGTTAAACTAATCAAATCTGTGCTACTGCAGCTCAGTTTATTGGGGTAGCCTCTTCCATAAAGGGCTATTCTTCAAGGCACCATTAGAACTCCAGATTAGCTTTTTAGCAGAGAAACCTTATGCAGAATAAAGAATTTTGTTCAGATAATCTACCTGCTTACAAAACACACCAGTGCTACTTCTGCTGAAAGAAAAACTGCTTTTTTGGAGGGGAAAAACCAACCCTACTAGCAGAGCATTGCTGCCTTGTCCCAGGATAAGTATTTTTAAAGCACGTTAACTCATGTGATAATTAGCACAAAATAAAGCCCTGAGAAACACAAGACCATCTAATATTTATCATACGTTAAAATATCAAGGACAATCTATAGTCTCCATCTACTAGACGTATCTTTGCTAACATTTTTTCTCTCACCATGTGGGTTTTAAACTGAGGTTAAAAACGAGACAAGGACTTACTTTACAGGAAACCTCTCTGCCAGTACTGTAAATCAAAGATATTTAAAATCTAGAACAAACATCTCATCTCTTTCCTGATGCTTTAAGACAGGAAAGTTTAGCCTCATGGACCAGGCATGTATGTTCAATCAAAACTGTTGAAAAGAGTTATATTTCTGTATTTGTGTCATATTCATTTTTCTTCCTTAACACAAACCTAAGTCAAAGCTTTCCTGAAAAACAAGCCCAGAACATAGCTTTTAGAACAACAGGGCTCATTCCAGGAGAGTTACATCTGAGGGAACTTCAGCCCAGAGTCTGCTGCCCCAACATACAGCCCCCGAGAGAGACGACACACGACAGTTTCCTTACCTGTTTCAGTAAATTGCATGACAGTGTGAAAATATCAAACAAGGATGAATCTCGGAAGGAAGAGGCTATTTTCCTGTGCTTGGTCAGTGGATGGGTAGTATCCGCCTGAGCAGAGAGAAAAGCAGCGCTTAGAACTGACGGCAGAAGTGGAACAAGACCAGCAGAACCTGTAGGAACCCCGCTGAGCACTGGGATGTGAATGCTCCCCCCCCAGAGCGATGTCTCAGCAGCTGGCTAAACCAGGGGACGCACTGCAGAACAGGGCTTCTTCCACGGAGAAAGTCACCTTGCTGGCTGGTGACAGGACTTGCCACCTACAATACTCACTATGCAGCTTCACTGTACCTCTGCCAGAAGGCAGGGTTGGCTTTATAATCAAGTTCATTCAAATCTCTTCCAAAGCAGGATCAAGAGCCGTATTTTCAACAGCACTTTGGTCATTTTAGACGCTTCAATGCTGCTTTCTGAAGTGCTCTGAACTCCTAAGAGTTCACTCCTACCTGAAGCCGCTGGGCAGACACATGGTCAACTACCAACAACTGTAATTCCCCTCCTGAACCTGCACAGACGAGAAGAAAACTAGAAGGAGAGTTAACCAGTGACAGCCAGTTTGGACTTTGCTGTATCTACTATAAACTCCAGTTCTGGACCTCTCACCATGTCAGAATAAAAAGCTGACATATGATGTCAGGGGCAAATACATACATATTGCTTTCTACTGGACAACAAAGTCTCCAGCTGATTCAACCAACACATTCTAGCACAGGAGAACAGCAGCACAATTTATGCCACTTCAGAGAGTGTTTTCTAGGAAGAGGAGAAAAGCGAAGCGATACTTCACATCTTTGCCATTTACTTGAACACAGGCTGGCAAAATTCCACTTGCCCAGGTGAGTTATCTGACAGGCAGATGGTTAGCACAGTGCATCTGGGATGGAGCCTTCCTGCGGCCCGCACAATGTCAATCTTAATTTTCTTTATGCTTTTGGTATTACACCTCCATTAACCTGAAAATACGCACACATCTCACCCGGTATTGCAGGCACCGGTACAGCTCTGACCATGGCACACCTCACTTTAATGTCCTAACCTTCACAACAACCCCGCAGAGGATGTAAACACTCTTCTCTCCTATCTTACAGGTGAGAAGGAGAAGCCCTGCCTCACCCAGCAGCTGGTGGCAGATAAAAATTGGATCTAAGTTTATCAAGTGCTCTAATGACTGAATTATCATTCCTCAGCTCAGGCTGAGGGTTTTTTTTTCCTCTAGATTTCAGGGTCCTTTAAGAAAATGAGCATTATTTACTCTCGCCATCGTTATTACAAATCTGACTTATTTCTGGGCTTGTGGCAAACGAGGATTGCCGCCTTCTTCACCATGAGGTCATGCGGCTTAAAATCAGTGAACTTCTACAACGCAGTGGACACTCAGTACCTCTGGGCAAGTCTGTGCAGTACTTACAGGATGAAAACTGATACTTCAAAACAGTTACTAGCACTCTCTTTTATTTGTACTGTGAGCTTTTGGAACTAAAGCTGTGGTAAACAGAGCTCTAGAAAATTCGCCTGTCACGCAACATAGTTGGAAGTTTAAATAGTTATCAAAAAAAGCCTGAAGAGAATCCCCAGAAGGGGGATTTGGGTGTTTTTTTTGCTATGTACACGTACATGACCCCACTCTGACAAGTGGGCATGTTGGCAGATCTATTATTTTGCAAGTAATGGCAGTTTTAGACTTTCCAAGATGAGTCACTGAATCCAGCCCCGTACAATTGCTGGTACAAAGCACATTTAGGATTGAGCAGTAAAATGTGGCAGGTTTAATATCCAAGATATCAGGAAGAGCTTTTTGATCAGTCTCTAACTTCATTGCTTATTTCAGTATCAGCCTGTGGAGACTCTGGGACTGGGATAGGCGACAGTTTCTGTGCCGACCACTCTCCTGCAAGCAGCAGCTGCGGCCCTGTAGATGATGTCGACAGACACTGTTTCACAGAGGTGACCAGACCTGCTGTCACCCTTGATACAAGGAAGTGAAGGACCATCCCTCTGCAGAGATGGGTGTTAGGCTGTACAAAAGTCTGGGCAAGAAAACAGTAACAAGACACGGCTTAAGAGTTAGGAGGAGTTCTATGGGTTAGAGTTTACTGATCAGGCCAGAAGAAACCATTCTTGAAGAAATAGGGTGAATTTGGGGTCTGAAATGGATGCAGAAGCCATTCTGATCACAGTGCAGGCTTCTGGGGGTTCAGAGGTGCTGAACTTGAAGTCCAGCAGAAGAAATCAGTGCTTTGCCCTGGCCAGGACAAAACCTTCTCCTCCATTTCCAGTTCTGAAAACAATTTGTAACCATCCTTCAAATCCCACTCACGGATCTCTCTGTTCCAATGCCTGGATTAGTCAGTATACCAAAATGAAAGGTTAGTTTCCTTAACAATATATTAAAATCAAAATACTTCGTTACACTTGGTCCTCTTGGCAAAATTAGAGGCATTTACATACACTGCAACTCTCACGCTGTGGCAGCCATCGATGGTGCTACAGCAAAGTCTGCCTGACTGATTAGGAAAACGATGTAAACTTAGACAGCACCAAGTAAAGCCACTTGTTCCAGCTTTCAGCATGAACACCGAGAGGCAGCCTGACGTTAGAGGGCTCTACGAACCACTGAACTATCTAACCTGGAAAGACTCGCAGCAGCTGGCAGGACTGGGTGCTGTGCTGGAGCACCCCAGACTCAGCGTGCCCAGTCTTTCTTCTGCCAGCCACCCAGGGCCGGGGCTGTGTGAGGGACTGAGCCCTGATAAACCAGCAGGATTTGAGAACTACCTGCCGGGAACGCTATGAAATTCAGTACTTAATGAAAAGGATGCTTTAAAAATCAGCACGATTCAACAAATCCTTTGTTTCGTCTCCCTGGTCGACGCGGAGGAGGGCGTGCTCCATTCGCTTCTTGGCACAGGAACTCTGTAAGCTGAAACAACGCACAGGGACTGACAACAGAAGGTGCCAGGGATGTCCTCGCGCTCGGGGCTCTGTCCTCACTAGGTAGACTTGGCTAGCTGCTTAGCATTGCTCTTCCCTTTTTCATCTCAGAAGGTTACATCAAAATATGAGAGAAGATGGAAGATGCCAGTGAAACGAAACAGTTCCTCAGGACAGGAGGTTTCAGCAGCTTACCACAACAGTAAGAGACTGCGTAAAAATAACAACAACAAAAAAAAAACAACCCACCAAACAAAACAACAAAACACCCCCACACAACACCCCCTCCCCACCAAAAAAAACCCAAACAATGCACAGACACACAGCAGGACACAACAATATGAATGAGAAAATTGGACACTTACTTCACTGAGGAAGGCTGTAGCACTTACTTGATTAATTTCATTCGTTAGTTGGGACAGGATTGTCACTCCTATGATGCAGTGCTCTACACTATCCTGAGGAAGGAATGGGGACAGCGAGAGCAGTTAGCAGTTGTTTTCATTAAACGTCGCCATCATTCCAAGACCCTTCTGCTTGGAAGATTTCTAGACATGTTTGTCTCGAAATGCATCATCTTTGTGGTATCACGACTGGTAAAAAGCCCATGAGCAATACCAAGCACAGACCTTAAAATGTGCTTTTAAAGTACCTGGTGGTGTTGACCACGCAAAGGGTTCTGAAGAGTTCGGTGACATGAGCTAATAAAAACAGGCACCTTTTACTCAATAGTTTAACCAACGTTTTTGTGTTATGCCCCAACTCTAAAAAGATTTTTTTTTTTTTTAAATCAGTTTGTTTTAATTTTAACAGAGCCTGTGGTAAAACATATGGAAATTTCTACAACATTAGGATGAGTATTAAAGTTGCCAGATGAAAACTCTCGGAAACAAACCTTTTTCCTCCTCCCTTTTTAAACTACAGACCTTGAACACAAGCAGCAGCTGACCAAGCTTCTCCCCACAGCCGCCCCACGACCCTCCTGCCAAGGCCAGGCTGCCTCCCCTGCAGGGAGTCCGCTCCTCCAGCCTGTCCAGCCCCGGGCTGCGCTGCAGGCGGCCGACAAGGGGCCGGTGGTGAAGCCAGCCTGTGACAGCTTCCTCTTCACCAGAAATGGTAATCCACTTATCAAATGAAACAACCCGTGTTGTTCCTTTGCCCCAGTTTCTGTTCTGTAACTAATAAATGAGGTTTCCTTTCCTAGCTCCACCTTGCTTTGCACCTTCTGCACAAATTGCCCTGACCTCCAGCTTCAAAGGCCGAGCTCATCTCCAATAGAGAAATTCAAGCATATTTATGCTTGGGACCTTGGCCACTTCTTTACTGGAGCCACCTCTCGACAACAGGCTCTGTATTGACATGGTATCTAGACAAGAAGCCAGTGGAAAACCTTGCTGAGCCACGTCTTTAAAAAACGTGCAGCCTCCTGTACGCTGCCGCAGCCAGAGCAGGTAACTCGAGCAAACGGGAACTGACCATCTCAAACCGAACACAGCAAGCAGTCACACCACTCCAGAAGGTTCCTGATCAAAAAGCCCACATTCCCCATGTCATGAGCTGGGCGAGCGAGGAATAACTCTGATCATTTCAGCTAAGAGCACCTGTGCTCTTTGGGACAGTTATCAGCCCAGAAAGGAACACGATCTTCAGATTACCCAACACCTTCTAGGTGCCGCTTCACTGCGGGTATGTAAATGCCTAAAATAATAGCAGTAGTTAGCCTGTTTTCTGAATGCCCACTCTCTCCCACTTCAGAATTAAAGCCTTGCACACATTGCATCTTTTCCACACTTGGAAGAAGTTCTGGTCACTTTGATCTCTCCTTCTGTCTTCCTCCAACTTCTGATTCTGGGACAGATTCCAGAGCAAACAGCTCAGCATTTACGGTGTCACAGGACTCGCTGCTCTCTGGGAGGAAGCTTCAGTCTCCAGACAGCTGTTGATAAAAACGCAGCCTTGCACCTATGCCGTCCTTGGTGCTGGGAGTGAAACCCTCTGCCGTGGTGACAACATGTACGCTTGCGAAATAACAGCCAGGACTTCTACAGAAAACTGTTAACAATAACGTTTGTGTAACCTGCTAGTTTTAAGCTACGGTTTGTTTTGATAACTCAGCTAAACACCAAACATGACTTCCATGGATATATCACCCGCGCGGTGAATGGAAGCAAGCCAAGCATGGCACACATTTCCCTCGTAGACAATAAGCCCACATGTTCACCATTTTGTGCTAATCAGCACGGTGTATTTAAGCTTGAGAGACTGAAAGAAGAATTGTGCAACTGGAATGCTAAGAGACATGTTTTACCACTGAATACTAACGGTGGCAGTTTCCGGAAAGAAATCCCTGCCCCACCAGATTTTAATTTCATAAAAACTGACCTGTCCTGCCAGTTGTCAGCTGCTAAGCCTTGGTAGTCACTACTCAGTCAACAAAAGCACAGATGAAAGACTGGACAGAGGACAGTAAGGAGCAAAACAGCGACTGAAAACGCATGGACTTTCAAATCCTACAAGGTGTGTATTCGTCTCACCAAAAAAAGTCTGACCTGTAAAAACCTTGTGACATCTGTGATCACGTTCCTGAAGACATATTCATCCTTCTGACAGTCAAACCAGCCCAACTTTGTGATCCTGGCATACAACTGGATTAGCGCTTGCGTGACAAACGTTGCCAGCTTTGGCCTAGTGGCAAGGTAGTTGAGCACATAGTTCCCTGAAACACAGAGGAGAGGTGTATCTGTAGACAAACACTCGGCAGATGGAACTGAGACGGCAGTATTGTTAGGAAAAAGCACCTTTTTGGAAAAAAAAAAAGTCAGCACAGTAGTGGGTTAGACACAAACACTGACCTTTTACTCGTGCCTTTAACATACTAAAGCTGTGGAACAGATCTGCAAAGTGGTTAGAGGCAGGTAAGAGTTCCTCCCCACTAGCCGAACTTGTTTTGTCTTATCAGATTAAGTCCAATCCTCTGTAAGCATGTGTAAATATAGCAAGAACAGCTGAAAATATTCCAAGACCTTTCCTCAGGGATGATCATCTACCACATCATTTGTAAAAAAGAAAGCAGACCAAATGGCATTCAGACTCCTTCCTCGGAGGAAAGGAAGGCCATTCTCCAGGAAGGAGCACTGGGACAGACCGCTCCCCTAGGAAATACTCTCCATGATATTTCAGAGACCCAGCAAGGGTTTTCAGTTTTGAACGCGTGCCCTCAGAAGAGGCAAGCACCATGCATATTTTATACTCCAAAGGAAATTTATCAAATACAACTGGTTTATTCAAAAGACCACAGAGCCGTCATTCCCTTCCATCTGGAAAACATCTGTATATTTAGCCTTGAACTCTGTTAGCTAACAACACAGGTGAAGATGCCATCCCAGAGAAAGGTTTCTTTGCCTTTTGGGCATCCTGTAGCCTAGGAACGCCCAAACTGCAAAGCACAGCAGCTTGCAGAGAACTTCCCACCCGTGGACGAAAGTCCACACGACAAATACTCACACCAGTGTGGTTACAAAAAATAAGTCTTGTACTTACGAATATCTATTCGTTGCTCCAACGGTAAAGGGTTGTTTGTGCGTGACACGAGTTTTGTAAGGCATGTAGCTGCCAATAGCTGGGAGTAGGATGACTGTAAAGAAAAAAACAAACCACCCCACAAACAGAAGTTTACCGCACACTTCAGGACAAGAAGATCAAGCAGCAATGCTGGATTTTAAGCTAATTGCTGTCTGGACATTTGAGTTTAAAGCATTAATTTAATTGGTAAGCCTAATACTCTATATAACATTTATTCTACCTTTTTATAGACACTAAAGTAAACTAAATTCTCAAAGAAAGCATTTAAGAAAGGAAAAGATTTTCAAGAGGAGAAGACAACAGAACTGCCACTGAAGGCAGGAGTAAAACTGCAAACATAGTCAACGTGCACAAAGTTACGTTAAACACCATGCCTGAAAAAGATAATTAGCCCTTTGAGCCACAGAAATACATTACTATACATTAAGAAGCACTTACAACTTCCACTTGATTACTAACTACAGGTTAAAATGTATTACTTCGAGAACAGCACGCAGACCACTGAACTGTAATCTAATTCAGGGACACAAATGATGGTACTCAACCACCTAAAACCTCCGGCTGCCCCCGACTCCCCAAGTTCAGCCAGGGAAATGACAAGCATTTTGCATGCTCATTTCTGTCATACATAGTGCTGCAGCAAGCTTAGTATCCAAGAAGCAGGAAATCCATTTATTCCAACATTCCCAAGGACAGTCAGGTATAAAGTGAGTCAGATCCCAGACCAAAGAAAAAACTCCGCAACCCTCTGGCAAGGGTCAGAGAGGCAATGGATCACACACAGAGAATGGAACTGGGGCTTAGGAACTTCAAATAATGTGTCCTCCAGTAAACCAGCTGCTAGTTCCCATCAGAAGAGCATCAAATCAGTTTGCTTTAAATTCACTGGACTTCAAATTTAACAAAAAGTTAGATAATTTGCTTTGTGTAAGTTTGTTAAGCCTGTTAAGTCTCACTCTTCTGCCCTTCCCTTCCCACCTTCTCCTCCTCCTGGAGGACCTGCTCCTTACAACAGGCTCTTTCATCTTTCCTCTTTCTGTGAACAGAACGCCAATCTGATAGATCTGAAAGCTGGATGCACATTCTGCCAAAAGTCAGATCTTGCAAGATCGTGTGGCAAAGCCATTTTAAACATTATTTGTGCTGATACAAAGTGAAAACCAAATGGCCACTTAAAAAGAAGAAAGCTAAAAAAGTCAGGCAGGATTTACTGCTGGCATATTTTACGTCCTTTCTGTAACACTAATTCTAAAGCACATGATCTAGTTTTCCCTGTTTTAAACTGCTGGATTATTAAGACACCACTATAGGAGGGGCAATTTTCCAAGGAAGCATTCCAGCAGAAACACCGCTGGGTTTATCCCCTACGAACCTCTGCACGCACACCATTTTCTCCCCAAAGCCTACAGCGAAGGCAGCGGTTCCCACAGTCTACGAAACGGCACTGCCAGAATAACGTTTTCAGCTTCAAGCTGGACGTGGCTGGGTGGTGGGCTGCGAAGAGGGCAGCAAGGCCCACAAGACATTCGAACTGACAACCGTTCGCAGCACCCGCCGCAGCAGCATCATTTGCCATCGGAGCCGATGCTTTTTTTGGCACAGGCTGCTCACAAATTGAGATGCAGGAGAGCATACTGGGTATGGAATATAAACACTGCATACCAGACCTTGAGGCTATTTCCCTTATCGGTGCCCAAAATACCAAGATACATTTTGGACAATTATATTGTTTTACATACACTCCCTCTTTCTAGAAGAAGCTGGCACTTGCTCAGGCAGTCTGGACTGTTGGTGAACTCAACCAAGGCTTTCTCTGCCTGGAGCCGTGTCGCAGTGTCTGTGGTCTCATACAGCTGCTTGCACAGGTTCTCTAGCTGGGCTAGGCTCTGGAACACAGGAAAACAAATCCATCAGAAACAAGAGGTTTTACAGTTTAGGTATGCAGCAGTTTTAACCCAGGTTACATGCACACATACATCACTTTACTTTTTGCACAAAGGAAGGAAAATGCTCAGCTCATTGTTCTGCCATCAACTAATTGCACTTCGCCTACTAAAGTACCTGTACAGAAATTTCACAGCTACCTCTCAGACCTGACAAAGTACCACGTTGCCTCCCCACTTTCACCTTATTTTACCTGAATCCACTCCCAGGGTCAGCACTCCCCCAGCCCGACTGCATCGTGCGGCTGATGAGGTCTGAAAACCTCCTACAGCTCGTGCTGTAGCGGCGATAATCCTAATCTGCCCGTTTTAAATAGCAGAAAAACATCCTCGTGTCTAGTTTTTACATTATACAGTGTCAAATCCCTCACAAACTTGGTTTATACTCCCTTTGCAGGGCGCTGTAACAGACTTCAGCATCCCAGGATGCTGGAAGGATCTCATGTTAAATCTTCTACCCGATACATGCCAAAAATACCTAAAGCAGAACAGAGCAAATGAAGAATGGGACGGATGCCTTTGAGCGGCGTCTCTGCAAACGCGTTCAAAGGGAAATAAAACTACCAGGCAGGTTCTGTGTGCTCAAACAACTGGAAAACATTCGCCATAAACTGTGATCCAGGCAGATGGTTTCCCCCAGTGAAATCTTAGGTGTCCTAGTTAAAAAGTGGCTTCACAGATAGATATAAATATTCCCTCAGGTTCTTACTGCTAGATTAATAAGCAGGTATTTTCAACTGCTTTAGGGCTACATTCCAGGTTTCCAGGGGTAAATCATTACAAGCATACCACAGCTTTTGTGATTTGTAAAAAGAGGGATAGCATCAGTCGCCTAATTTATTTTGGGAGAAGAGACTGCTGTGCAAAGCCGAGCTGCCGACAGGGTCAGCCGAGGGATCCAGGCACTCTGTCAGCACACAGCCGAACGCTTTCTTACACGCAGCCACAGCAATCCCGCACCGAAAGCGCCCAGAAGTTTTTGCTGCTCTGCTGCCGAGACGATCATCGGGTAAGACAGTGTCAGAAGAGTCAGAGAGGGACCCCCCGCAGACGTTCTCTTACCTTGTGCCATATTCCAGAGCTCTGATTTTTTTTTTTTTAAACAACAACCTAATGGAAAACATTGCCCTGACACCTTCACTACCTTAGAGAAATCAGAGAACTTTTCCAAGTGCCAGACAGCAGCTCAACATACAGTTTTGATTTTGAGACAAGCAAAACTCAGAGACTTCAGCTCTGCATAGAAAAGCCTCAAAAATCTCAGATGAATATAAACCATTATTAACCATAAACTATTACAAACCGTATTAACTCCAGTTAAGCCTCTGTCAGCACCTGTCGTTTCTCATTACATATCCACTTTCAGTTATTTAAAATCAGTTGGTAAAGTCTACATAAAGGAAGGTGGCTGTTTATGTGTATCATCTTCAGCCCAAGGACAAAACACCATTTCCCCCAAACCTCCAGAACCCTCGTGGCCATTTATCAGTTTGAAAAGCTCCTGTGACCCTTTGGTCCACAAGTGTACGATGGACCGAGCCCTCGGGAAGCGGCTCAGCCTGGCTCCACAGTGATCAATCGCAGCCCACGGTCCCACACCGAACCAACAAATGCTCATCTGGAGAGTGGAGTTTACAGTTCTGGGAAAAAAGTATTTTTTAAAAAATTTTACATCACTGTGCATTAGTTCTTGGAGAAACTCAGGAATGGGGTTTCCCTACAGCCAGCTTTCTGCCCACCTCCAGGAAACGCTCATTCCCTGCGACTTTCTGGGACTCGGTGGCAATAACCATGGCTGCTTTTGTGCGACGCTCGCCATGACAAAACCCCCTTGTTTGTGCACACTGCGTGCTCCGTGCCAGCCTTCTTGCAGATTACGGTTAATTAACTCCCTCGGAGCCAGAGGAAACACGCAACCTCCAGGACCGAAACCAAACGACTCCAAAAAGCCAACTGCACCAGCCAAACAGCCCGTCTGCTGCCCGAGAGATACAGCACACAAGATCCCTGTTAAACGCCCCATTAATGCCACTGCGGTCATTAAAGCAGTTTTCCTGCTAGAAAAAAAATCACACGCATGCAAAAGCTAGCCCAAATTATCCAGGAATAAAAGCGCACTCCATTCACGTTAGATTAAGCCATGCATCCACACTAGATTTTAAACATATTTTTAATATCATGTCTCTTACTGTGCAGTGCCAGCCGCCCCGAGTGTCCCTGTCCAGACACTCCTCAAGTTCACTCGGTATTTCCTCCCCACAGCATCCCCAGACACCCAGCTGCAGAGGGGCAGCTGGACTGGAAGGATTTTGGGGCACAGTACCAAAGCCTACGAGGGCAACTCCGAGGGAAAGCTGATGTCCCAGCTTGGGAGTTTTCATCCGTTCTTTCAAGTTTGTGAATGGTCATTTTAATTTAACGTGCTCAAATATCAGAAAAAAACATTCGTGATGAGCTGTAATCCAACCAAATCAATTCCTCTGATGAAAAACCTTTAGGAATAATTTTTAGGGTTGTCTCACCAATAAATTTCTTTTCTCCTCTTATGCCCTAACTCGGTTATCTCTCACACAGAGAGGCAGAGCAGTTGCGCTGCCCTGACACTGCACGCCAGGCTTGCAGTGTTACATTTTCAGCATGTTGTAGAAATCAGGCTGGCCTTCTCCAGCTCCCTGCTTCCAAAGTCAGAGACGTTCGGGTATTAGGGGTAGCAATTAGGTGGGGATTATTTCACTACATCGACCGGGCAAAGCCTACTCTTTCAACCAAGATAAAAAAAATACCATTCAGTATAACGATTATACAGGGCAAGAGCTCTGCATATTCTAGATAAGGACTAAAGCATGAGACAGCAGAGTATTTGAAGCAGGGAGACGCTCTGGCATCCCGCTAGCTGGTGAGCCGAGAAGAAAAACAGCACTGCGGACAATTACAACTAATCAAAACTTGACCTCATCGCTCCTCTGAGAACCAACAGCTCCACAAGCCCTTTATAGAAAGAAGAACCCAGTCCTTTGGACCTAGGGAAGGCAAGAAGGTGTCAACGAGGGCTCAGGGTTGTGGGGGAGCTGATGGAGACTCTGCAGCCATCGGGATGGCATTTTAGGAGAAGAACTGCTGCGTCACGGGTGACAGCCCCAAGCATCAAACACCTCCCCCTGCGCCGGCTCCCGGCCTTCCGAATCGCTCTTATCTGCTCCTCGCACGACGGCACTGAAATCCCAGGATTTTTCTATCATATTCTACTAACACACACACACGTATGCCCAAAGTACTTGACGCAGTAATAAAAATATCCCACGTGGTCCAGTTTCTCCCGTACCTCACACTACGAAGGGTTGTGTGTCTTCAACGCATACCTAAAAGCCTCGACTGCCACCCAGTTTTTCACATACCCACCTCTCCTAAGACTCCACTTCAAGCTCAGCACAGATGATCACGCTTCACTTTTCCCCCTCCCCGAAGCCAAGACACAAACAACGCCTGTGCTTTTCCCTCCAATAAAGTGTGGCAATTAATGCCTAATAATGGAAATCGGCACCCTGTCTCAGTGTTCTTCTAAATCCAGCTTCCAGGCATGACACCTCATTAAGTCACTGCCTACGAGCCTCAGACAATATCTTTGCAAGCAGAAGTTGAGTAAGTTTGTGTCCCCAGGAAAAAGACCCCAAAGCAGGGTGATATTTTCGAGCCGTCTCCCCAAACTGGAGTTCAGCCCTTGCTGCGCAGGCAGGAGGACAACGCAACACACCCTGGTGTTTTGTACGCAGCAGAAGTGTTTTTCAACAAGGGAAAGTGTATTTATCCGAAACCAGCGAACCTGACAAATGATTAGCAAGACTTCCACTGCTCTTCCCTGCGGCAGCAACGAGCTCCAGGGCAGCTTTCCTGCAGACCTACGTCCCGCAGTGAGTCGGGGGCTCCTCACCCCGAGCCCTGCGTGCAGCGAAGCTCTCCCCACCGCGGGCTGCCCGGTCCCGAGCAGGAGCTGCCAATCCGTCGGCCTCGTAGGAACTTTGCGTCATTTTCTTGCTTCTTTCCTTAATAACATCGAGCACTGAGATGAAACGAGTTTTCCTCTGTATACAGCACCCCCTTTGTACAATCTTGGCCTCGGATGTTTGTCCGCTGAGAGCAGCTGTGAAGCTCAAAACATGGAAAAAACCCCCAACCTATCAATCTCATTTATACTACAAGCTACAAATAAAACTCGTGGCTGTTCAGTGTTTTCCCTGTGGTGAAGATAAACAATGTGTGATCATCTTTAAAATGATAAATACTACAAGGAAAGTAACAGCTACCTAAAAGGAGTCCCCGGGGGATGGCGGCGGAATTGATCCTATATTACACGGTTGCTTAAGCAACGCTCTTTACATCCAAGGGCTGCAAGAAGCTCGAGGCAGGTTTAGTTCAATAGTTTGACTTCGCCACGCTGACAGTTCCCATTTCAGAAAATTGAGGAAACGCACGCTGTGCTCGGCGTACGCAAGATGGCAGAGCCAGAGAGTGAGCAGGAGCAACGCAGCCAGCCCCGAGCGCTCGGGGGGAGCAGGCAAGCAGTAACCCCACGGCCTCAGACATCCCAAATGGAGCACTGGGCTTAAGGAGATCAGCCCAAACTTTTCTGCTGGTTCTGGTCCTGAAGGATGTGCGTTACTGCAAACCCTCCAGGCACACACTGTTCCCAAGACATTCCTTCCTCCTGCCTTATGGTTACCGACTCCCTGATCCTGCAACATGGTTAATGCAGTTATTTTTGTCCCAAGCACATTCATCCATTTTAATATCCCTCAACTGATTCCCCCATATGTTATAATCCAAGTCGGACCTTGCAAGCGCTGGGCAGCTGCAGGGCAGGCGATGTTTATGTCCTGCTCGCTATAAGCATGCAGGAGGCCCCAGAAGAGTTACCCACGTTCCTCCAGGATGTGCCATCACGGCAGTGGGAAGAGACCATCATCCATCTTCCTTTTCCCTCAAACACTTCACGTCTAAGGAATACAGATTTCTGTATTTGCCAGTAAGCACGCCCAGCGTCAAAGCAAGGAACGCGAGATGCAGCGTGCGCTTCTCTAACGCAGCACCTGCACCTCGTGCTCAGCCCTGCGCGGCGTCGCAGCTTCTGCTCCTCAGAGCTGTAGACATTAGCCAGCTTTCCTCACTTACTTACCGATTTAGGGCTACGAGGATGGTGAGGGGACTGGAGCATGTCCCCTACGAGAAGAGGTTGAGGGAACTGGGCTTGTTCAGCCTGAAGAAGAGAAGGCTGCGAGGGGACCTTAGAAATGCCTACAAAT
>Ga0181612_166688_pt1 | contig 24377 bp, 12 predicted proteins | sample HoacroProtozoa21_FD_119630 | JGI IMG/M metagenome (GOLD analysis project Ga0181612, IMG submission 119630) | Hoatzin crop microbial communities from Cojedes, Venezuel. Combined Assembly of Gp0051906, Gp0051904, Gp0051908
GGGTGGCGGGAGCCGGCGTCAGGCCTCGGCGCGGTTCTTTTTTTGCGGGAACAGGGAACGGCGTTCGTCAGTTTGGTGACCGGCGAGCCGCGCCGGGGACGCGCTGCCCCGGGTCACCTCACGGCTGTCCTTCATGGCTGTCCTTCCCCAGGGCCGCTCTTGAGCCTTGGGCAGGGCGCTGGAACCCCCCGCGGGTTCCGCGGGCTGGCGCCTCGCTCTTCCCGCCCCGCTGCCGAAGGACCGGGGAGGGGGTTGCGCAGGCGGGTTTCTCTTTCTTGTTTCAGAGCTGACAGTTCTCCCTGTCCCCTCACGTCCTTTACTGCTCACCTGAAATCGCCGTCCGCTTCTGGGTTTCAGCAAGAAACCAGCTGTGAAGATGCAGCTGTAGGAATGTGAATGAAGCATTCCAGCCACAGACTGAAAACAAGGCAATTAAGAGAGTTGTCATTATTAGTAGCATCCTTATTCTTTTTTTATGTATCTATATATCTATATATCTGTATATCTATATATCTATGTATCTATATATATCTCATCTCAGCTGCTTTCTCTGTGGTCTGTGGTATTGCTGTTACCAACTTCAACCGTTGCAGAAATGATAAAATTCGACAAGAAAATGCTCGGTTGGAGTAAAGCTCCAGGGCTTACGAGGAGCATACGCGGCCACGTGCTGTGAATGATGCAGCGCTCTCTTCTGTACAGCAAGGGCAGTATTCAGCTCTCTGAAGATTTTTTTCTGTTAAAATGCCGATGCTGAAAGAAATGACACGAGCAGCGTGGAGGTCTCTGTGGAGGGGACAGCACAGCCTGCACAGGGACCCTGTGCGTGGGGAAGAAATGGCAGGGGTTTGGTAGCAGGGGTTTGACTGGTGTGGGAGGAGGCCACGAGGAGTCAAGTGCCAAGCACAGCCATCCCTGCAGCGCAAGAAAACAGCCCATTACTTGCCAAAACTTCTGCCCATGTGAGGAGCACGTGGTGCTGTGGCTCAGACGTATTTAAGAAAGCAAGCAGCAGCCTTCAGGGACAAGTGATGTTCCTGGAGACGTGGGGCTGGAGATGCAGAGGAGGAGGTGGCTGGAGGCGGGGGGGGTGTTCTTGGCTGGTGGCTCTCCCTGCCATAGAGGGGGACACCTCTGAGGGACTGTTGGCAACCCACACTGGGGCAGGGACAAACCTGAGGGACTATGGCCAAGGGTGACCCAAGTAAGAGGCAGAGGGAAACCAGCAAAAAGCACGCAGAAACCAGAAGAAACTTATACACCCAGCATGGCAGACAGAAACCAGCTGCCTCGCCGAAGGGATTGGGCCAGACCCAGCGTAACCTGCCTGGGAAATCAGAGGAGCTGCGATGAGTTAGGGCTGGGAGAGGTGTTTGACCTAAGCTGAGCATTGGGAAGGGGGAGGAAAGCTGTTTAGTTGTTGGTGCTTTATTTTTCTCAGTAACCTAACCAGTAATAGGAAATTTATGTTATATGGCAATAATAAAGTAAAAATTCCCCAAATTGAGACTATTTTCCCTGTGACACCTGAGCACATTATGTTGGCTGGCATGAATAAGGAGGCCATAACCCCTTATTACCCATTCACACTGTAAATCTACCCCAGTACAACATACTCTGCACTCACCATCTTGAAAACTACATTATTCATCGCAAAAGTTACTCATGCATTTCCAATTATATAATTCATCTTTGGACCTGTATCTGATGGGAATCTGGCATATTGTCATTTAGGTTCTTCATGCTTGAGGCATCAATGGAAAAAGTGAGAACTGAGAAGAAATCCAAATCTTTTGGTCACATGGGACTTCTCAAAGAAGCCAGATAGGTTTTGTGTAAAACTATTCATAAATTTTCAGCCCATGTGCAGAGATTTCAGTCCAAAGGAGTGCTCATGCTTTTTCAGTAAAACCACTAAATCTCAAATATCTGAACAAAATTCTCAATTGCACACATCTTACAGTTAAAACATTGTAAGTAAATAGGAGAGAAAAATACTGTTATTATTCACTGGTAAATTGATTTTCTCCATTTTGCTGTGTGTTCCAGCAACTCCCTTTTATTGAAAGGATCCTTAACAACACAGTGCTGCTATCTGTCTTAATGCCATTGTTTAGAACGAAGATCTGAAGCAGACAACCCAAACAAATAAAGCAGCCCTTTGAATCATGCTACGGAAAATGGGTTTTGCTGGAAACTACTTCTAAGAAACACTCATTAGGTTAAAATCAAAGCTGAAACCCTCCCTCTTCATACTGATACTCCGATATGGTACAAAAGCTACCTGTGCGTGTGCTGATTTTTATGCCTGTGCCTAACTTTTAGTACCATGGGACTATTTGTGGTAGTGCAGATAAGCACAAACATGAGTGTTTGCAGAAACTGAGCTTATCTCCAGCCCGTATTAGCAGGATTCAGGGTACTCGAGCAGACACACACTGCTTTCTCTCAGGAGCCACAGTGTGAATAGCCTCCGAGTTTCAGATCTCCTTTTCTACTCTAACTTTAAAGTTAAAACTTCAAAAGTCTGCAGTAAGAACCTTTGGGGATTAATGTAATTCATTCTTTCCTGTCCAAGTTTTACATTGTGAGGTTATTACGCTGCTCACCACAACTGCAAGCTCTTGGCCACAGACAACTGTTTCAGTTTATTTTAACAGGGTGTTTACCTTATTAAAGTAATAACAAAGAAGGATGATTGCATTAATTACTACATCAAACTAGCTGCCATGGCACTCCCCTGCCAACCCTCAAATCAATTAGTTGCATCTGTAAGTCTAGTGATTGAAGGGTTTTTTATTATTATTCCTTCTCCCCTCTTCTTTTTTTTTTTTTTTAATCCATTTTGCCATTAAAAGTGTCTTTTCGAGTCAAAGTTATTGTTCCTCACTGAGAGGATCAGAAGATTTAGATGGTCTCCTAACATGTGGTAAGAGGTTCGAGTCTTGATTCATGGTTACACAGAACCTTCTGAAGTGTTACATAACCCACAAAGTGATTTTAAAATGCTGCTATTTTCAACTGATAGCAGTTTAAACTCACCTTCTGCTGGGGTAATTGGTTACAGGGGTGCCAAAAAATGGTAAACCTTTAAGGTTGTCATATCTCTATGAATGAGTAGCATTACTGTTGTCACACTAATGAAAATCCAGCATTAATAACATGACCAAAATTAGCTACATTTCGTGTTTTTAGATCTAGTTTCCTAAGGAAAGTATAGTTATGCACTGTATGCAGGGGAGCGAGTGTACATCTTTATGTCCCCACCAATAACTTTTGAAACCATCAGATATCTTCAAAAAAGTCAGATGGGCAGCAGTCACAAAGCTCCAACCAGTTTCAGGGAAGGAGAGGGATGGATAAAGGAGAGAGAGAATGTTTGCCCCATCATCGAGGGAGAAGGCGGACGTGAGCACAGTCCTTCCCATCCCCACACAAGGCACAAAGCCATGGTTCCACCACTCCCTGGGCAGCCTGGACTGAGCACGTAGTCTGGTGGGTTTGGTGGGTTTGGAGACACCCAGTCTTTGCTTCCCTCCCCTCCACAGACTGTGGCAGACGGGGACCCAGGGTATTTCTTTGTCCCCAAGACTCTGAAGGAATATATGCAATCAGGATTTTTTTAGGAGCAGGAGTTAATTTTGAGAGGGAGAAGCTGCCTGCAGAGACAGCAGCAGGCACAGCGCAGCCTCCTGCGTCTCTGACGGGGATAAGCAGCAAGTCCCTGGGCATTTTGAGCAGTACCCTACAGCTGCCAGTTGCAGCTAAAAGGTAGAAGGATGACAATGGAGCTGGCTGCTGCTTCCCAGTTCCAATTTGATCTAAACCAGATCATGAGCAGTTAAAAAAAAACAAAAGCCTTGGGGCTGCTCTAAGCTAAACCAGCTGTTTATCAAGAGCTCACAAGGGCAGGGGACAGCAATACTATTCCTGTCATCTCCTGTCTTCAGCGTTCTGCCTGCCACCAGCTGCAGAAGCCACTGGGGCTAAAGATTGCCCAATAACAGAATGAATTGCATAGTGGGAAGATCCATCTCGTTCTGGTCCCATTGTTCTAACAGTACAAAATGTCTCCATGCAGCAGAGAATCTGGCTCTTCGCATCTCTCCCAGCTTCTAATAGGTTTCAGCAAGAAAATGTGTTGCTTGTCCCATTTTCCTGAGAGTACATAATCACAGTCAGAGATATTCAGATGGATTTTTTGGGGGAAAAAATGTTGCACATCAGACACGTCAACATAGGTTGCTTGAGGTGGGAATAGGAAACACAGGAGAGACCTCTGCCTGTGCCACAGTGGAGATCTTCACAGCAAAATTCCCAAGGCGAGGAACATCACTTTTTGATGTAAGTCACAACCTTAGCAGCACCATTGCAGTCAACTAACAGGACTGGGAATTTCCCTGGTATCTCTGGGTCAAAGACTGCTAGTGGATGCTCCATTTGGCTTGCATTTCCTCAGCTGGGCCTAACGTATGCATCTAAGAGTAGCATTCGGCCCAGAAAGAGGGATCGGCACTTCTGTTATAAGCAGAAGCATTTGGTATGCCTCATGTGGGATTTCATTCCTGGACAGAAAAGTCTGGGGAGATCAACAGGGTTCCTTTGTTGCCCAGTGATTTAAGGTGTGGTGATTTGCATGACTTCATCTTCCACCTTCCAACACTCAGGAGGCTTTACTAAATTAACTGAAAGGAAAGAGAGGCAGCAGAGGAGTGGGAGGATGGGACCATCCCACACGGATGGTTCGTGTGTGCTGGTACTTACAGCATTAGAGAATTCCTATGTTTAGCAAGAAAAAGAAAAGAGCCCACCCACCATCGCTGCACCCTGGTGCTTACGGTATTACGCCATGTGAGTAATCGAAGGTATGTTTGTATTTAAAAGAATGTTTCAAAGCCAAGTGTGGTAAAGAAAATACCTAGCATGATAATAAATCACTTAAGATGTTTGCAATCTTACAAAACATGGATTGTTGAGAGTCTTCATGTTTCACTCCACATTTACTTTCAAAGGGATGGGAGGAGAGAAAGTTTTCCAATTTGTCTTGCAGACATGTAATTTTCATATTTGTGTTATGTCTTTAATTATGTCATTGAGAAGTACTCAGCAGAATTTTCTTCCATTGCAATACCTTCTGAAATGAAGAATTCAATTCCGTGCTAGTTGTAATGACAGGAGAATTTACATCTTCGTAAGAAAAAAATGTTTGTGGCCAAGGCATTTAGCTGGGACTCAGGGCACATAAAGAGCAATTCAAGTGCCAAAACACAGGCAATTAATGCAATAGAGGCAAAGTAGCCTTTGATGCCCTGCGGTTCCAAGACACCTGCTTGAGGCTGGCAAATGTGACATAGACTCTACAGCACATCTGCAGCCTCTGGAAAGGCAGGTGAAGGGCAGGCAGAGTGTCTAAAGTGGCAGTGGTTACCATTGCTTAGGCACTGGAATTGATATGCACTGTCGTCGTAGATTCCTGCATAGGTCTGAAATTCTTCTGATTCTGGATTTGATGGGAAACACAAGAGACCATATGTTCCTGTCTTACTTATTATATCCTGTTCTGTATCTCACCATTAACTATCTTCTGGAATAGACTGGGGTCTCTTCTGTAATACCATAATACTAAAACTATTATCGCAATGTTACGGGCAGTAATTCATCACAAATGCAAAGATTACATCTTTTAATGCAGGCAGGTAATCTTATACAACATCAGATAATATTCGCCTACTCTTTTTTTTCCCAGTACTGCATGGTACACCACACTGATGATTAAGTGACCAACAGGTGTTTATTTACAGGTTGCAAGAGCATAAGCCTTTGAAAGTATGGATGAACAGCAGATTGACCAATGCAAAGGCTGAAATTGAGCCGGGGTGTATTTGATGACATTAACATGCACTCTGAGAAGATGAATGTACTGAAGGGCTTGTGAAAGAATATTGAGACATGGGAAGGCAGAGGCAACAGAAGCGGCTGGCAGGGCAGGTGTTAGAGTGGTGGTGGCTGGTGAGAATACAAGTTAATGTAAACTAGGAGAGGAAATAGCTTCTCCGTGAAGAAGTAGATAGCAAGCAGACTGGACAGAGTATATTTATGTTGTAGTGACTCTAGAGTAGACATGTGAGTAAGATGTGCATAGAAATGATGCCATAGTGTTTACTGGACCTCTCCTTCTATCTTAGTAAGATGAAGATCCACCAGGAGTTAGCTGCATGTGCGAAATCCAGAGCAAAGTCAGGGGATTCAAGGCTGTCGAAGGCATAAAGATAAATTCAGGAGCATTGTCTTAATTTTAGGTTACCTTATGAAACCAGTGTGTTCCAACTGACAACAGTCATTCACCTTCACTGTGATCTGAAGAAAAAAAGTCTCTGCAGTTTTCTACAGTCGAGAATTTAGTGAAATATTTACTCCAGAATGAGTGTCCTTAGCAGTAGTTACCCAAAGTCAACAGAGTTGAGATTAGAATTGTACAGAATAAGGCTGTCCATGGATGGACTTACAGCAAAATAAAAATTCTGGAACAATTATCCTGGAGAAACCCAAGATTAATCAAACCTATGGCCTTGCAAAGAAAATTAAAAGAACTTCAAACAAAATCCATTGGTGTAGTGCTTCAAAGGTTTCCCTCAGCTTCTTAGTGTTTGGCCTAGGACTTACATTTCTACTGGAGCTTTACTGCTTCTGGAAGGTTGCAAAGAACAGTACTCAGTTTTACAAAATCATGGAAATTAGAGCTCCTTTGGCAGCCTGGTGTGGTACTGTTCTCCATGGACTCATTTGCAGGAGAACTGCCCAAAGGCCAAACTGTACCCGTGACTGGGAGCACACACACTTCTCACTATGTCAATAGAAATTCCATACAGAGACCTAGGTAGTAAATCACGCTGCATACTTACTGCAAAAATTGGTGGTAAGGAGAAACACAGGAGGTTTTGCAGGAGCTTGTGCTTTGTGAGAATGATTGATATCCTCATGCATAAAGTATTGAATATTTAAATGGGCTGGGAATCTCATCTGCTGATTACTTGATGTTAAAATATGTCATTTCAGAACTCAGAATACCCTTTCAAAGAATTTTCTAACTTTCTCACTCTCTCTGGAGTCATTAATTATACAGTTTTGTGAATCAGTCAAGGGACACACTCAGTTTTTTTTCTCCAATAGGCAGAGAAATTCAGTTCAAAGTATTCTACCTAGTCTCTTAGCAAATTAAGGGACTGGCTTATGTGCTTCCTTGGCTAACACTTTTCACCTGTGACAACTGCAGGTAATTATTTTGCCCAAGTGAAACTGATTCTGGGCATTCTCAATGAGAAACCCTTTCTTTCCAGATTCAATAAAATTTGGTATACGTTTCACCCTTGGAACTTAGATCTTTCATTAAAAACTTGTATGGCAGTAAGAGCTGACTCTTTGCATTTGAATATTGGTCTCCAAAGAGACAGCGATACTGGGAGCAAGAGTGCCAATGTTATTCTTTAAAGATGAGGTAAGTTACTGCCCAAACTCGAGAGAGAAACAAGTTTGTGACAGTTATTTTTATTATGACAGGGCTGCTTGCAATGGTTGAAAAAAAAGCAGCTGCATCAAGAATTTTTTTTTACAATAAATGCTGGTCAAAAGTTCAGTAATTCTCCTGTTTCAGGTACAACTGGCTACAAATTGACCCTGAGATCTATAGGCCAACAGAGCTTTGGCAAAACCCACTATTTTAAAACTACTGATTGTTGCCAGAGTGTTTACATAAATCCCATCAGAGCAACATCAAATGAAATATCATGTTTTTCAGGTTAGACCTTTGTAAAAATGTATCCTCCTTTGCAAACATGATTAAAAAAATGACAAAGAGAAAGCCACAGGTTCAAAACTGAAACCTAAGCGAGGGCTCTCTAGCCATTGTGGTCATAGCCCACTCAGAAGACCAAGTCAGTAATGCCTCCCTTCCAGTGTCGCTCTTTTCAGACTGACACCACCATGTGTGTTGCTGTAACTGATGCTGATGCCACACCTCATGTCGCAGTGAGTTTTCCAGTTTGGGTTCAGTTCTACCTTCTCAGCCATATAGCCATTTCAGCATCCTGCTGTAGACTAGTTCATGTACACTCAAACAAACATTAGGACTGGTGCAAAGGAGCATGGAGACAATGACTCCACTCAACTTTTGGTGTGTCTTAAGACATTAACCTTGCCTATTGACTTAAATGATCTGAGAAGAAATGAACAGTACATTAAGGAGACAGCATAGAAAAACTAGTGCAATCATGGTATTCTGAGACTTGTTTGTACAGCACTATCAAATATTCAAATGAAAGATGGTGGAGATTGGGTTATCGCTAGTAAAAATCCAAGTCACTTCCTGAAGTATTCATGAGGTGAATGCAAGAGTTACATGATTAGTCTTAAAACTTTCACAATTGAATTCTGCAAATCAGCAAACAATGAAATTACTCCGTTGGTTATTGGGTGCGGTAATATTTACTTCCCCACTACAAGTTGCTTTTATTGGGCATTGTTACATCAGCTAATCATTCGCAGGTCTGCCCTTAGGAAATTTTGTTTAGCAAACCAAAAATATATCTCTTTTTAATGTGAAACAGTTGACATGAAGGATTATGGATATTAGATGAGGGTTTGGATTTCGAAAGGGGGAGCTGGAATATGAGAGGCCCCAAAGCACGTATGTTTCTGAGCCATCTGTTGTGCCAGCTACACAAAAGCAAAAGAAGGCCAGGAACTGCTTAAGCTTGGGAGTGTTGCCATGAATACCAAGGGAAGAAAGACCCACCGACAGGACCCTAACAGCCACAGACTTTAAGGCAGGGAGGAAAGAGGAGCATCTCAAGCAAACTGAGGATCTAAACCACATGCACTCTGCTTTTCAGACTCCAGCACTCCCACCACCCACTTGCTAGAAAAAATTGCTGCCTTTAGAGCAATGAGTACTTCAGGAATATTTTGGGGCAGTGTTGGAATTTGGGTGCTGGGGAGTGCTCAATAAATTCTTTTGCCCTATCTCTTGTTGAGAGTCTCTACTATTTTTTTTCTTGAACAGCCAGCGTCTCTCTCCCCCCTGGAAAAAATCTAATACTGATGAAGACTGAGAAGTAATTTGAAAACATGAGAAAAAAGCACTAGCCCTTCATGCTAGGTAGAGAGGAAATCAACCCACTTTCCATAACTTTGTGAGAAACACCAGAGTTGTTTCTTTTCTCTTTTGCAATAACCACTGGACTTTTGCTCAGTTGTTTTAAAATTCTTTAAAAGCTGGATTCTATAACAAGCTTTTGAAAAGCAAGTATTAACTTCTTAAAAGGTCAAAAAGTACTATGGGATCAATGGAGTATTAAAATGTAGAAACATAGATATGCAAAATCAGTTTAAAATCATGGAAACACTTGACGAAAACGTCTGCTACAGCAGAAATATACAGTATTCACACTCCAGTAACTGGAAGCGTATAGGAAGTACTTCAAAACGCACATTTTACCTCACAAGACCCAAACACTTCTGAATGCCACTGGGATTGCATGCAGGAGTAAGTAGAAATTCATACACAGTTTTCAGGATGGGAGTGTCTGAATCAGAAGCTTCTCAGACATGGATTCAGCCCTTACCAAATGCAGGAAGACTGCATGCATCGTTATATAAAAAAATGGTGCAAACTCTGCTTACCAAGTGCATGCTTGTTTTTCTAAAAGGGAAACCCCCAAAATGTAAGAAATTTGAATTGCCACCCTGAAATCTAAAGTTTGTTATGCCTATGAGAGTTTCTGTCTAGAAAACAATAGAAAGAGGCTTTCCCATAGAAGTGTTTTGAGTGATGCTGATGGCTCTGTCCACTTCTGCTCTGAGCCGTTCCGACCAGCACCAGGTGAGAGTTCACATTATAACGTACTGCAAGCAAGAAGACGAGTGCAAGACATCTTATCAGCATTCATTTCACATGGATACAGGGTAAATGTAAATCTCTCGCAAAGTCCAGGAAGCAAAAACACTTGTTCAGTCTTCCTGCCCACCACATGATGCCTCTCTACAAGTCCATGGAAAGATACCTGTTGAGGTGGTGATCTTCTGGAATGTAAACTTCACATCACTCATAACAGAATAAAGATCACTGAGTTGTTTAAACCACTCAAAAGAGGTGACAATTTTCAATCACTGCTTAACTGAGATTTAGTCTCGAATCCTATTTGTGGGAAAAACATATACCTTCCTCAGCCATTTGGTGACTGACTTGCAGCTTCTGGATTTCCAGGCTGGCATGTATAGCTTTGAAGAGGAGCTTTTCACAGTTCTTGTCACCTTTGACTGACCCAAAGCCAAGAAAATTAAATGTACAATGCCAGGGAGCCACGGATTATCAACCTCAAAGACTCTTCTCTTACCCACCTAGTCTCCATGACATGCAGAGCGGCATAAATACAGAGTTCTCCCATTTCAAATTTGGGTGATGAAGAGTTTATTTCTCCCTTGAGTGGACAATCATTATTTATCTACCAGAAAACCACTTGTTTTGATGTATGTTTGCCATCAGGTCACTAATGCCTCCCTTCCTTTCACACACATGCCACCATAGCTCCCCTCTATTCCCAGCACCATATCCCCAGTTTACTCCCCAGAACAGTATGTTGTTGCAGCTCAGCTGGGCACCCAGACTTTCCAGGGTTGTTATCTTGATACAAATGGCTTACAGCAGCCATCACCTTGCAGATGGACAAGGTGGATTCAAAAAGCAGTGTTTTTCTCTTCCCTGTATAGTTAAGGAGGCAGCAGTTGGCTACTGCTGCCAGCTGGGATATAGTTCATCTAGCCACATGGAAATGAGTAGATAAAACCACAAAAGAGAGACAGCTTGATTCTCATGGTGTCCACTGCAGCACTGTCATTGACTTCAGGTTGGCTGTGAGGTCTCCTCATACCTTTTACATGAGCTAAGTACATTGCATGATACCTCTGCTCCCTATGGACAATTTGCTGTATACATTTCGAACTGTTGAAAAAGGACTTGATTTTCTTTAACTTGGCAATCAAAGGAGGTGGGATTTTAAAAAAAAATCCCCATCGCAATCAAATAACAAAAGATGAAAAAGAAAAAAAAAAACTACCACAGACTTCTATTAGGAGAGTAAGAAGAATAAGATCTTATGGTTTTCCAAAATTTTATTTATAGTTAACTCAGTGTTTAGAGAAGTTTGATAAGTTGTCTAGATACGATAATGTGCCATATGACATCACAGAGATTCCACTATAAATGTCTTCAGTTTTACTGAACCACACTTTATTTAACCTCATTTATATAAATAACACAAATGGTTTAATTGCTTTCCATCAAGAAAAGTTAGATAAATATTACTGAAACACAACCTGACTTTTGGAGCTTTTATTTACACTGCCTTGACAGCAATGCACTCTTATAAACCAATGTTCTTCAGCACAGAGGCTGGATGTCTGAAGATGGGTTTGATCAAGAAGCTTCAAAGGCAACACAGGGGACAGAAATTTAGAAACATCTTTCACATTTAAAGAAACCAATGAATATGCTCTAATCATTCAGATCACACCAAACTTTGACCAGATTGTTACCAGATCTCACCTATGGTTCAGGATTAAGAGACTTACTGCAATTTTACTGTAAGAAATGCCCAAGAAATCTCAAGACAAGGCACCTATTATCCCAGTGGTACAGTTATAAAACAACATAGAACCATCATAATAATTTAGTATCATCTACCCAAAGAGAAGGTTTTGAATATATCAAATGTGTACAGGATGTGTGGATATGAAGTATTCCACCAAGCTTTTTGCAAGTCTATAAACCAAATTCTAGTTGTAGCAATTATTTACTATTTCTTTGAAGAGTAACAATGAGATTCAACCAAAAATAAGAGCAAAAGGTAACACAACCCCCCCCATGGTCCACCCAAACCATCTCACAGTTCCTGCTTACAACTGCTATCATAGAATTCATGAAGTTTTCTACATTTCAAAGAGCAGTCCCAAATAACCCCTCACTTTTAGAATTACCTAAATCCTGGTGAATTCCATCTGTGAAATTTACATGTTATGAAATCAGATTTCCCAAACTGAAACACTGTCACACATGAAGAAAGTTAAAACCAAAAACTTTATTTAGTGGGCCAAGCTTTGGTGTGGTTGCTGTGAAGAGAAGCAATAGCTTCCCCAAAAAATACATGGCATGTTCAACTGACATTTTGGAGACTCTGCTAAAGAATGTAATTTTTTTTATCTGAAAAAGTAAATTTTTATGATGCTTTAGTAGACACGTATACTATTCCTCACTTGTTTCTAAGTAGGGGTCCAACTCATAGGAATCTTCTATCATCAGCCTCACTGGGTTTTTAAGGAAAGCCCAAGGATAAATTTATTGAGAGCCCATGGTTAAAATAAGAGCTTTGTTTAGTAAATAGAATCAGGCTTTTCAAAGAGGCTTCTGATTCTGGGTGCACCATGCTGGCCTACTTTTCAAAAATGCTCAGCACCTGCAGTTCCCCATGCAAAGGAGGCTGGAGAATGAGACATTCCACACCTCAATTAGAGTACTGAAGGCACAAAAGCTTTAATTAACATAAAATCCAATGCAGTGATTTATGCACATTAACCTTATTTACAAAGTTGAGCTTCAACAGGCGTTTTACTGTCCTCCCTCCAAATTTAACAGTGTTTTAATATTTCACTCAAGCAGTCAAGCTCAAACAGAAGCTAAGTTAAGTAAATCCATGACTGCTTTTGCCATTCCCACTTCACAAATATCATTAAATCATGGAAGACTGGACATCATCATAACATGAAAGAATGCCTTATAACAAAGAAGAAAAGAATTATGAACAATCCTTCATGTGTAAGAATGCATTCCAAGAGAGACTGAATACTGAGTGAATCCTTGCAGTCCTTGCAGTAAGGCTTCATGTATGGTACCTTCACTCTTGGATTGTCAGCATTAAGCCTTGCCAATCGATAATTAACATCTGCTGTAGCTAAAGAACCCAACGCCAGATGCGAATTGCTAAGGTCATTTCAAACTGTTGCAGCACAAGTGCAAAGACTGATTTTCCAGTGAGGCAGAGAGAGGTTCAGGACACAGTCTACAGAATGATTCACTTAGAAGTCATGTATGGCATTATTTAGCTATGTTCTTTTTGTAATTATGTGGAAAGTAGGGACATGGAGTCAGCTGGTGAGAAGATGCCAGACCATCACACCGTGTCACCATCACTTCAGTGGCCTGGCTTTGAGCCTTCATGCTCAGCTAGCACCTTAAATCAGAGAGGTTGTTTTGTCTATGTCTTACCCAGAGGAAAGGCTTCAACTCCATTTGGCCTATTTGACCACTCAAGAAGGATGCTGTTAGGATCACCTGCAAACCTTTTTAGATGGTGACATGTAAATCCAATAAACAGATGTAAGAAAATAACCTGGAGATCTCCAGTCAAAAATATTGTCATATCCAGTAAATGGGGGAGGTGAATTTAAGGGTGACAAGAACAAGAGCCTCCTCCAAAATTAAAATTCACTGTGGTATCAGCAAGCAAAGCTGTGTGTGTGCATACAAAATTAACAGTGTCTGTGAAAATAAATAGCCTTGGCAGCAACACTCCAGAGCTGGAGCATAATTGGCCTGCGTTTTACTCCCTTCTTTTTCCTTGTAATTTCTTTGTGCTGTGTTTCTTTGTGTTAAGAAACCCTCATTCAAGGGATTTATAGCCTTTCAGTGAGGAAATTAAAGATTCAGTGTCTCTCCATCACTCACAGAAAGAGATTTGATTTTTAAAATAAATTATTGTTATTATTTGTGAAAACAGTTTATCTGCATATCTTCAGACAACTCTAGCTGTTCTTGAATGAGAGTTTGAAATGCAGCAACTAGTGAGCGTGACGGGATGGAAGTTAAAATAGGAAGCTTTTTTCTTTTCCCTCCAAGGCATATTCAGAGCATGGGGTTCATCTGAACAACGAGGAGACAGCCCATATTTGTACCTTCCCCCTCACACTTGTGTGGATCAGCCTGATGAAGGGACCAGATTTAGGTTCATAGCATTCCTTCCCCCACTCCTCCCAACACTTGATAAAAATAAAACTCAGGCAACTGATTATGGATTCCTCCCCCCACCCCCCGACATTACATTGAAACTTCAGAAAAAGCGTATTCTAAAAGGGGTCCTTAAAGAGCAGGATGAGAGGTTATTCATTACCTCCTGCAAACCGGACTGTGTTAAGTGCCTGGTCCTCAAATAGATCTGATCCTGCAAGAGGGGGAAGGCCTGGGTCCCACAATGGGCTCAGTGTGGCAGCCCCCCTCGCCTGCACAGAATCCCATTGACGGCACTCAAACAATCTCGCCTGCTGACGGACGTTTAGAGGTCTACACTGGCCGTGCCACAAGGTTTTTTCCAAGAATAGCTACGGTTATTCATCCTAAATGGCCCAGAAAGTCTGGGGACAGCTCACATATTTTTGTTGAACATTGTGCGCACAAACATGAACTCAGAAGGGTTAGCTGCAGACTTGAGGAGGTAAAGACATTAAGTGCCTAGGTTTGTTCTACCCGTTTAGATCTGTTTTCTTGGAAAAGTGTGAGAATTAGTCTGGCGATATATAATTGTAGTCTTTCCTCTGAAGATTGCAGCAAATGGAAACAATGAGAAGTGCTAAAGCTAAATCCGACCCCTGAGTAAATGACATAATCCTCCCCAGTGCCAAAACGTTGTCTGAGGTATTCCTCAGTTTTAAACTAACCTACTGTAATTCTTTTAGATGTCCCTTAGCTCTCATACCCCTCCCACAGGCACATGAAATAGGGCCATTTTACTGGGCTCAAGTGTTGGGACTGCACAGAGAGCAAAAAAGAATTTCACAGGGAAACAGAGCAGGTATATTATGAAACAAAACCAGAATGATTTTTCAATGTAAATAGCTTAAAGGATGTCACTACCTCTTTGTTGTACGAGGCTCATGCAGAATGAAAATTGGTCTCTTGACCTGGTTGACCGTGGCTAAATTTCACTTCTAGTTAATTTTGCCTCATTATTCCAGGACAGCCATCCGGTATTTCATCAATGGGCCTGTATCTTTTCTTTCAAAAAAATCTAATTAGCAGGAAAAGTTCTCTTCGGTTTAAACTCAACTATAGATTGATCTGCTTGGTACTGCCTTATACTTTCAAACTAATATGCCTCTTTGGGCATACATGTCTGCTCCATATAGCAACATACCAAGAGCTACAGTAATAAGGAATTCTAGTAATAGGACACTTAGGAGTTGAATCCAAAGGCAGTGTTCCTGGAGACACTCTGAAGAAGACCTGAGCAAGACTCTGAAGTCCAGAATAATGCCCTGTCCAAGAAAGGAAGGGAACTCATTGCCTCTAAAGGAGGAGGAGAAACCTGAGTTGCCCAGCCAACAGCCATACAGAGTGCATCCACAACACATCCCATGAAGTGTCAATTTTGTGGCTTGGAGAACTATGTTAAAGGCTTCAGTGGTAGATGCAATAAGTTATAGATAAGGGGTACTATGATCACCTGAATAATTCCAGAGGGAACAGAAAAGAAAAGTCTCTGATACCTCACTAATATGTTAGAGTTCATTAAACTAACCAGCCAGCCCATGGTCAAGGAAGGTACAGTTGATTTACACAAGCTCTCTCACCAAAGACTGGAGAAGAAGCTAAACTGCAACAGAGCAAGACAGAAGGTCTCTCCAGGCAGTAGGAAAAAATATGAAGGCTGCTTAATAGAAGGAGACCATCAAATACTCTGGTACAGTCCTGTGCTGGGAGCCATGGTGTTCAACAAATTCAAAAAAATGTAGAAAGCAGGGTGGGTAGTGAGGCAACAATATTTCTGAGGGTTATAAGACTAAAGGACAACTGGGAAGAACTGCAGAAATATCAGAAGATACTTTACTGGGTGAAGAAAATGGCAAGAGGAAGTCCACAGGGAATATGGCCAGGAAAACCAGACATCACTTCTATGTTATGTACATGGTGAAGGATTCTGAACAATTCAGGACTACTCAGGAAAGAGATTTTGCAGTTAAAATAGCTCTATGAAAATGTTTCAGTTAAGAAAGGCAGTTCATATTACGTAAAATAGTAGGAAAGGAGGAAAGAATAAAATGGAGAACTCTCCAGTGCTACACCTACAAAATAGATATCATTGTGCAGTTCTGGTTCTGCCCCACATAAGAAGTTCTAGAAGATCTAGAAAAGATGTGGAAACTGCAACAATAGTGATCGAAGATAAGGTACAGATGTCATATCAGAGATGATTAGGGAGAAAGATTCTCCAGACCTGACTTCAGGGTGGTATGCTACAAGCTAATGAAATCATTAGTGATCAGAATAAGGTAAAATGTGGAAAGGTTGTTCATTATCTTCCAATCCAAGAACTAAAAACCACCTAAAGATACAAGCAAGCAGCAGGTTCAGATAGACAAGAGGAAACTTTTTTTCATTGAATGTATTCTTAATGCATAGGACTCTGTCAAAAAACCTACAGGCACCATCTTGGGTCCAGGCAATCCCTGAGCATGAACAGCTGCAGGCTGGGAGAGTCTTGTCAGGGAAGCATCACTATACGTTTTCCTCTCCTAAAACTCTCCCCCAGGCATCTACTGTTGACCAGTGTCATAGACTTGGCTCCTATATGTGAAGCAATACAAAAAAGCCTCATGTACTAGAGTGGCAGAAGCGTCAGGAATTAATTCTGTGAGGGAGCATCTTCGAAGACAAGTGAAAAAGACATTGGAAGAGTATATAAAACAATGCATTATTCACAAAACAGAGGCCAAAGAGAAATTCCTAATCTCTTTCATAACATGAACTTAAGGAGACATTCTGTCAAAGTTAAGTGTTGACAAAACTCCAGGCTGGCTGAGGAAAACACCTTTCCGCATGATGTGCAAACAGGTTTCAGCATTCACTGCAATGGGAAGCTGTCAAGGCCATGAACTTAGCAAGGGTCAAAAATGAACCAAATATTCATGTGGATAAATCATCGTTAATGGTGATAACTTTGGACGAGACATTACAATTCACACTTCTGAGGTTAAGTGTATCCTTAGAGGTTAACTCTAATGAGGGAGGCAAGTCATCCAACGTCTGCTGATGCAGGATTCTCACACCTTCCCTGCTTGTCAGGCAGGACATAGGGACACATTGCCCCTTGGATCAAAACACAAGCTCTACAATGGGAACAATTTTGTATCTGTTTCTATTTTCTGCACCAGTTGTAGTTTCAAAAAGGATTTATTATGTGCTTCTTCCTCTTTTTAATAAGATTTAGTAAGGATATTATATGATGTCTTCATATCCTTTCTGTTCTTCGGGGAAACTTAGAGTGGGAGAGGCATGAAGGCTCCAAATATACTGTCTGTGGCCATTTGCCTTGGCTAGGAACTTGATTCTTTGGCCATGTCACCACGTCCTTGGTAATAACCAACCTGTGAGAAAGAGATAGAAATGCCCAGCCATATCAAAAAGGAAAACACAGAAAAACCAGGTCAAAACGATAAAGCATGGAGCTATTACCCAGAGCCTACAAAGCAAGTACAGTTATGGTAGTCCCTTCCAATCCAAACCACTCTGTGATTCTGTGGTACTCATAGCAAGGACTGTAAGGGTAACAGAAAAAATCACCAAATGAATCCATGCAATTAACAAAGATCACACTAAAACAAAAACTAAAAACCCCCATAATTACCCTATTGAGCCTGTCACTTATAAGCACAAGCCTGGATTCTGATTCCTGGGCAATCAATAAACTCCCCAAGAAAGTTCCACCAGGCTGGGAATGGTGAGAATTATTTTAAAACAAGACTAACAGGTTAAATGTACCCACAACCATTTATTTTCATAAAACTGAAGCCAATCTAAACCCATAGCCGACAGAAATGTTTCCAAGTTAGGAATTAAAACAAAGTTGATCTCTCCAGAAAGCAGTGCATGAAAAGTCTTTTGTGTCCCAGCAACACTGTATCATTCTGTGAGATGAACTGAAAAAGGAGTTAAAATAAATCCGATTAATATGTTTGCCTGTGTCAACAGCAGAAAAACAGAATACAGTAAACCTACACGATAAAAAATGTTTCCAGATTTTAAGGTGTCTCAACCACTACTGTTACTGGTAACAACAGGCATAATTCTCATCTCCCCTTCACCCCCCGCCATGTGAAACACTTACAACTACTAATTTAGTTGTAAGTAGCATGACCTGTTGACCGAATATTTCATCACACACAAACTGGAGACGGTGTGACTCTGTGGCAGGATCCACCTGCATCACCCACACCACCACCAGCCTGACCCAAGGGCAGGGCTGTGAGTGCGAGCAAGCAGATGCGGGAGGTGAAAGGACCAGGGCGCAGGTAACCCAGACAGGACACAGCAAAAGCAGGGAGGTGGCTTCTTAGGAAATACTGTGGAAAGACACCTCTGGAGTAATAAACTTCAGTCATGGTCCTTGTTCCCCACCCTTTCCCAAGTTATCACACCCATTAGCTTCATAAAGGTGGCAGGAGGCTTCACTAACATCTGTGAAGTGCCTTAAAATTATGTCATGTTATTAAATGTGCGTTGTACATGCCAAAAGGGCTCAGATCCTGCAGCTCCGGCTTGCCCAAATGGTTCAGCTAAAGCCAACGGGAATAATAATATCTAGGTAAGCAGGAAAAAATTCTCTTAAGGATAACATGCATCAAACCCCAAGGCATTTATTGTGAGAAGAAGGGAAAAAATGTGTATTTTATTCATTTTATGACAACTATTGCACAAAGCTGCCCTCACTTGCTTACCCCCAAGGGGTTATACCCTTTCCAGGGATAGTGGTCCTTGCCATTTGCGTCAGCCATTTTAGTCCCAAGCTCTGTTCTCATCAAAGTTAAAAGAAATTTCACAGGGCCCTCCCATGGCAGCCTCCTGGCCTGGCTGTCGTTGTTGACATTTAGTGCAATCAATCTTATTTCCATCACTGAAGTGAGGAACTGTGTAATCTTCTGTGCACATAGTTACCAAAATAAGCATTTATAAATGAATATACAAAGGACTTATTTAAAAGCAGCACAAAGAGGACTTGAGAGGGAACTGGACTTTGTGACCCCACTACACAGTTAAAGTGGACGGACAAAGGGCTGGGGGGAGACATGAAAGAGTTAAAGAGTTGTAAGGATGGGATTTTAAGAAGCTTTTGGCATGGAAAATAACATGAAAGGGAGACCCAAAAGATTTCTTTTTTGGATGAAAACCTGTCCTCTCTATGTTTTAAGGCAGGGTTATGATTCAGGATTTGTCCCAGTCCATCCTGCTGCAGAAAGATGTTTCCCTCCCTCACCTGTCTTCGTGCCACTTGCCCTCACCACCTCTCTCGTGCCAAGGTGGTCCCTGGAACTGATCCAGCTGAAAGCAACAAGCAGCTCCCCCGTGGTTTTTTCTTGGTTTACTCATCCTACCCATCCACCAGCTTTGTTCCCAGACCTGGTTTCCTCCACAGATATGGTAGCAGAAGGTGATGCAGGTGAGGAAGGACCTAATCCACAAATAAACAATGAAGGAACAGAAAGGGGGAAGGACTGATCTACAGTAACAGGTCAACTGATTTACTAGCAGTTGCAAGAGACATCCCTTCCTACTCAAAAAAAAAAAAAAAAAGAAATCTAACTGTTGATTACTGTAAGTTAGCAATCTCAAAGGGAAAAAAAGATCCCCAAACAGTAAAATTACGAAATTTCACGACATTTCTAACTTGCTGGCCTTGATAGCAGTTGGTAACACAGCTTGCAAATGAACATACTGCTCCAAAGAGAGCGGCATAAAAAATACGTAGAGACTCCCACATTCCCACGATCCTAGTTCCCACCTGTTTAAATGCTGAACAGGATATCTCCACCTGGATTTACACTACAGTAGTAGGACCAAAAAACACCTACCAGAGTAACAAGAAAGTAGATTTTCAGCAAGTCTCTTACTGACTGTCTGTTTAACTTAGTTCTGCTGGCAATGTGCTGCGTGAACCGTTTGTGAAGTGCTCTGTTCAGCACTGGTGGAAGTCCCTGTAAAGCTTCGAGCTCCCCTTGTGATTGGCTGCCAAAATATCAGTCCAAGCTCTGAAATGAGCATCTCTTAAGGACAGCATAAAAGCATGAATGCATGAGCAAAACCAAAGGAGATTATTGCCATTCTTAGGGAAGTCAGTAGATTTTGGTACATTGAAAGGAACAGGCTAATGTCAACTGCATACATAAAATAAACAAACATAAAGTATTTTCTACAGCACATAATAATTTCAGTTAAACAATTTTAAATTTAAAAAAAAAAAAGGTTTACAGGTATCTTCTGTTCTGGTGTAGTCGATGAATCTCTCCTTCTCCTTAGCTTGTTTTTTTGTTTGTTTTTAATTTGCCAAACTAGAAAGTCCAGCACCACAGATCATATTAATACACTTCAGGACCAGGCCTGGTACTGAGATTTGGACTAAGAGCCTAATGAAAAGCACAGTGTCTTCCAGAACTGTGCATGTCCGCACAGGTCCCTAGTGACAAGCTGGGGGCATGCATAAGTTCTGATATTAAAAAAAAAAATAGAGTCATAAAGCTGTTGAAAGCTATAGATGGAAAACCCTATTAGATCATTTACACCATCAGCCTGCTGCCACACAAAGATCTCAAGTGCGTTCCCCGGCACCCTCCAGACTCTACATCTTTAGTTAACTCTGAAACTGTTTAGATTGTAATAAAGGCCTTGCTGAAATAAAATAATTTTAATTGTCTTTTTTTATATGTGACTAGAAAGACTTTAGACTCTGCAAAATGAAGATACAAAAGGGGGAAAAAAGCCACTGTTTATTTTTCACTGTTTATGGTACATTTCTTTTCTACTTTAGCTTTGTTTCTGGTTTCATTTTCACAGCTCATACACACTAAGTAACCATACAATGAATATGCCATGCTGAAAGGGTTTTTTGTAAATTTTTGCTGCCAGCTTTTTTAGAGTTTCCTGAAAAACACCTGTTGGATTCAAGATTTTCCTTTCACGATTTATAACGGAATCGAATAATTATACTTTTAATACATGTTTTTAGCTCTGGCACATTTTTAAAAAGTGCAAAATAGATTCAGACTTGAAGGCTTGCTGTAAACATAATACAGACTTACGCTCTGTGAATATAATATCAACAGAATAATGCACTTCATGATAATATGGCAACTGCAACATATGATCAGTTACACCTTTTTTCATTCTTGCAATATTTGTCATTTTCTCCATTCTTTAGAACTCCACAAAAAAAAAAAAAAAAAAAAAAGAGGGTCTTGCAGCATTTGAACAGTATTTGAAACCTTATTATAGCCTTCCGTACATTAACCAACATTTTCATTTCCCATTTGCAGAGAAGCTGTGGTCACTGACAGAACTACAGGTTATCTGAAGCTGCATAAAATTCGTGGCTGTTCAAACATCTGTAGTTTGCACGTTAGTATACACGTGTTGTTTTGCAGAAGTATTGGCAGACTCAGAGTAAACCAGCTTGGAACACCTCAGACACAGGCAATTCATTCGCATCCGAAGGAGGTCACGCCACATACTTTTGTGACACCCTCTGCTGCTTTCTTCCCCCCAGCCCTGGGAAGGACATTTAGCATCCGCGAGCTTAGACCACTTCTTCATCGATGTTACTGGCCTCGTTTCTCGCCGCTTCTTCCACTACCAAGTGAAATCCGGCGTTTTTAAGAAATCCAAGCCAAACCATGGGCAGCGCTGCAATCATGCCCGGCACCACCGGGTGGCAGCCGCTGCCTGCGGGCGAGCGGCCGGAGCCGAGCCGAGCCCACCAGGACCAGCCGGGAGCGACGGAGCCCACCCGTCACTGCGGTCACGGCTCGTTTCGGGGGCCGTGGGTATCCCGCGGGTGCCCTTGTGCCGTCCGTGCCAGCTCTCGTTCCTCTCGAGAGGCAGAGTGTGGCAATGCGTCGGGACCGCTGCTTTCATGTGCGCTCGGTGGCTCCAGCACAGCTGAGAAAATCCTCTTCCAAGGTAAAAGTTTTGCTAGGCACAAATACCACCTGTAATCCCATGAACGGAGACGTTCTTACATAGTAGCCCCAGTGAAATATGCAGGAAGAGCGTAGACACACTGTTCTTCACATTTTTGCAACCTCAGTATTGTATAATTGCAAACTCACGTATATAATTGGCACTGGTCTTTAATCCCAGATAAACTCTTCTTTCGGAAGTACATCTCTTCCCAGCATCTTCTATTTCTTCATCCACTGCTGTGTCTGGACAGACAGCTCCCCAGCACTTGCAAGCAGACACAGTCAGTGCTACGTTCACAAGCAGAAATAGTAAGCAAGCTGTCCTTGGCCCCAGGAGGGTCAACAGGGCTCCACAGGTACTTTTCAACCTGCAGAAATCATATTACTAGTGATAGATGAGCTGGAAAAACACAGCTTCCATCTCAAACTCAGCTAGAGCTTGGGACCTGAACTTAAAAAGGCATCTTTGTACTTCTAAACTGAAGAAATAGTTACAGAGTTATTGGAGAAAGCTAACCATGAAAGTAATATACATCCTTTCAAGCCCTCTAAAACAGGCAATGAGTCTTAATACAGCTTATAAAGATGTGCTGAGTGCTGTCGGTTCTTACCAAAGTAAGTGACTTTAAAATCTTAACAGGCTGAGGACATTTGTCTCAAAATCACAGATAATTCTTTCACACCGCTGGAGCAGGAAGCGATTTCTGTAAGCTTGACCGCACCGTGGCTCAAGTGACGGCACCTTTTTTTTTTCTGCCAGAAGCAACATGCTGTGGGAAAAAAAGTGAACTGTATAAGGAGTATCCGTTCAGCAACAGGGAGATGCTGGATTAGCAGCCAGTGAACTGTTGTAACGATCCATCGCAGCAGCTCTGTGGCCTCACACTCTTGATCAATGGAACTGCACCCAAGTTTCAGCATCCTCTCTAGCACAGGTCAGTTAGTTGATCCTTACAGCACCATCTAACCGTGCTGTACAAGCTGATGCTTCAGGGCTGAAATTCAGCATTACAGCTGCAGATAACCCGTCCAGGCTTTCGAGGTCTATGTGCTTTTGTTCTACCACAGAATGCATTTGTTTGACTGTAAACCAAGCTGGAAGCACAGAAACCCTGGGAGCAGCTCACCGATTTTGGCTTCCCCTTCATCTCCGGACACTGAGACTGCGAGCTGCACTTCAGGGACGCTGACTGTCTGAAAGCCAAGTTGTCTCATACAGCCCCTGCCTGCAATTCAAGCTTGGTCCAAAGACTTTTTTTCAGTTCTTCCCCCCGAAGCACTCAGGGTCAGCAGCAGGACTTTCACTCCTGCGCTGCTATTAGAGCTGAAGTTGGTGGAGTTCCAGCACATGTACTTAAAACACATTTATGTGATTTGGCTTCTGTGCAATTCCTCCACTAGACATGCACTCTGTGCAAAATGGGCTGTAATTAATGCTATTCAGTGCACTGCCGATATCTTTATTTAATTAGTGTTGTTAAATTACATGGCAAAAAGCAATTCCTCCTCTCCTTTCATGTGCATGAAGGGTCCCACAGACAGCAGAACCAGTATCTTCCTGGAAGCAAGCTTTTATGACATGAGACAGGAACTGTACATTCCTTAACACGCCACAGACGGTCTCTACAGGCCCTGTGTGGGACTGGAGACAGCAGCAAGAGCCTGAAGAGCATTAAATTGCAGTTCCTCTTAGAGCGACGTCTAGTATACTGTTGATTTCTTTCAGCTTTGTTGCTAGACCACTACTGTCTTGAAAAAGAATTACATTTCGCCCTACTTCTTTCCTCACTAAAGTTATTTCCAAATCATGTTTGGACAATGTACAGAGGAGTCATTGTCGAGTATCAAATTAGTATGACAATGGGAGACATATAATTCAAAACAATGAGTAGGAAATCACTTTTGGGCACATTGTAAGATTCCATGATCTTAAAACATGGTCTGAGTAATGCATCCCACTTCCAGGAATGCAGATTTCAGTACTGCATCAATGTTACCGGCGTGCTGGGTACCTGAATACACTAACTTTCCTGCAATCATTTAACTACTGAAGCTGGATGTTTTATTACCTTTGTTTCCTTTACATCAGACTGATCTCTTTTAAGAGCTGTGTATCTTTCCCTGGTTTAAAAGTCCTGGTTCTGCTCCAGCACATCAAGTAATTTTATTCTGTAACACAATTGTACAGTGCAAGGAAATGGCGGGGGGGGGGGGGGGGGTCTCCTCCATCTGGCAGATGATCCTCAGAAGGGGAAAAGAAGATGGGGAGGCTTAGGCTATTAATTTTTTTGAGTTAAAATAGAATCCAGCTGTTTGGGATCCAAAAC
>Ga0181612_125514_pt1 | contig 24375 bp, 9 predicted proteins | sample HoacroProtozoa21_FD_119630 | JGI IMG/M metagenome (GOLD analysis project Ga0181612, IMG submission 119630) | Hoatzin crop microbial communities from Cojedes, Venezuel. Combined Assembly of Gp0051906, Gp0051904, Gp0051908
TTTAAGGTCCCTTCCAACCCTTACCATTCTATAATTCTAAAATGTTATCCACACTGAGCGCAGGCCATGTAAGAAGTAGTGAATTTAACTCCCAATGAAAGATACTCAGAAGAGACATTAGAAAACACGTTCATAACAACGACAGTAGGACCCTGGAACAAATTGCTTTGGGAAATTTCATAATCTCCGTCACTGTACTTTTTTTAAGAACTGGTTAGACAAACATCTGTCAAGAGTGGTTTAGCCATAGTTTGATCTTGCCTTGCAGCACACTTAAAGTATGAGCTGACCTCTCCATGTCCGCTCCCAGTTCTTTTCTCTATAGTTCCACGCTGCTCTTTAATTTCTGCCACTCAGACAAGTATTCTGGACACAAGACCAATATTTACTTTATGGTATCCAATGTTCTTTATGAATTTCAAATGCTAATAAAGGAAATAATAACAAACAACAGGGAATAAGTTCATCAGCCAACACATATATATCTTGAGTTTGTTCAGGCACTGATATTCATTCCTGAACACTTGAACTGAGTGCAGTTACTGTCTTCTAAATATACGCTCCACCACAACATATTATAATGTCCTAAAATTAATTTACCTTAGAAAAATGTCTCCCTGTGGCCCTTGTGCATATGTATTTGCTTTCAGATAATAGAGCTCTCAAATATGATAACAGTTATAAAACAAGGATAATTATTTCTAAAAGCTGCTTATATCCATTTTTTTCCTTCTTTTAAAACCATAAGTATAAGCAGTGATTTGAAAAATTCTTTTTGATAAGTGTTTGGCAACTACGTACTCCCTCTAGTTATTGTCTTTCATCTAAAATGCTAATCAACTGACAGAACCAGATATCTGTGGAGAACACCCTCATATCTAGACTAGGCCCCTCACACAGTATGTTGAAGAGATGTCAGGGCAAAGTTACTTGTGAAGTCTAAGGATTATTTCTATTGACTTGTTAGTTTTACAGACTAAAGTCAGGAACACACAGTGTCATTTTATAACCATTTTAAATTTAGTACCTTACAACGCTGATTAACAGGTGTAATTTTAAAAACCTATGAAATAAGAGAGTTGCAGACATTATCAGCAAGACATTCCTTATGGCAAACAATCATGGACATAACGGAAAGTCTGATATCCAATGCATCCTCACACTGGTAAAAGTTCAAATTAGAAAAAGGAAGTTAATTGAAACAGTCTGACTACCAAAGACTGGAACCATTAAAAAAACAAACACATTAAAAAAAAAAAATTAACCGGCCTCTTAAAGTGGAGCATCAATACAAAAGCTAGTCACTTTCCTCAGGGTTGTCTCATACCTGAGTTATTCTATTAGACCAAAAAACTTGTAGCGACGCCAATATAAAATTGGGCACATATAAAGAACTGAACACTTGAATGTTTAATAATGCACTAATCTTGAACAAAATAGTATTGTTGAGTAAAAATTCATGCATAAAACCATGAGAGCCTTGTACTGTATTTCTTTTCAGGTAATTTTAATAGTTTCAAATAGCTATTTGTGATAGTCTTTCAGGATGCAAAATATTTGAGGCAAAACCGTAAGTTTTGAAAAATGTGCAAACAAAAGATGGAACAAACAAGACAAGACTGTATTTTATTTTTCTAGAAACAAAAGCCAATTTGAAAACCAAGTATTTTATTTGAGAAGTCAAAACATCAGCATAGGAAATTAGTAAAAATTGCTACTAACTGAATGAAATTTCTAAAATTCGAGAAGGACACAATGCTCAGGAAATGAGATAAATATTCTTACATGAAACAAGATCAGCTGCAACATAACTGCAGAACAATACAGTTCATAAATAGTACTGGAAGTACTATGCCTTCATTGATCAAAGTCAATCCAGAATCGTGGTTAATCTGAAAGCACTACTCAAAACAAGTGGACACAGCACTTGGCAATCTGCTCTCACTGACCCTGCATTGAGCAGGAGGGTTGGACTTCAGCAAGGCCTAGTGCAAGGTCCTACACATGGGTCGAGGCAATCCCAAGCACACACACAGGCTGGGTGGAGAATGGATTGAGAGTAGCCCTGAGGAGAAGGACTTGGGGGTGCTGCTTGACCGGAAGCTCAGTATTACCCGTCAACATGCGCTTGCAGCCCAGAAGGCCATCACCAAAAGAAGCATGGCCAGCAGGTTGGGGGAGGTGATTCTGCCCCTCTACTCTGCTCTGATGAGACCCCACCTGGAGTCCTGCATCCAGCTCTGGAGCCCAGAGCACAGGAAAGACATGGACCTGTTGGAGTGGGTGCAGAGGAGGGCCACAAAAATGATCTGAGGGCTGGAACACCTCTCCTGTGAGGAAAAGCTGAGAGAGTTGGGGTTGTTCAGCTAGGATCAGCTAGCTGGTTTATTCTACTGAAATACAACTTAATCATATGAAGCATCAGGAGTCCCAGCTACAGTCAGCTTCCCCTAATGTCTCTTCCTTTTCTTCACGGAGGACTCTATCCTCATCCTTACTCTCTAGTTAATAATATTGAAACTCACCGTACAACAATTTTTAACTTAACAAGCAAAGGGAGACAAGAATTCTTTATTATTAATATTGTTATTATTTTTAAACCAACAGCAGCAAGCCAAGGTTTACAGTAAGACCTCAAGGTGGTAAAAATATATATGGAATTTTCTGAAGATGCAAACTAGGCACTATTCTGGCTTGGACTACTTATCTAAACCTCATACTCCAGTGTATGGATTGCTGTTCTCGCTATGTTTTCCTTAGCTAAATTGTTAATAAATTTGCAGTAACTATATGCATGCTTCTTTATGATTATGAAAGAATACTCTCAGGAATACACAAGCACTAGAACAGAATACATAAATATATTCAAAGGAAAAGGATTTAAGTCAAGACTGTTGGCTTATTGACGGTTCTTCAGAACCCATCTACTCATAGTCAAGTCATAGTAGCAGGTAGTCATAGGTAGGGTTCAAAGTAGGTTTTTAATTATACCTTTATGTGACTAATTAACTGTGCATACACTGAACATAAAACAATAACTTGAAATAAAGGAGCCTCTGGTAAAAATGTGATTGCAGGGAGCAGATTGCTCACCTAGCAAGCAGCCTACACCAGAGGGGCCCTGAAGAAAAAAAAACCTGTTGAAAATGGGCTGTGAACCAGAAGTTTTGCCATGGTGAGCGACATACTACTTGTGAAAGAAGAGCTGGAAACCTCTAATTTACACAGCATTTAGAAAACAAAACAAAAAACCTGATTTAATTTCTCTGCCTCCATCTGGTGTTCTTCTAGTTCTCCAATAAGCTACTAATACATGCAGTGGAGGACCTGGCTGAGGGCATTCACTATTTTCGCCTCTCTAACCTGTCCAGCTGTCACAACGCTTTTTTTGGATCTGATCATTCTGCTTATAGTTTCACATTCCTCAACAGAAACTCCACACCAACAACATTCATCAGAGAAAATGGCCATTTGAGTCAACACTTGACAGAATAATAGCCTTCAAGTTCAAGCCCAAAGTTAAATGAATATTGAGAAAGAACATTAAGTATGTGGCAGACAAATTTAACTACCACAGAAGCGTACTCGAATATCTTGAACACAGTTTGCTCTTTTTTGTAACAGTCTATTAGATGATACTTCAAAATACTCACTAAAAACCAAACTAATTTAAGCTGATGGTGGTAGAAACAAGTTTCACTGACCACCCAACTTTAAATATTAGGATTATTCACTTCACATTTCAATGTAATTACAACGAAATACCAAGCAGCTTGTTTGAACTCTGTGAACTTCAGTTGACAGAGTTATTTCTGGGTTGCTGAATTGTATGCTTTTGTGTCATTCTACACTTTTCCTCCAAAAGATAGTAATAAAAATATTATCAAGACAATTAAAAAAACAAAACTGTACATTTGCTGTGTTTTGCCATGTCAACTTTATTGGCATTCCATTTTGACTTCTAAGAGCTTAAGTAAACAGATTAGGAACTCCACAACCACTACCCTGCAGCATACTCTAAAGATTAAAAAATTAAAGTCTGCTAAGTAAGGCTAATTCATGTCAAAGCTTTTAGATTTCTAATAGTATCATCAGCTACCGGAGGGTAAAAGAGTAGAAAGAGTAAGCTCCTTAAGAATGTTATGTCCATCTGCGAGTGCCATCTGTCAAAGAAATCCTGAAAGAAGATGCTAAAGAGGAATCCAGAATATGCCCAGTTGTTATACTGTAAATTACTACCTTTGCTAGAAAACTAGCATGTATTTCTAGGCAGATAAATCCTTTCTTTCCTTTTGATTGTCATTTTAGATATGCAATCTCTGCTCTCTGCATTTCAGTACAATCACATATAGCCTCTGAAACAGCCGACTGCATTGAATAACTCTGAGAGTAAATTAGACAACTGAGGACTTGATCAGTTTTGACGACAGTCAAAAAAAAATTTTCCATATGCATTTTTTTAAAATGCACCGATGATACTAATAAAGCAATTCACAGAAGAACATTCACTCAGAAGCTGTCTGGACAATTTAACTAGTATTAATATATATTTTTATATATGTGTTTGTATGTGTATCTGTATAAGTCACTCATGTTTTTTTACTATTAGGGATACTTACGAGTGCTCTGAGCTGACACAAGCTATTAGTTGCAAACCACGAGAAAATTTCAGGGACTGATGAATCAAACTAACCTGCTGGGCCCATACTGCATCCAACAGCAACTCTTCCCTCATCCTTTCCTATCTTCCTCCAAGAATAAATGCACAGATACAGATATACCAAGAATTATGGGAGGTGAGGGGAAGTGAGGTCTGTACAGAAATGAGTTCTGAGATCACTGGATGCTTTTCATTTTGCCAAAGGAAGGATATACAGCCTTAATATGAGGTTGATCTTATCCCCCTCCCATCCACGTACTTGATCAGGAATAAAAATCACCATGAAGCTATAAAAATATAACGTGGGGGGGAGGGGAGGGTGTGGGCACACACAAAAGAATGTAGAACATACTTTAAAGACATGTAAAACAAAAAACCATAAAGGAACAGAGAGCACATTGCAAAAATTTAAATAAATTGTTTCTTGTTCTTGACTTATGTGGAGAAAAGAACAAAGATAAGATGCAAAGGCTGCAAAGTAAACCCTGGAGGCTAAAAAAAAATGCTTTACAATGAGAAGAAAACCAATGCCATCCCAAGAGAACAAATATAAACATCCAACACTTGCCATAGCTGTTGCAAGCTATGTGAAGAAGCACTGTTCTATCCTATATATTTTACTGTTCTTCCCCCTGGCTAGCATGGCTTTAGATTTCACTTTTTTTTTTTTAAAAGGACTTTCCTGCCCAGCAGGAAGAAGAATGTTTCAGAAAACAACACTACTATACAGCCATTTTAATGTGCTGCACAGATCCTTTGCTTTCTTCTTCCTTCATCCAATTAAGGTTTACTCAGCAGTTACACAGATATTTGCAATTCCTCTTTTTTTAATGGAAGTTAGTGTTGTTAAGAATATCTACCCCCTTTCAAAAAAAGAGGGAGAGGGCTAGTGAAGAAAAACAGACAAAAGAATGGCTTTTCCAAGTATATCTTCTACTTAGCTGTGCCCTAAATTAAAAGTATATAGGTTAAATGCTAATAGGAAAGAAGATATCTTCCCAGTAAGCAAAAAATAGAACAGCAGAGAGTAAAGAACCTAATCCTCCTGAACTAATAAAACTACATTTAGGATAACCTCTCTTGCTTCTCCCCAGCTTGATAATGTTCTTTATCGCAAATTTGGCACTGCATTTATTGCCTGTTGCTTATTCGCAAAAAATAAATGCACTAATGAATGACTGTGTTTAAGGAATTACAGTCACAAGTTGTTAAAATACAGTAAAAGATACTGCCACTAAATATAATAAAAGCAAAGTGACTGATTTTTAGATACAGAGAAAAACAGAGTAAGACCATGTGTGAAAGCACGTCTATATATGTGTCCATGAAGGAATAAAAACTGTATTTCACTGGAAATTTAGATTATTTCATGTTATTATTCATTCCATGTCAACCACATGAACAGCTGCTAGTTCAACCTGACCGATGTTGACACAGGCTGAACCATAACCTTGCTGGAGGCAGCCAGAAAAAGAACGAGTGCCTTACCGGAGTGTACACTTGCAAGGCTTTACACCAGAAACAAAGAAGCAGCAGAGGACTCTACCATGTGCTATTCCATAGCCAGATGAGGAATCACATCACCACCCTCCCATGAAATTCTCAACTAAGTCCTCTGCAGGGAGAATAGCACACAGGGTGGAAGAACTCATCAGCGGAAGGAGCTGAAGAGGGACATAAATGGCTGTAAATCCATGAGGAAAACACAAATGAAGAAACACATAAATCCTCCCACCTCTGTCATCACGTAATTTTTTTTCTTTACTAAATTACTCAGGACTGCAAAATAATTTTTAAAGGGTGAAAAGTACACATCGTGCCGAGTTGCGCAGCTTCAGAGCCCTGACTGGGAAGGTAGTGCTTGCCTGCGGAAACACCTAATGCACTGCACCGCAGCAGCCACACCTGGCACGGCGGTCTCACCCGCATCACTGGACTTCCCCAAACCCAAAACCAAGAGGAGCTGGTAATAAATCTTCTGAGTCAGAAATCTTACCCTGACAGGTAAAACAAGATACATTTTACATTATTATTTGGCATTAGCTTTTCAGTTGTGCTAAGCTAATTCAACGTGAAAAACACACAGGTTTTTTTCTGACGATGCCCAGGGGGATCACAAGGTAAGAAGACTCCCTAGAAGTCTCCTGTGTCCATCTCAAAAACAGTTTTGCTACCTCTTCAAAGATTTTTTTTTTCCTTTTATTTTGCTATTGTGCGTCAGCAGGGTGCTTTCCTTTTTGACACTAAAATTACATTCAAAATAACAGATTCCTGACCTATACAATGAGGTTTTGGATTTTCATTTTAACTCCTTGCGCTTAGGGATCTTCTTACCCTTGTCTACTTTTCAAGTTGCAGAGGATCTGGGTGAGACTTTTGTAAGAGACTGAGGCTATGATCCTTCATCTGACCATGGGATACCAAGCAAGATGGCATAGTCTGGGGAATTTTGCTTCTCAAACACCAGCTCCTTGACCAATCTTTGCTGTACAGCACAAATATATATGGAAGCAGAATGGACAGGGCAGAAAACAGCGAACGGGAGAACATAGCCCATGCAAGGATGTGCTTCAAAATCCTAGCCTGATGGTGGATTATTTCAGTAACAGCCAATGTTATTAATATGCTTTTCTATTGTGCTTTTCACAATCGATGCTCATACAAAAGTCATTAACTGCAGAAGGAAGGAATTTATCAGAGAGAGAATTTTTGAGTCCTTGAAATGCTGAAAAGCGGCACCCTGTGCAGACAGCTGAAGGGGAAGGTGGTAACAGTCAGGTGGTATCAAGCTTCCTGAAGCACCCAGGTGAACCAGAAGCCTCCATCTCAGTGAAAGCTATGGAAAGTGATTCAAGCTTTGTCATTTTTAGATCCTATGTCAGAACACAACAAAACTCATACTGAGAAATTACAACAAGAAAACACACAGTAGAAAATTACGCACTTCACAGCAGTGCTATTTTTCTTAACATAGTGATTAAGACATGACTGGTCTGATATGCCTAAATTACAAGTGTTGTATTAAAGACAGATTCAAATAAAGGACTGCAACTACTAGGGAAAGCTGGGGTTGAACTCACATATTTAAAAGAAAGTAAAAGAATATTTTCTTTGAACAACCAGTTTAGGAATACTCAAAAGTGCAAAAAATCCCCCATCACTCTCAGAAGTCACTCATGTCTTCCTCCCCTTCTTGTTTCCTTCACTTCCATGCTTGTTTTCCATCTATCATCCTCCGCCATTTAAACAGCTGATCACTTGGAGGATCAAAGTTGCTATTTTCAGTCACTTAACCTATGGTTAATCTCACTGTTGCTTGCCTGTTTAAGTAGAATTAGTTGTCTACCGTGCATCCAACAGCTAACAAGGAGACTGACAGTAAGTCCTTGGCGACAGGTAATGTTACAGAAGGCGCATTTCAGAATTTGCATAATGAGCAGTTTTAGCTAGTTTTGACACTTCTTTTTATAGAGTTGATTGATATTTGAACTTATGTGACTTGACTAATGTTTGTATTAATCGTTATTGTCTGGCTGAGAGTCAAGCATTGCTTTCCCCTCTGGAAACCAAATTGAAAAGCAAATTCTTCAGCAGGAGGCAGCAGTTCAGAACTTAAATTAGCAAATAGACCAGCCACACCTATAAATGACTTATTAACACGATACATGAGCAGAGTTAATAAAAAACTTTCCTTAGACATGCTTTGTATCTGATCTGCTTCAGGAAAACTCTGAGTAAAAAGCAAAGTAAAAATTTTACTAATTTCAAACCAAACATCCTGTAAGACTGTTCTAATTTTCAAAAGTGTGGAGTCAAAGATCACTCCTAATAGGTGCCTGTGCCTCAGCTCCAACCACGAGAGACTATTCTGAACTCAACAGCAGCCAAATGGCTTCCAGCAGGGTGTTTATTTTTAAAAATGGAGAAATTTTTCCACAGTTCCTGACATTACCAACACCATTACTAAAGAAATCTGAGAAAACAACGCTTCATAAATACGCGGAGTCACCTACAGGCCTAACATTATTTTTGTTTACAGAGATTCAAAGAAAACTGCCTATTCTGTTTCGAAACATTGTAAAGCAATGGACTGTGTTTAAATACTGAGCTTTGAGTACTCGAGACAACATGTTACAAACAGACAGACAACACAATACTTAGTTCCTTTAGTAAATAAAAACATTCCTTAAAATGTCTACGTAAATTACCTTCTTTCTTCTCACGGATTTGGAGCTGAGTAGTAAAACAAACTACGTAATAGTGGGAAAGTACTGCTTGACTTACGTTTGTTTGACATAACAAATAAAACCCCAGCATTAGAGATTTGAATGCCAAATACATACTCCTGGATATAAACTCATGGTTCAAAATGATCAATTAGACTAGAAATTTACAAAAAAGCCTCTCCTGAAAATTGCATCTACTGAGGTTGAATTCAACTCAAATACTGTACTGACATGAAATCCTCCACGCTGGCACCGGATGAAAACAGCTGGCCCACAAGACCAGAGTGGGTAATTCAGCTATCTGCTTCAAGATATACTTTTTATAAAATCAGTCACATGCATCTCACCAGCTAAATTCTAAGAATTTTATGGCTTTTTTCCTATGTTTCAGTTGTATTAGTATTTTAAAGACTTTGTTGCCACACCCTAAAAAATTATAATGATAAAAGACAACCACCAATTACTGGCACTTTCACAAAGTATGCGATACTGAGAGAAGATAAATTATTTAAGAACAATAACAAGGATTTACCAGCTGAATTCTGTTCGAGCTAATCATGTTTCTCCTCTCAGCTAGACCTAATTTTCCAGTTTCCTGTTATCTGTCTATGATCAGCTTTCAAGCTTCCTAATATAGCCTATCGAAGGGACCAGCTCTGACCTCCTGTGAAGTAGCACACGTCAGATAAGGTATTCAGAGTTCTTCTGCTTAATATATTATGCAAATATAATTACAAGTCTCAATAAGATTATTACTGATGCTGTTTGAATGTTGCACAAACTAGTATCACACCATCAGACACTTTCAGCCAAGAATCCTCATTATCATAAAATACAAACGAGCTCGAAGCCTGCAGTATGAATCCCACACAAGCACACGTATCTCAACTATTTCACACGGTAGCTGCGTTTTCACCTTAAATGTACACTCAGTCCTCAGTAACTACTGCTCTGTGTTCAAGCAGACCAGTCACAGAGAATTTCAGTCATTACGGAACCCAAGAACCAAATCAGGATTGCGTCAAAAATTCTAACAGGAGACCAGAAACATCTTTATCCCAGTTTGAGACATGCTCTGTTTTCATGCGGCAACAGGAATTACCCGATTTCTCAGAACAACTGTATTATTTCATCACTCTCTCTAGAACAGAGGGCATTAGATTTTTGATGCTGCTAATAATATTACATATATGTTAAATTACACCGATCTGGTACTAGAGAATGGAGAAGGAATACTAGAGCCAAAAGATGTCACACAAGCACAGCCAAAACCTTATCGAACACTTTCTAGCCCAAAGAAATCAGGACCTGCAACAGGAAAACACACACTTGAAAGCTGAAGTGAAAATCTGGGGTTTTTACATGATCTTCTCCAAAATTTTTCAACATGTTAGAGGTTTTATGTTAACTTCACCAAGATACTGTAAGATATACACATACAGTTAGAGTAAACTGTGAGGGACGGAAGATACAAACGCATTGAGACAGGCACAGTTCTCGAAAACAGCAACATAGAAAGATTACAGCAACACATTTAAAAGATAAGTAGGTAATACAGCAAGCAGTTTTGCATTCACATAGATAGTGGCATAGTACAGTTACTAACTTATTTAAAAATTATAGGACAGAAATTTTGGGTGTTGGCATATTCATAGAAAAAGCAGGAAAACAACAGAACAAGCTAAACGGGATAACAGAACTCTTATCTCCCCAGGAAAACTGTAGTGAGTAGCTTCTGTGTTCATGATCCACTTTCTAGTGGAGCTGGCATAACTGCTGATGACACATAATTTTTATTTTACATTTATCTGAGGCATGTTAAGGTCAGACATCATCATTTATTAGAAATCAGTTTTCCTTAATCAGAATTAAACCTATGAGAACCAATGCAAAGGTTTAGTTCGAAGTCGGATACTACAATACATAAACTCTGCATTTCTCCTCCATGACATCCTCAGAACTGTTCTGATTTTTTGATAAGCGACAAGTTAATCCCACTTATAATATTCAAATAGGAATCACTATGTGTTACATTTCAGCATTCACAACTCTCCTAAGCACCTGACTGCCAAAAGCAATCATAACATTAGTAGTATGGAATCTCAGACAAGTATTTTCCAGGAATTACGGTTTAAAACAACAAGGTAAGCAAAGACTGAATGAACGTTTATGCAACAGTTGCAACCTGACAATAATCTCTTTGATGGCTACACTGGACAAAAGCCATCACCATAAATCATGCTTTCATTATTTAATTTCCTACACTTTGGGGGATTTTATGTTCTTTAAAAGGAAAACCAGGTCTGAGATGCAAGTGACTAGCAAGAGAATGTTACTACTGCAATTAATCGGGCAGAAAACATGTAGGCTATTTTAACATTACACAACTTTCACATCCTCAAACATAATGCATAATATTTAGAATTATTATAATGAACACCATGTTATACCACGCAAACACTGGGAGCAAAATCGAATTTCTTTGCTCACTAAATCATCAGGATTAGGTAATTTTTTTGTCACAGTACTATGAACTGACATAGCATCACATATGAAAATGCTTTAATAGATTTTCTTTTTTCTCCCCACCTGAGTAATAGCGCCACTGAAAGAATGAATGCCAGGACTAGTAATGGTATTGGTAAGGAACTGGCTAAAAGACAGATGACAATGTGTAGGTAGAGGTATTTCCTGAAAGAGGAAATAAAATCAAAGAAAGATTATTAGTGGAAATCCTCCAGGGTCAGTTCTGAAACTGATTTAATATTTTAGTTAATAACCTTGGCACAAAAATAAATGCATGCTAGTAAAATCTGTAGATATCACAAAGCTGGAAAGTAGCAGTAACAGCAGGGAAGACTAGAATATCAGATATACAGAAATGGCTACACTGAAGACCGTAATAATAGAAATCGGATTACATTTAACAGTGTAAAATGTAAACACCTGTCTATTGATAGTAACAGCAGAAACTTCACCTATACACTAAGACCTTGTCAACTGTAAATGACAGCGGAGAAGGGACTGGGTGCACCAAATAATTATTATATACCTGTACTCTTTCACTGTGATGGAACCATGGCTCTTGGTTTCACTAGGAGAAATATTCCAGCACAGAGAGAAAAATACTGCAGCTAGATTACAAGTTCTTTCTAAAATGTCACCAGTAATATTATTTACAATCCTTGTCATTAAAGTTTCAGGAAGTTCAAAATTGTCTTACAACTTTAAGAGTGAACAACAACTTTAGCAATAACGATACTCAAAACTGGCATGAAACACTACTTCAAAAATTGTGAACTGTAAAAGAAATCCCTAAAATTTTAACTTACACACAAGAAACTTCAATCAGGCTGCCAAACGTGCCAAAACTTAACTGTAGCTCCAATAGTATGAAACAGACCAAAATGAAGTAGTCGCTGTGGTACAGAAATTCAGTTCTTTTTCATCATTACTAAACTCTAAAGAGTTAGACCCAGATTTAAATAAAGAAACATTACCTTTTCCAATTCTATTTTTCAACACTTTCCCATGATCAAAACCAGTCTTCAAAATACAATACCTGGATTTCTTACCTTGCCTTATTTATTGCAGTCCCAAAACCTGCTAGCTTTTTTAGAAGTATTCATAATTTAAATGTTCCACTCACTCTGAGCTGTAGCTTGGCTGTTCTTACATCTACCCAGTCAGAGACAAAATTAACCTGGACTGAGACACTGTAGCTCTATTGCTCTGCTATAAAAAAATAAAATAAGTCCATTATACGAAATTACACACAGTGTTCATTTTTCACTACACCTGTACTCTACTTTCTTCATATATTAAATGAGGATATGATTAGTTGTCTTCATATTCCCAGACAGAGCACGTAAAACTTCCATACACCTCAACGGGATGTCATCTGATGCCCAGTTAACTCTCTTCACCACTGAATTGTCAAGAATCATTATTGGACAATTTCAAGGTTTTGCTTCTTTGGTTTTGTAAGGCTTCTGCTTAACATTGTGTCATGCGTGTGGCAGTCTATAAAATTACCTCTTTTCAGCCACGAAGCTCTTTACATGCTTAGCATGCAGCTGCATACTATAGAAAGGTTTTGGTGTACCAGGTTAGTCAGTACGGAAGTAGTTCTGGTACATTTTGCCTTTGCTAAGCAAAAACACTGCAGCATATACACAAGTGAGCATATTAAAAATGAAGTGTGCTTGTATAAACATAACATACCGATACATTTATAAGTAAAATTATTATTAGTCTATGATATCTCTGACATCTGATGATCACTGTAAGAATATGCTTTTTCTAGAAGATGACTACACTAGAGATCAAAACTGCACTTTCGTACAGGAATATTTTATAGCTTTTTAAAGCAATTCTTCAGAAAAAAATAATAGCTCTATTTAACAGATAGGTCTCTATCACGTTGAAATCACAGGAAAAAGACAATAATTTGATGGAAAGAATATGAAAACAATACATTCAATGTTCTTGCAAAACAGAAATGAAGGAAAATAATAAAAACATATCCTAAAGACTCTCATCCCAATAAACCATTCAGAATGTGTTCAGGTAGATTCAACCGGTAAGATTGTCTTTATTCCAACCAAAAGCCAAGGAAACATGCAGAAATAAGCCAGACCAAGTTTGAAGCATATGTCTACAGCTCTACTACTCTTCCATGTAATAACGGACATAAGACAAATAGTTTGATATGTTTTTTGCTTTCATTGTTGTTAGAAAACAAACAAACAAAACATATTGACAAGCATAGATCCAGATACAATAAGCACTGTAACATCAGCCTAAAACTCTTTGACAGCAGACTAAGCAAGGAACTGTAGCCAGAGGCTATAAAGGAAGAAATGTATTTTGTCTAGACGCATCCCAGTATCTCCACTACCTGCAGCAGCCTGGCAGAACAACATCTCAGACCTTTAAAAATAGTAAGAAGAATAAAAAGTGCACTGTTTCCTCAAACACACTAAAATTACACTTATTAAGAATAAAGAACAGTGTTATTGAAAAAGTATTGTATTTGAGTTGCATATGTAGTACACTTTTTTCTTTTAACATAAAGCATATGGCACAATGCTTGCTCAAAAGTAAACAAATTTGTACTTTTTTTTAAAATACTTCAGATAGGAACTTAAGGCATGAATTCTCAGCCCTTAAACTTAAGCAGAATCCTAAAAGAGCTGTACCTGCATAAAAGTAAATTCCTTTCTGTGCTAAAAGTTCAATTTGGTCTACAAGGAAGATACAACCTTACTACCATTATACCAGATCAGATTTTAGATCCCCACCCCTTTTTTTTTCTTCTCTTCTAGCCGGTATTTTGTCTTTTATATCTTTCTAATGCCCTTTTCCTAGATTTTATACACTGTTATCTGTTTAAACATTCTTGAGTTACAGTGGCAGTAATATCACTGCTGCCTCCTGCATGAGGAAATGCTAAAGGCTGCCCTCCAATAGCTAACAAAGGAAAACTGAACAGCATAAACATCACAGCACCTGAGTCAATAAAGATTTTAATACAGCTTTTCAGATAAAGCTCCATAAGGTCCCACTTCCCCGACCCCAACCACGAAGCCTTCCATAACTGAACCAAGCATGACCCTACACAAGCATCTGCTTTGTAAGCAGTATTCTAATTTTCAGGATGTTAAGTGACCCATTTTTTCTCACGTAAGAAGTTAAAACCTAGTAATAGTTTGCTGTTATTACAAACGAACGCAGAGCAGGCTCTTCTAACAATACAACAGCTCTTCTGGAAATGTAACAGGGAAGTGCTTACTGTAGAACAGCTTCAACAGAGACAAGGTTATTTGGACTGATACTTCTTTAACTGCCCTTTCAGGAACCAGATTCCTGCACTGATATCTTATTATAATTAAGATATCTTGCAAGGATATCTTAATTGACTGTGAAGAAACGGAAGTGTAACATTGAGTGGTTGGGGCAACAGCAATTTAATTCAGGAGTTCAAAACCCAGATTTCTACTTGTCAGATCTGGCAGTTAAGATATTGAAGACATTCTCACCCCAAATCCATTAAATATTCACTAAGGAGAATGCTCTAGCAAGAAACCAGGTAAAAGACAATGGTTTAAAACACTTCTTACAGGGTATCCAAGCATCTCAATGTTACAGTTTTATACTAACACTGCAAGTATACCAAACAATAAACCCAAGTTATTATTGCTTCTTTATGCAATGACAAATCTACATGACACTCAAATTCAGAAGATAATGAATTTGTCCTCTGCAGGTCCTAACCTGATCTAACCTAATCTAACAACATAAAACAAATTATATTTTAAGCAAAAAAAAAAGCAAAGGGCCCATAATCTTAAATAAAGTAAAAGCATTCTAAGGAGGAACTTGAGGAGCACATAGAGTATTAGTAAATGAAATTTTAAGACATTATGAAAGCAGGTAGTTATGAAATAAATACTGTGTTCACAAGAAGAGACAATGAAATGCACCGTCCACTGAAGACAAAACATGAGGCTTTTAATCTCCTTCTAATATAATAAAAATTCAGGAATAATGAAGAGTCCCATCACACAACTGCCACCCTCGTTTCTGCCTGTATCATTCTGAGCTTTATATACAAGAACAAAATCACTGAAAGTGTTAATCACCAACTCTATCATCAGCCACCAAACAATGAGCTAATTACACCCTCAGAACCACAGTCACTAGGACTAAAAATTCAGAAATAAGGAAAATGTTTTTGTTCCACTTTCCTGCTGTTGATTTTGGATATCAAAGAAAGTAGTATGAGAAAATATTTCCAGGTCTGAAATAATCAGAAAAGAATGAGTGTAAAATTATAGCTTAACTCACATAAAACCAGCTTACAAATGGGAATACTTTGTCTTCAGAATTTCCTAACTTCGTTTGAAAACAGCTCCAACTTCATAAGACACTGAAACAAATCTCATATCAGAGCTATGACAGTTCTGATGTGGACCTTCTTTTCGGCAAACACCACAGAAGTGAAATAAATCTTTATACTAGAGGCAGCAGTATCTCCTAGAAAGCTCCATCATGTTTAGCATCCACTGAGCCTTGCTATAAACAGTATTACCTGGAAGGCAAGACAAGGGTTTTTTTTTTTTATATAAGACTTTTGGCATTAAAAATTTTCCCATTAAGGTACAAGGTTAAAAATTATCCTTTTCAGTCAAACTTTATTTCATGTCTGACTGTCTCATTTTTGCTTTTAGGAGCATTTACATGCTTCTGTTTCATGACAACCTCATCCAGTTCCTACCTAAATGGGATTACATACCATCTTGACAGTGTGCCCACATCCATCTGCCTTTCAAAGAACTGCACCCAGAAAATATACCAATCGACATAAAGAAAAAAGTTTCATCTGCACATTCCTCCTTTTCCTATAAGTCTTCTTTCTAATAAGGGTATAATTGTCTAGCTAAAGGACTAACGGGGACTCACATGAAAGAATGGAGGGGTCCGCTCCTTGTCTTCCTGGCCTTCCTCGACCGACAAAAGTAATCAAGAATTTTCTTCCATAGGAGGTAGGTATCAGAGATGAAAGGGCAAGTGTTTATTTCTGAGGGTTTAATGGCTAACTATGTTTAAGATACCCCAGCTCCAACAGCTTCTTGTGTTCCTTTTTCTTGAAAATCATAGAGTTGAATAAACAGCCAGATATCTCAAGTACCACTCAGTGGATGCAGGGAAGAAAGGGGCACAATGTGGTGAACACAGATTTTTATTGGAAAGACCAGCTTCAAGTAATTTCCTCCTATTCTCCTTCTCCATCAAACAGGTTGGAGAACTGACCCAGGTTAGTTAAAATGTAAAGTTACTTCTAACTTGGGCTGGTGTCCTCGTTCAGTTCACTGCACAGGCCCACAAACCTTTGTTTCAGCAGAGCACTAGGGATGTTTGGAGCTTGGTTCTTGGGGAGAGAAGAACAATGGGAGAAAAAAAGGATGAAGGATATGTTTGTAAAAGCACCTCTGCTGAGAGGACTACTCAAGGCTACTATTGCTTCAGGCACTGGAATCAGAGTTCCTAAACTCCTTCTGCTCGAATAACACAGAATATAGGCCTATGCTAGCTCAGGCACCCACTACACAGCTTTCACTTAAATTAACGCTCCCACTAGACACAGTACTCTATGAAATCATTTGTCTTCTACTTGACAGCACAGCCAGTCTGGCCCACTAGCTCTTGCAACTCCAAGCATATTTAGGTCTTTTATTTCAAAATACTTCTAGTTCATCACAGACTCCTTCGGAAATCCTACCAACAAATTCTAGTCAAATAGCATTAACCTCCTACAGTCCTCGCTGCAGGCTGGATGCCACCCTGAGGGGGTACTGTGGGAGCAGCTGCCAGCATTCGTAACATACAGGGTCACAGGGCAAAATGAAAGCCTAGCGTCTGTAAAGCTGACCTTTGTTTCCAGCCCCTCCTCTGTGGAAAAAAAGGAGCAGAAACACAGAGCTGAGACTCACAGACATCTGTTGCCTCTGTAAAGGAACACCTTGTCAGGAAGCACTAGCTTACCAAATGCTCACTAAAATAACTTTCTGTCCTGCAGTTTTCGATGTAAAACTAAACCATGCAACATTTAAAAGCAATACATTTTCAGTAGACTATCAAAATAATCTTATGTTATTTTTTCTTTATTTTTCTAGCCCTGTTTCCTTCACTCTCAGCACTTTGTAAGGACATCTTCATGTGTGTGTTCGACATTACGTCCGTTGCAAAGTTTGGTAAACACTTAAAATATGTTGTTGCTTTCTTTCAAACCCACAATTACGGTTCACTTTACCAAAGGCCAGAGCACTTAGCTCATCTTCGTGCCAACTCAACTCAGACATACCGCGCAATGCGGCTAACTCCCTAGATGTGCCTTCCACCCCCAAATTTTCCACTTAAGCAAATTAATGATCAGGAAAGATGGGATACACCCAGAAGACAGAAAACCACTTATTCAGCAAGTCAAAAATGGATATGCTGGCACTGAAACTTATAGTTGAAAGTGAAATGCATCCTACAAAAAATCCCAGATTTCAGTTGCCTGCTAACTACAGTAAATATTTCAGGGATATCCGTAAGATGATTTTTACTGAGGACAAATAGTACCTTCTTGTTCAAAGCAAAGAGGAGGCTGCCTTGATAGGGAATAGGCAGTTCTTCTGTCCCTCTAACGGATTTATTCCCTTATGTTCAATACTTCTCAGAAAGGATGTCACTTCCACAGAGAATTCTACTGCTCTACATTTTAAGAACTCAAATGTTCCAGTGAAGCCCAACTTGAAATCAAGAAGCTGATAAAATGGAAAAAGAAAAAAAAGAAATGCATCTGGTGATTTCAAATGCTAAAATCTTTCAGACAAAAGGACAGGACGGCAACTGGAAATCCAGAAGCACACTACCAAGCTAATCTCACATACTTTATGGAAGTAGGTGCATTTATGCTTTGCATGCGTATCTTTTCACATGCAAAAGACAACATCTGAAATGTATGTAACTTGAGAGCTTGCCCTGTAGTCTTAACTATCCTCCCATAAACTTAACCAACAAAAATAATAATTAACATAGGTGTTTCATAATCCTTCCAAAATATTTTCTTAGTAAGAAGGTAAGTGAGGATTATTTTACCATCCAATAGAAAAAGAAGACTGTTTAATGTGGGTGTGTGCCAATATATGAAAACTATTTTAAATGAATATTTTTGCAGTGGTCTGGAGGATCATGAGCCTAAATGTTAAACACTCCCTAGCTGCAAATTCACTTTTCAACCCTGTACAGAACAAACAGCTAGAGGAAAGAAAGTCAAGATGAAAATGACTTAAGCACGCTAATGCTTTTAATTTTGTATTATTAAAGAAGCTGGAAAGTCCCAAATGAAATTTACAACAGAGTCAGACTTAGATGCACCCTTACTAAAGCCAGTGCTGCTGCAGAAGACAGCACAGACACACTGAAGGGGCATGCAAAGCCACCAGTGGCACCACTCACTGTGCCTAGGACTAGTACGTGCCCAGAGGTTATCTTCTGCAGCCCTCAGGGAAATTTCTTCCAGTGCCAACAAGACCTCCTGAAGTCTTTTTTACTTAACAGGATTTAGACAAACCCAAGCATTTCACACCTCAGTTTCCACCTTACAGAAAATGGAGAGAAAACCTGGCTCACCAATAAAATAATTTCAGAGTTAAAAAAGCCTCATCTGGAGGAAAAACAAATTTTACGTATTTGAGGTAATGCAAAATGCATAAATAAAGTGTAGATACCTAGCTTAAGCCAGTAAGAGTTTTACTGCAGTCCACACCTGGATATTTGAGAATGCATGCAAATACACATATGCCATGATGAATTAAGTAACAACAGAACCTTGAAACTGAAATCAATATTAATGCATGTGGAGGCTTTTTTCAGCCAAAACCCCCCAAATAAATGTGCTTCAAATCTATAAAACACAAACTGATGTTGATTCCTAATAAACGTAAAATCTTCTCCTGTATGATACTACAGTTTGCAGCAAACTGGCACAAGGCAATATTTAACCTTGGCCTACAAGCAAGCATCACTTCATTAGTACAAATTAGCAATTTCAGGTATCAGGGGTAGTTATAAGCTTACACAAACTCCCAAGGAAGTCGTGCATTTGAGAGAGATATACATACGTACTTTCTTCCTCATTGTGAACACCTGCCTGGATACTTAAATTAAGTTTTCTTTCTAAAGCTAGTCTTGGAGCTGTCAACGTCATTTGGTAATGCCAACGCTGGTGCATTTATAACAGCAGCAAAAGCTAAGATATACATTAAAGAAAAGGCCGTTCCATTAACATTCTGAGCCATCATTTAACTATCAGGTAAAATAACACTACTTTTCACAGAACTTAATGATCAGAAATGGAAAAAATATCAAAGTTTTATGTTCTGATTGATGTTATCTCAAAAACATCGTATCACATTTATTTAAACTAAAAAGTGGATAAAAACAGAAAAAAAATAGAAATATTGTAAGAAGAGTAGTACTGATGTTATTTTCAGCGAGCAACTTTTCTCCTTCTTTAGTTCAGTAGGTATCAGGAGACAGCTTTGAAAACATCATACAATTTCTCTGCATAATTCTACTAATACCTAGGTTTTGATCTCATTCCCACTATAAATTCTCCTCATAATCCCACAATGTTAATATAGAAATGCCATTCAAATTTGGAACTCCAAAACCTGAAACACAGATGTAGCAATTTTGTTTAAAGTAATGCTGAGGCTGCTTGTATTTGATGTTTGAGAACCTTGGCCAACGTACTTCAGGAAAGAAAACTGACTTGTACTTGAAATAGGAATGGTCTGCACACCAGCTACCACTGCAATCAGTATCACTCCCAGTCAAAACTAATTGCTAACAAAAAAAGTGAATAACAATAGAAAAGAGCAAGAGAAGTGACACACTCAGAAATAGAAATATCATTTTTATAAGGTACAAAAACATTCAGGAGGAAGAAAATTATCAAAGTACAACACTACACGTGGTTAACGTGCAAATCTATCCTGAAAGAACTGGGGCATTGAAAGGAAACAAATCAAAACAATCTGCTATCTCACTGTACAAAAAAAAACTTGAACAAAACGTCCCTGAAGCATGATTTCTAATTCACTTAGCTACCACTCAGATCAAATCCTCATGCATATTTGCCATTCATCTGAAATATCACTACTACAGCTGTTCCATTAGGCGTCTTTTAGTAATATGTTCCTCCTCCTTCTCCTGTGTCCTTTGCTGTGTGCAACACATTCCCAAAAAGGATGTAGCCACCACAGTTAAACTTTTCCTGAAACAGCATTAGTGGCATTTAGAGGATGTGTTTTCTTTTCCTTTCTTTCGCTTTATCAGTTGCAAACAGCCTAATAAAACTAACAGTGGAAGAGGTCTCATTTCAAAGGCTGATCAATTAACATATACTTGAGTGCTCTTTACATTTTTAATCTTTGCAAAACATGCCCTTATGAACAGGCATTACATTGTCAAAGTGGCATTAGAACTTAATAAATGTGGTAACCTCACCAGCAAAGCCACAAATCAAGCAATAAAGGACTGGGAAAGTACAGGGGCTTTTTTTTTATTAAGCATCATAGTAATAAATATGCAAGCATAATAACCAGTATTAGCATTCAACTGCAATGTTACTGAATTTTCTATCAAGATTTTACACCAACACCTTTTTCATCTTGGGGACACTAACTATTTGAGGATGGAAACATCACATCTGCTGCATATTACACACTAACAGTGCTGAATTACACAGCTTTTGATCTGTTTGGAGGAAAAGCCAGAGACGATGGGCATCTGTTCTTCTGGGAAGAGTTACTACCACATAGGCAGACTTACTAGGTAAAATACAGCAGTCTATGTAGTACATGAAGTACTCTCCACCTGGTAACAGGAGATAGCATCTGAACAGTTTACCCACAAACACATATTAAAAGTTAGATCCAAATTAAACTGAATACAAAAACCTTTCACATAAGGTCCTAAATGAACAGTTTCTCAGAAATACACATTTAAAATCTTCAGAATTCAAGAAAACTGCTAAGGAAAATACTCTGCTTGGGCTTTTCCACACGGCGTTATCACAAACAGCCCTTTAGCACATAAGACATAATTCTTCAACAAAACTAGCAGACATCAAAATATTCCATAATAGCAATTTGGAGCTTAGCACCACCGCACCTTAAAGAACTCCTAGCTACAGCTCTTTCATAAAAACCACAGTCTCAAAGGAAACAAAATACAACCCAGTAACAAACCAAAACCAACTGCAATACACCTTTTGGACAAAAAAAACCAAAACCAAAAAAACACCATCAACAACACTTTTCTGGAGCAATGCAGACAAGTGGAAAAAATAAATGGAGGACTGGTCAGTACAGATACTGATTAAGGGTGACAGACAGATGTAGCAAAAGAGCTAATCCTGCTAAGTTAATGACTCAGCTTAAAAAATTTGGAGTTTTCCTACTGATTTCTGTCAGAGCAAAGTAGATCTAATAAGTACATTCAAAAATTCTGCCTCTTGTAAGGTAATCTTTTCCTCTGCATACAAGAACTACCATGGAATTCAGCATTAAGGAAAAGATTATGCTAGTTTTGTCGAAAAATCAATCATGGCCTCCAAAAAAAAATGACACACAAACAACTTAATATTTTCCTTTAAACAGAATATATATTTTTTAATATATCAAGGTAAAGATAAATACCACAATATACACACTTCGACTTATTCAGCAAAATGCCATCACTTCATTTTAAAGATAATTTCATTAAGTGCAAAAGAAAATGGTGAAAAAAATCCAAAGCACACCACACAATGGTGTATTTTCAACATCTGTACAGGTTGAACAAATTAAGAAACTAATTAACCAACTAAGAAATTAAGATGATCATATTTCACATACAGGTTTCCAGTTTGACTTTTATAAATTATGGACCATTAACTTTTAAACATGCCAGCATGCAGGATTCATGACATGCGTTCAGATATTCATGAAGCCTCCTCATTCATGTCTCTGACCATACGGTACAAGGTTAGCAACAGTTGTCAATAACCACAAGATGTATACAGGTCAGTTTTATTATGCTTACTATTATGACAAATACCTGTGACTAGCTTGAACTCTTTAATGCAAATCATTTTCACTCCATCAAGTAACTCCCCATAAAAGTCCAACAGGAATTTGCAGCTCAAATTACTTACCTGTGAACATAATGCAACTGATGAACTGAATCAATAGCTATCACCATTTCAGCCAAATAAAAACGAGCCATATCTTCAGGGAGTCTGTCCTCAAACTTGCTGAGCAGTGTAAGCAGGTCTCCTCCAACATAGTAATCCATAACCAGGTACTATGGAGCCAGAATGATATGCAAAGAGAAGGGGGTAAAAACGATTTATTGAGTCAGAGACTAAAAACTAACCGAAGCATAAAAATCAATTTGTTGCAAAAATTATCATGGGCATTACAAAAGCTAACCAAGATGCTTAGATGTTCTGGAAACAGTAGCTGGTTCAGCCTTCTTTTAATATTTAACCTATTTGAATATTTTTCATCTTTAAACCTCTCCAAATACAGTTAGCCTCACGACAAAATAGTTTCAGCTTCATCCACTGTCCCATCACCAAACATAGTTAAAGTATTTAAATACTCTGGATTCCCTTACGAGAACAATACCTTTTGAAAGAACACAAAAGTAGTAAAGCATTAAAGCACGGACCTATAAAACCAAAACCAACTGTGTTAACTTGGGATCTCATTTAAGGGCCCTAATTTCCCAGGCTTCCCCATCACTTTTATCCTACCATCTTCTTTTCCCATTAAACAAACAACTCTGGCAATTGAAGTTTTTAGACTACTCAGATTAAGGCCAAGATTGAGAAACTTCCAGTGTCTCACAGTACAATTCCAGATCCTGTTGACATTGCGCACAGTACTAGATCTGCCAACATACAATGGAAACTGTCATCTTCTCTAAGTGAAATGACCAAGAAAAATACGTTTGATTTCTTATCTATTAACGAAACATAAAATCTGCCTGCCACTGAATCAGCTGCAGAGACTTTAAAGCGATCAGAACGTTTCTCCATTTTACTATATTATGACAGAATTAAACCCCACTTCCTTTAGAGACACGGTCAAAATGACAGGACAAAGTAAACTTAAGAAAAGTGGGAGACTCACAACTGATATCTTTTAGGCTTAGTTTAGTTTAATTGTGGAATAGCAACTGGAAGGGCAAATGAGGGGCAAAAAATGAACTAATTATAACTAACAAACTAATTATAAGCGATTTTATTTAAAATTTTAAAAATTTCATCTGTTGCTTTGTGACATGAATAGCAAACTTCTTAAATTATGCTCACAAGCCTCACACAAGATAAATATCTTCTATTCAGTGGGGCTCCTATGCTCCCTCTGAAACAAGATCTACAGTATTAGCTTCTCAGTTTTCACAGTTTCAGAAAATACATTAAGCCCTTGGAAATTAATATAATTATTAGTAACTGATACACTATAGAGATCTGCAAGAGCTTAACTTACTGCTTTGAAAGTATTTTGAAAAAATTCTCTTAAGATTCTCATAACTGACATGGGATCTCTGCACTCATTCTTCAGTGTTTTAAAAGCTGTACAACTCTCAGTTACTGGATATACCAAAATAAAGGAATTTTGGCTCTTGTAACACAGGACTCTGCACCTCCCACTTTGCAAGAGAGACACAGTAGCCTAGTGACAAGGAAACCTTCAACTCCTCATATACGCAAACACTTAAACCGTAACTCACAGTATTAAGTCGTGCGCTTAAACACATGCATAGGAATCGAAGCTAAGCTTAACAACTCAATTTTTAACAAAACAATTCAGTCAATGCATAGCATCCCATCTGATGTCAGAGATCCATGTACTTAAAACTCTTGTTTTTAAAAAAAAAAAA
>Ga0181612_126702_pt1 | contig 24375 bp, 16 predicted proteins | sample HoacroProtozoa21_FD_119630 | JGI IMG/M metagenome (GOLD analysis project Ga0181612, IMG submission 119630) | Hoatzin crop microbial communities from Cojedes, Venezuel. Combined Assembly of Gp0051906, Gp0051904, Gp0051908
ACATTAAACCAAAAGTAAACTAAGTGCTGGACCCAAATCACCTCAAGTGTTAGACCATAAAGGCAGTTCAGAAAAAAGCAGTTAAAATGTCAAAATTGTTAAAAATAATCTGCAAATTATAATATATCTTAAAATGTAACAGCTTGGAATTACTTCTCCTTTCCAACCTGGCAGGTTCAATTAATTGATAATTTCATCCACCTCCAAGAAATGTAAACTTACAAGGTACTGCCAAAACCAGTCTACCTGCCTTTCTGTGGTACATCACCATCCAGGTCTTTTTTTAAAATGAAACTGGGTCCTCAAATTAGGCAACTCTTACGTATCCAAAAACATTTTGTCTTGGAATACAATCAAAAGGTGTGTGGATGTGTAGGCTTCTGACTCCAATAAGGAAATCAAGATCAGACTTCATACAAATTACATCTCTGATGAGTAAGAAAACATTTTTATAGGCTTTTGGAGCCAATGCCCTGTAAGAATATAAACTCATGCCTCCTCCTAAACTTAAATATGACAACCCTTCAGTATACTGAGATAACATTTACTAACCTCTCAGTGAAATCTCTGCCCCACAAAGTGCACACTAACACTACTGATCCATCAGTAACTCCAGCATACAAACCACCTAGATCACATTGGCTGTCTCCACTAACCTCCCCAGCAAGAACAGTTTTACTTCTCTTCAGCTTTTTTAAGATTTCTGGAATAACGGGTTTATTAAAGTGTCTATTCAAATTCAAAATCCATATAAATACTCTAGAAAGAAGTAAAGAGCTTATGCGTTATCAGATTCCAGTGTTCTTCATGAGTAAGACTAACGTCAGCAGAGTGCGTATTGAGATGAGATGAAGTTTACACAGAAGGGCGAGGAGAAAGGTAAATGATTTATCATGTGCTAAAATATGCCTTCCTTGCTTAATACAGTACACTTCCAAATTACCTTTAACTGAATTAATTTATTAATTAACTGAATTTCAAATCATCAGGCTTAAATATGCTAATTCTACAATAGGAGAAAACCAGATAAAGTAAACCTTCTTTTGGATTAGCCATAATCAGCTAATATGGAATAAAGAAGCCACTGGTGAGTGAGAATTATGTACTAAAGATATCCCTTCACCCACAATTACTGTATGTGAAGTCCGTCTGGAACTAAACTCTGGAATGTTTTTCTACTTGAAATGACCAGCACGCAAAGTGCTTTGCAGTTGTCAAAAGGCATGCTATTTTAAATTCTCATAATTCACTGGTAAGTGACACTTCATATGAAAAAAAACATTCTAAAAAGCTTTTAGTCAAATGTGGACATATTGGTCTCCACAATTATTTGCTGCAAGGCTTATAATTTAATCTTAAATTGATATTTGAAGACTTGTGTTTCACATCAACATTTCTTCTGTCAGCAAGTCAGTTACTACTCAGCAACTGAGTCACCAGGAAGGTCTTATTACCACCTCTCACCCACGAGCAATTCTCATTTTACTGAAATCTGTTAAAGTGCATAAAGGATTTTCCTCAGAGTTACTTAATATGCAGTTATTTCACTTATGAACTTGCATGATCAGTACTCATGGCCTTATTAATAAAGACTGGGTCTTAAAGAATCTGGTGCAACTTGGGTGCCTACTGCAGAAAGCCTTGAGCCTGATTATATACAATGCTGGAATTGCACATTTCAAGGTTACAAACTCTAAGCACTTATCTCAGGATTGTCGAGGACCATTGATAGAATTACTTTACTTTCCCAAACAAGCAAGGTCATTTCTTAAAAAAAACAAAGGAAGCGCTTTAGAATTCAGATAACATCTAGAGGTAAATAAATTAAAAATACAATGTATTCGTTTTCTTATAAATAGTTCTAATACATTTTTTACTACTGTAACTTCCAGCTACATCTCTTACACCTTCCAGCAAAGACCATATCTGGCAGCCTATTAAAAGTATAAGAAGCCAAAAATGCCAGGTAACTTTTAATAAGCACTACCATAAATATCTCCCAGATTACATCTGAAGATATTTACAAATAAGAGAACAAGTGTCAAAGTAGGGGGAAAAAGAACAGAATTTAAACAAAGGAGGTTCACTGAAATCTCTGCACAGTAATTTCTTCACAGTAACTTAACATACTCTGGCTAACCACATACAGCCAACTCCAGTGAGCAGAAAAACCTTCTTTTTCTGAAGTGTGGTTGGTAATCACAATGGTGGCAAAAAGCAGGTTTCCAGGTCACGGTAGTCAAGAGAAGGCCAGCGCCTGTTTGAAAGAATTTACCTCATAAAAAAGAAACACTGTGAAGCAATCACATAGTTGAAATATTACAATTAGTTTAAGGTTGGCAGGTTCCACTGGAACAAACTCTTTCTAGCTAATCTTAATATCTCCCAAGAACCTTTAATGATATCTTGAAAGAAACTAAAGAAGTGCAAACTGACTGCAAAGGGACACAAATGGAAAAACTAAGTGTGTTGTGTATTTTCAGGCAGCTATATTTGCCTAACTAAACCTCAGGTCTTCAGTTCTGAATTGCAGTAAATATACTCTAACAGACTCTCCTGTGGAATTTAAGTCAAGTAGCTCTTTAAAATTGATTTTGCCACGGAAATTTTTGTCTGCAAGTCTAGTGCTCTTCCAGAAACAGATGCAGTGCTAACAGTCCAGGAAGCCTACAGCAAAAGTAAGCGAGGTATGGTGCTGAGGTCACTGCAATTTCAGAAGCTTTCCAGCCCTTCACATGACTTCTCTCCAAAACGGTAGCAACCTGAAGATCTCTTCTGCCAAGTCTATAGTATCTCCAAATCCACATGACGAACATCAGGATTTCGTTGCTGAAATAAAATTTTTAGAAGATACATTTTTATTGAAAATATTTAAACACATTTTTGCACATGGATACAAATACTGTATTTCTGGCATGATGCTGGCAACCGGATAACAAATCCCTTTTTGTGGTAACATAAGGGCTATTTTAAAATCAGGAATAGCTTCAACAAACATTGCTCATACTAGAAGCAATTTTTTGAAGGCTAAAGTAAACTTTTTGTTGACACTGAAGCTATTCATAAAGATTCAAAATACTGTTTCTACTAAGAAATATGCATTTTCTGATATCGTAGAAATAAGTTACCGTCATTACATAGATAATACAATCCACGAGAGGTTTACTGAAAGTCACAGACTTCAAAGTCATCCAGCATGTGACTCTGACTAGCATATTTAGTAACACATATTCAACAGCAACACAATCACTGAAATCCCTGCCTATACCATGAGCGTTCATTTTTATAAAATAATTAGTCATGATCCCAACTCCTCAAAAACCATTAAAAACTGGATATCTGCTGGTGCAGTTAAATTCAAAAATAATATTTTGTTTTTTAAACAGCATCACTCTAGGGATAGAAACTAAAACTAGAATACTTATCAGATACAATCAGCAAGGACAGACATGTTCTTGAGCAGTGTCTCCTGATGACCAGAAAAGGCAGTCATGACAGGACTATATTTGTCTGGCAGTCAGTGTATATATTTATATATATACACACACACTTACAGTTCTGTATTCACATCAAAAAATGTTGATATTAACAGTCACAATATAATTATAAAATTAAAAATTGAAAAAATCCTTTGTTGCATGAACCAAAGGATATTTAAATCGCAAAATGAAAAAAAAATAGTAAGAAAATTATGACAGACTTATAAAAGTAGTAAACACTGTACTACTTCAATAAGAGCAAAAGAAGTTGAGTAGAGCCCTCATCACACATTGATATAATGTACCAGATTTTATAAAAAGCTGAAATTTTCTTCTTTACAACCAAAGCAAAATTCAACAGCCTGTAAATAATCTGACATTCTGAGAACACAGTAACCAAGACATAAAGGTCTCATTTCATTAAAATATTGTTCTGCAGTGGTATCAAACTGAACAAAATACATAACAAATGGATCAATGGCAAAGTAAGGGTTTTCTGCAGGTCAGAACTTAGTTAATGATACTAGAGCAAGAAAACTTGCATTAGGATTATCAATGTCTTCCCCTCCCCCATATTTACAAACAAAATTCCAGAAAGTAGAAGAGCAGTGATATTGTTTAAAATACATGACAGAATAAGCACTCCCTAAGAAGCAGCTGAATTTTACCTTTAGGTCCTTCTCAAGTCTGTCTACTTCAGCTCCCAGTGTGTCAATGATATTCTCACCATGCTTAAGCATGAAGGCTTCTAATTCTTCAAGGGTTTTCACTTGTTGAATTTCCTAGGAAGAAATCAAATTTAAGATGTGAAGATGAGGGAAAGAAAAGTAAGGAATAACAACACTACAGAGGGTCCTGATGTATTTCAAGTGGGGGAAAAAAAAACAAACGAAACAAAAAAACAACACTTTTCAGCTTTTGCCATTTCCTTTCAAAATGTCATCTGTTCTTATGTCTCAGAGACACGGAAGAGTAGTATCTACTCAATGAAAAAAGCTGGCTTACCATTACACCTGCACTGGATATGAAACCTTCTTCTGTCTTTAATGGATTTCCTCCTTTATTTTCCAAATAAGTTTAGAGAAATTAACTCATTTTCTAGAAGTTTCTGGGGTATCCCTTGCTCACAGCAAGGCAGAGCAGGGTACCCCTGTGTATTCTTTTCTAATTTTCATACATTCTTGCTATTCCATTACACTGCTTACTCTGGGCATCACATTACCAACTCATCTGAAAATCCACAAGGATACTATGAATGCTGCTGTAAATATGGCTCCTCCATAGTATCAGGAAACTTGAAGACAGGTGACAGGGACTCCAACAAGGAGACCCACAGCATAGGAGACTGAAGGAATGAGACTAAGGAAGACAGGATGCTATGCTCCGCTCCTCCCTCCAAAAACCCCACAGACATCAGAAGCACCAAAACAGGTACTACAGCACTGTCATGAGCTTTCCTTAGCAGTCTCACACCAAGTTGGTCAAAAGCCATTTGCCCTGTAGTATCTCAGCCACAGCTGAGCTGATACAGCTGCAGTATATTTAGGACAAACTGGTTATTGCTAACAGACAGAGTAATTATTAAATAGTTAATTCTTCTTGCATAGACAACTACAACACAACACCAATTTCTCCCCACACACACTCTAAAACTGAAGAGGAGTAATGTAATTGAGTGAGCATAAAAGATATCCCAACCACAATAACCTATGACTATGATCATGGCAAGTCTAACGTGAAAAAGTAACAAGATTAATCTGAATGACAGCATTTCAAAAATATTTCACAACTTTCGAAAGAGTAATGTTGATAACAATGCTAGTTGAATGAGCTAATTATTTGAAAAACTATAGATCAAAAGGCAAGCACTAAGTCTGCCCTTAACTTTGGGTGGCTGAGTCCTGCTGCAAGCAGCTATCCTTTAACAGTGTTTTCACAGCTGACGTGAGGTTACTACATGGAACTGCGATGACCTGCATAAGAAACAGTAGCCAACCTAGACACAATCATGAAGAACTCTACCAACAATTCTAGTTGGAAAAACCAGCAAAGGGTGTATGCAAACGCCAAAGGGAATAGTGGATGAAAAACAAAAGCTAACAAACCCTTTGAAAAAAAAGTAGCATAGTAAACAGCTGCAACAGCAAAGCAACTGAGACTTGGCCATATAAAACCAAGCACTCTTCCTTTCAACAATTTATTAAATAATCCAAAACAAGAACAGACCACTTATTGCACTATATATATATAATATACATACATTCTTATTTTGACATTGAAGGGTAGTACATTTTAAAAACTCGGACACTGACTAATGCTTTAAAAAATTGCAGTAATTTAAATGTAAACTCAGGTAACTTTGAAGTCATGTTTAACGGACAGGCATAAAATGCAGACATCTGACATCTACTTTTCATTTTAAAAGGGTATCAGAAAGAAATCTTGTATAGCTACACAAGAAAATGTATATAAGCAAGGTACTGGTGAAAACGGGTAAGCAAGCAAAACATTTTGCCCACTTGAAACTCTCCTGGTAATTTAGATAAATTGTTCTTCATAGTTCATAGCTTTGCCATGTAAAATTCAGCTGAAAGCAGTTTTGCATTTCTGTATTAGAGGGGAATTTAAAAAAGCTACTCTAAACTACATTAGATCAGAGACAGACACATACTTAAGGGTAGTTAATTGTTAAACGCTGTCAAAATGCTAAGTCATGTGATAAAAGCAATCCATACTCAAGCCTAGTCTGAATGGCAGGATCTGCAGACTGTAACACGGTATCTTCAGCACCCAAGGCAAAATGCTCTGCCAAAACAGATGCTCATTCTCAGGTGACAGGCTTCCAATTTTAACTAGAGATCTTGTAATTCAGTAAAAAATTATTGGAATAATCACGTTCTTATCAAACTTAATTTGGACAAATCTGCAACGTCTAACAAAAAAAAAAATTAATTAAAAATGTGCCCTCCTCCTACCCAGGCCCTACTCAACCCAGAAGGGGCTCTATTTCAGCAGCACATAATATGATTCCGAGCACAGATACTTAACAGACTAACAAAGTAAAAACATCTGCAATCCTCCAAAATGAGGAAACAGAATATATCTCATCTACTTGAAAATCCTGGTTTTAGACATATTTGAAATATCAAATGCTGGAAGTTACAAAATTTTTTTTTTAAACATACTTGTAGCAGCTGTTCAATGTCTTGTTTTTCCAGGTAAGAACGAGTAACAACCCGTCCATCAAAGTCTACTTCTGCCTTGAATCTCACTTTGCTCATTCCCATGTCTGTGGCTTTAACATCATGAATTGCTCTGAAACACATAATTTTTAAACAAAAGGTAGAACAACATAAAACAAACAACTAGCTAGTTTGACTTCTGATGTTAACAACACCATCACAGTAAAATGTTTCTATAATTTTAAAAGGCCATTGCCTTTGACTAACATATCCTCATTTTGTCACCATACACTTCCATTAAATACCAATTTATAGTTAAGTGTTTATACCACTTCCACAGGCATCTACTACACCACCACAAGTATCCCACATCTATAAAAGGCTTGCTGCCATAAAAGACAAACGACGAGAAGCATCATAGATTTAGAACTAGACTAATAGTACTAAAAAAAAAATACCACAATAGAAAGTGAGAACTTCCCTATTTTGAGTTAAACATTTAAGTTCAACTTCTTTGCTACTGCATAGTTTTTGTGCATACATATATACATGCACCTATTGAAAAATCCTTAAGTATCCTCAATTCCAAGGTAAAGAACAACAGTCTATTGCCAATTACTGAAAGCTCACATTGCAATTATAGAAATGTCCTTTCCTAGATAACTATGATTTGTAAAGGCATGACCTTTTGGAGAATCTTCTATTCAAAGTTACATTTGATATATGAAACAGTTATGGATATTGTGCTTGGAACTCATTTTGGATCATACTGAATTATTGATCACAACTAATCATAATACAGCTGTTTGTAAATGCTGAAAATGTGTATTTATTTAAAGGTTCCTAACAGACACTAGCACATGAATGTTGCAATATGTTTCCATGTTGATCCTCTGAAAACTTGTTTTTCTATAGCATAGTTTTGTTCTAGTTTGTTAGATAAACTCCATGATGTGTGAATACAGGTAATAAAAAGCCCTCTATTTTTCAGGGATAACAAGATATGAAGCAAACTTAGGACTTACTGTGGTGCATTTCAACAGTGGAATAAATATAAAATAAAATTTTAGAATACTCTATTTTTTTTTCTAATTAGATTAATATAAACTTAGTCTATCTTTAAAGCTAAGTAGAATTTAAAATTGTCACAGCCGAGTACGTTTCCACATTTTTCCACCAAAGTCAGAAAAAAAGTGGAAACTAAAATAAAACGTACATCACAAAGAAATTCCAAATTTTTGGTATGTTTTCTTCTGAGATTTCCAAAGCAAAACAAGTATATGAGGTCCACTATAAAATATTCTAAAGACTTTAGTTTTATTAACAGCAAAATGCAATCTTGACAATTTTTTAAATTCTAACACAAAATTCAGATTCAGCAATAAAGCTCCTTTGATTGAAAGTACTAAACTTTTTTTCATTTTACTATGTCGTGTAATTTCACAGCATCTTTAAATTTAGCACGCCCTTTGTCTTAGGCAAATTTATTCTTCCCAACTAGAAATGTTTCTTCTCATTGGAATGTTTATAAATTAGAACTAACTTCACAAGGGGTGCAGGAAGAAAGCGGAAGGCATATATTTCAGAAGCAGCCTGCTAGAGTGAACAGCCTACAAAGAACAGGAGGCAGAAATTTAAGATGAACAGTCACAGGAAATGTTTATGGAATATTTCTTGTAATACTCGGAGTGGAGGATGGGTAAGTACATTAAAAAAGAAATAAAACATGAACTAAATATAGAGACACCAAAAAATACATCTAAGTAAACATTTAAGCAGATTAGAACTGTCTGCTTACTGGTAGCAACAAAGAATTTCCATCTCCAATCAAATTTACACAGCTATTCTGTGGAAGCGACCCAATCCAGACGGTATTAACTGGAGTAACCTAACCAGCATCCAACTACCACCTCACACAAGAGGGTATTTAAGATAACAAATGTGGTTCGATTAGTGTTATTGAAGAGAATTTGAGTCCATGTGATTCAAAAACATTGAAGATATATCAAGTGCCTATCAGAGCTAAGCAAGAAGATAGCAAGAGATATTTGAGATTCGCATTAAGCAGTAACTTGATGACAAAATTCAGTGGAATGTAAATATGAAGGAAAAAAAAGTCTACCTTACTGCTTATAATCTGGAAAGATAAGACAGTGAGTCAAGAGGAGAAAAATCACTAATAATTAATACAAATGTGCATGCTAAAACTTTAAAGCTTGCTTATGGAAGCTTCTGGGTGGCTAGTAGACAGCCATCAATTTAAACTAGGGAAAAGAGCAAGTTTCACATTAACGAAAAATCTCCCAGAGTACGTCAAGTTACTCGTTTTGAGCCATCAGTTGTAGTATTTTTTTTTCTATGAACCACAATGACTTATTTACATATTTTCCAGCACAAAAGTAGCACAATTACCCAATAGCTATTACAATGAAGTAAAAATTAAAGATGAAACTGTCACTAAGAATAGTTTATGCCTAGGGATCCGTGATTACATTCCATAAGAATAGAATCAGGACAGTCTGTACCACAGAATGTATTTTATTTCACAGTTCTGAAAGCCTAATCTCCTACACTTCAGCTAAGCTGAACACAAGAAAGATTTACACATCAAAGGTGTGAATCAGAATTAAGAATCGAATGTTTGTGTAGCAAAAAATGAAATCAAATACTTTTCCAGCTGAGAAAAATTCTGACTGAAAGCCCATTCTGGATCACAAATGAAGTTGGGGCTACAACTAGAAATTACCAAGCAAAATGAAAAGAAAGGGGAAATAAATAGCCAAGACCCTAAAAAAGAAATTATGAAGTCCAGCAAACTGACAGGAGAAACATAAAAAAAGGCATTGTCTGTGGTACAAACCAACATTTTTTTAAGTATAGCAGAAACAAAGGATAACCTGGAAACAAGCCTGCTACTAGATGGAAACAATAAAATTGTTACTAATGATACAGAATAGGCAGAAATATGCAATAAGCACTGTTTTCGTGATCTGAAAAAGCAAAAACATATTAGTACAACAAAGCATTTCTCGATTAGTAGCAGAGAAACATACTGGATATTCAAAAGAGAAAAAAATGCTTCTAATTCAGCAGGCTCCATAACCTGCATTCAAGAATAAAAAGAACTATGAATAACTGTGAAGGCAAATTAATTTTTCATCCTGCAATACTGATGAGGATTTTAAAAAAGAGATTAACAACACTATGCTAAAATCTGAAGAGTGGCAAACGAGGCAATCCACAAAGACAACTTCACCTGACAATCCAAGGAAAAACAGTGAAAAAGGTGGGCTGGAAAAAAAATATATTAAGACCACTAATTCCAGTCATTAAGGTTTTAGGTAATGCACTTCTTGTAAAGTAACCTTGTAATAAGAGGTTATTTTAGAAGTACAGCAGCCAGTATTTTCTGATCAATCCAATACTTGATAATTAGCAGCAGAACATGATGCTCAGGCAAGCTACTGCTGGAATAGCAAGTTACAAGTGGTGGAGATGGTGATGGGAGGTGGAAATCAGAACCTCTGGATCCTTTAGTCAGTTTGGATCTAAAATACCTTTTGATAAACACTATGTGATTCCCTAATACATTCCCTTCAGATTTGGCAGAACACATCCGAAAAGAAAGACTGCAAGCCCTCCCTGAAAGAACAAGGGAGGACTGTTCTGGGAAGCAGCAACTGCACAAAAGACTGCATTTGAGAACTCCGGTACAGTTTGATAGCTGAAGGCCCTGAAAGGTTGAATAAAACGAGCAAATATTAGTCACAGCTGTAGAAGCAGACTAGTACTCCGCAGCTTTTTCTTTTACATTTGGTGTCAGCAGGAAAAATGTAAAGTGTAGGACATACTACTACACAACCCAATTTAAGAAAACGGGAAAGTCTGAACATTCAAGAAAATGCTGGAAGTTTTACAGGCCCAAAGCTATGTTGATGAAAATGTACAAGTAGCCTCTTGAAGAAATTATTCATGCTAAAAGACTTTCTCATTTCACAGGAGAAAGCTGAAAACAAACCAACCAAAAAACCTAACTAACCAAAGGTTGGAATAAGAAAAAAATTAGAGTATCTTTTTCCCCAAATTAGGCCTAGTTACAAGGAAAAGTAATATACATTTACATCTCAGAGAACTCTGAGATCAAGCCCAGGTGTCTTATTAGAAAATGCAAGTTAACCAAGCTCAAGATATTGGGGTTGTTGCAGGAAGAACATGGTCAAAGACAAAGTGTGCACTAAAAGACATCAAAGCGGATAACGCAATGGATCTAAGAAAGAGATCACTCATGACAAAGTGCATACAGAAGGTCCGGCAAACAGTGTTATGAGAAGTACCTAAATGTTTTTCAGCTTCCAACCTTAAGATAAACATGCACTTTCTTACCAAGTTTTCAATTTTTTTTTTATTCTTTGTGCTTTTTTAAAATTACGTTACTGTTTTTTTAAAAAAAAAGTCCACAGCAAGAAGGACATGAACTAAGTCTGCTCTGTTGAGAAGTTATAGCCATCTAAAAAATGGTATATAATATAAAATGGTGCTTGGGCTAGTAGAAATTTTATTATTCCAGCCTGAGATAAGCAAAAGCCACCTGTGCACCATGGAAAAAAGAACTACAGAAGTCATATACAAATAACCACGTGAAAACACCTTCTCTAACACAGCACTGTTGTCACATGCTCCACCATTCAGACTAATGCAGGGCCACGACAAATACTTCAGTTATTGACACGTGAAAATTCTAACACAATCCTATTCCTAAACAGGAATCTTTTTAGCTTCTGGAATGAAGAGCATATCATTCAGACCAGCTGCTTGCAACCGAGATGATGCAGCAGTTAGTTTCTTTCAAGTACTCTGATTTTAACTAATGGGCTTGGTTTTTTTCCCCCCTCCAGAGCTCAGTAATGACTACAAATAAAGCACTACAATATTCCAGCTGATTTACGCCGAAATATATTCCTGAATAAAGATTAAGAAGAAAACAGAGGGTTTTGCTTCTAAATCAAGGTCAACAGGGTTAAACTAAGTTCAAATAGCTCCTTAAAAAGCATTTAAACAAGATTTAAGAATTACAACAAGCTGTAATTTTATTTCATTGTGAATTGCAGATTTCCAAAGAAAGAGAAATTAGCACTGAGTTCATTCTGTACGCATCCAACATGCGGAATCTATTATACAATAATACTATTGCAGCACTTCACTGCCAACTGCTACAGAATTCCAGACACTAAATATTAACAGTAAAATAATTTAAATATTTAAGTGCTAATAAACTACAAAAGCAACATTACAATATCATTTAAGTGCTTGCATTTCATGCATTTCAAAATAGTTTTAAGTTTCTCATTAAGTCATTGTCAACTCTTGTTATTAATGTAACTGTTAGAACGTATTTGCAACTTCATTTCAGCTCTGGAACATCTGAGAGGTACAAGTACTTACTTATTGAAATTTTAGCACAGAATTAGGAATTAGTAATAATTAAGATTCTAAACTCTCAATACGGAAGAATCCAACCTAAAAATAATCAGTCTCACCAGATTTCTCTCATTTAAAATGCCTGAACTATTTTTTCCAAATGCTGTTTTCCTGCTTTTTGTTGTTCTTCGCACAGATTGAGCTGCAAACATTCTTACCTTACTACAGGATCACTTTCCAGTAACTCTGTGAGTCGCTGCAGTTGTTCAGGTTGAATGGATCGTCCCAGCAGGGCTTCAGTGTTAGTGTAGATCAGAAATGCTGACACAGTTCCTAACAAAGTTCCAACACCTAGAGACCCCACACTGTCATAATAAGGGTTTCCTAAACAAGACATGTCAAATCAGTTTCACAGAGCATTTCTAAAACATAGGAAATAATTCAGATTTCACATGAAAGGAGTACATAGTTTTGGGGCTTTTTTGGCTTTTGGTTTTTGCTTTTTGATGGGATTTTTTTGTTTGTTTGGGGGTTTTTTGGTTGGTTGACTTTTTTTTAATGCACTGGCATTTCTTTCCTCCTGAGGAACAAGATGAAGCTGGAAGAAAACAAGTTATCTTAAGATAAAGCCTCAAGTCCCTCCTGTTCCCCAGGCACTCCTGCCTCCTGCAGGACTAATAAGTGAGTAAACTCATCAGCTATTTGGGTTTCTGTGTATAGATTTACCTTTATTAATAGAAAATTATACACACCTAAACACAAGTTGTAGCACAAGAGTCTGTTCTTTTATGAGTAACTCAAAAACTTGCAAGTATTAACCATTTCTGGAATACAGCACTAATATAATAAGTTTTAAACACATATTTATTCATCTTCAGATTTGTAGAAACAGTAATATATTTTTAACTTTATGAAGGAAACTACAGATGGAATAAAAAACTGGACTTCTATATAAAAAAACAAAACTTGCAGTTAACTCACTAGAAGCCACAAAGAAACAAAATTGCCTTTTTTTAAAACAATTCAAAAGCCAAAGTAAATATTTAAAAAGGGACAAATAAATAATTTTTCCTCTTTAGAAAACATAACTCCGCAAAGACCGGCTTTGAATCAGTTGCCATATACATCATCCTATCTGCGTGAGTTCAGTTTGCCACACTGCTCAGGAGCATCTATTGTAATCTGAAGATAACACTAATGCCACTACATATGAAAAGGAAGGAAAGAACTGCTTCCTTAAACCCTCCCCACATGCACACAGAGCTGCATACCACTGAACAAGGAAGCCCAAATTATGTAATCCCACCATGGCACACAGTGATTTAAACAACTGATTACAATAAATATACCTTTAGTAAAAAATACCTGAGTTTGTATGACAAAATGGCTCAAAAGGAAGTTAGACCCATCTCCACCTCCTCTTTCAAGCCTAAACCCACCATTAATAGACAGATGAAGAAAATAAACTTCTTTTTATTTAAAATATTTTCAACTCAAACTACTAGAAATCAGATCAGAGAACAGTATAAACCTCCAGAAGCTTACACAGTACAACTATCAGAAAAAGAGTAGAGATGTTCCAACCCAAACAACTCTATTTTTCTATGTATTTAAGTCACCCAGTATAAACTAAATGCTCTGTGTTCATATCATGAACAGGAGGAAATTCAGATCCTGCTTGCCTCAGTTGGAGGCAGAATTTTACCTGTTAAAGATGTCAGACCCATACAGGTAGCAGCTACAGCCACACTCAGAACTGCTGCAGCATCCTCCAGTAACACCACGTTTGTACTAGGATCACAACTCTGCACGACTGCATATACAGAAAAAGAAAAAAAAAATCATACTGCTTTGGAAAGCTTAGCTTTACATTACGCAAAGTACTTAAACTATACAAACACCAGCAACTTAAAAGAAAAATTTCTGTACATATATAGGTGTAAACTGCATTTTTGCATATGCACACACATCTGAAAGCATTCATAAATACATAGAACAAGCCCTGTGCCAATTATGGAAGCTTCTCCAAAATGTTTGAAGCATTTAAAGGGGCATTTATCCTGAAAAATGCAAGTAGTTTAGTAAAAGTATCTATGTAGTGCTATTTAAATCAACAGGTTTTCATATAATTTGTAAAATGTATTTGTTACTAGAAAACAGATCAATAAAGGAAGGGGAAAGGGAAAACAGACAAAATTGTTTCTGCAAATACAGGGAAATAGATTCTGTTTTAAATAACCACATACTTCATTGCTATAACGACACATACCATATTGATAGAATGACAGACCCTTGGCTCGAGCACTCCTGCGAATTTCATTTATAGCAACAAGAAGGGTAGCTGAAACAACACCAAAATAGTTGCTGAAAATGGTTAGAGGCAAAGAGACTTGTTTCCATCTTGAAAAGAGGGAACTTTTCTTTATAGCATAGCAACAGATCATCAAGAAAGCTCTGATAATTGGTACTTTGAATAATGACAAAGCATAGTTACCTTCTTTTCTACATGTGTCTCTCCCATAGAAATTGGAATAGTTACATTCACTGATAGTTTAAAACCAAAAAGGCATTCTACATATACTTTCTAAATTATGTGTTCTTCAACTTCTTATTGTATAGACAGATAGGAAAAAAAAGTTATCCCGGGTTTTTTTGTTTGTTTGTTTACAGAGCAAGCATTTGCAGAGCTCAAAACTTTACTGGAGCAATTATGACTGTAATTACTCACATTGTACTCTTAGAGATTACGAATACTTAAACAGAAATATTTCTTGAAACTGCTTACCTCCTTCAGACACCAATGACCCTGCTAAAATGCAGTATGCCTGTATAGAAAAAAAGTCTCAATTACTATGTTATATGCATATTTGTACAGACCTCTTCACCATAGACTATCCAAATACAGCATTCCAGAACCCCATTACCCACTGTGCCACATAGCTGTCCCCAAACGGTAGGCAAACAACAGCATTTGAATTATGCAATATATTGCAAAATATGAAAGGAGGACCTCTTGGGAGGTGCGCAGGGAAAATGTAGGGTTTAAAGAACAGCTCATTTTGCTATAAGATCAGCTACCGTTTAACATGATTTTTTTCTTAATACGTATTCTCATTAAGGATGGTTTGAGTTAATTGTGTTGGGATTCAAACTGACTCACGAAGTGAATTTCTGACTGTGCCATTACTTTCTATTAAGTTACTAGTGTTAGATAGGGTATCAAACAAGATTAGCTTACCCAGAGAAGTGATTCTATAGGATGAGGGTGAAGTAAGCCTATGATCCCATGATACCAAGAAAGTCCTGCGCCCATCATGAAAATGCCCACCCCACTAATCAGGGAGGCAATATAGCGCATGTTTGTGAAACCATACCTAGATGAAAAGAAAGAGAGAGATTTAGGAAAACAAGATTCTGTATCTCTACAAACATATCTACAAGTTTTTTCCATTAATTTCCATGTCTTAAATTATCATCATATGACTGGGCATCTATTTAAGTCAAAGCTGCTAAATCCAACCTAATCCAAGGAAAAAAAGCCACTTGGAAAATAGTAGCTAGTACACAAAGGACATCCAGCGTAGATATTTTTCTAATTCGTTTTTAAAGCAGCTATTTACATAGCTGTATTAGCTCTTGTGATGAGACGGAGGATTTGACTACTGAAAAAAAAAAAAACCATCACCCACAACACTCATCACACATTTTATTGAAATGCTACTTCTAAATGAAAACTTGTAGCCTTATAGGCAGCCAATCTACATAATTTATAATGCTAATTTAAAGGGAATAAAATTTGTGACATCTTTAAGTAGTTAAGATAACTGCAGACATTCAACACTTGCAGTTTTTAAGAGCGGTGGGAAGAGCTCAAGTAATATTAAAAGTGTGCCTGTATCCCTTTTTTGGGTATTAACTGCTACTACAAACAGTACATTTCTTCGGCAACATTTAAAAAGCAGTAATACAAAAAACTCTATCAAGGAAGAAGTGAAAAAAGCGAGAGAGGGGAAGGAAATACAGTGAATACTTAGACAGATTTAAAACCATTTTTTAAAATTACCTGACACTCTTAATAAAGAAAAGCTTAACTAATTCTGTAAACTAGATGTATTTTGAACTAGTGCCTACATTATGAATGACTTGCCCAAACACGTTAAGTGTAAAGCCGGTCAACACCAAGAAAATATCATGGAGATTATAGCTTCTAACTTTCATGAAGTTGTAAGAACTTATCAATAATATCCCTATTACTCAGATAAAAACAAAGAGTATTTTAAGTCAAATATCTCCCTACACTACAAGCAGCTGCCTTGCAGAAAAGAGCACTTTGTTGAAAATAGGAAGACGACCATATTTTTTATTTGTAAAAAATCTTGTCATTCACATGAACGGTATTTAAAAACAAAGTACATCTATCCATTGGAAGAGGCAGAAGAGCCCAGAATAACCTAAAGAAATAACGCCAATTAAAATAATACACACCCAAAAGTATAATAAACATCATTAAATACAACATGCATGAAGCTACTGAAGCCACAACTCCTGCAGTTTGGAAGAAATTGCTTTTGTCACTTTACCTATTGTAAAATCAGAAACAATGCATTCCAGAAATGATACGAAACAGCAGATTAAAAAGAACAAGGTGATGCCCAAACAAGAAGAGATCTTACTCCTACATATAATTACCAAAATCATTATTTACTCAAAAAGCTTACGGATGACTAGGATCAGGTGTCCTTGCAGACTGACTGATGCCCAAAGCTAGCAATGCCTATTTAGGACAAGAAGAAAAAAAACTTTGTTAAAAAAATGTTAGAAACATTCTATATCAACTGAACTTGAAATCTAAAGGCAGATGCAATGTGCTGATCTGCACATATGCTTTGCTACTGATACTTTATTAGAGCTGGAATATAATCCTCAAGATCTCTCATCTAAATCTACCATCCTCAAAAAACTGTTAATTATACCTATATATAATATATAAGTAATTACACAGTGTCCATACCTATATAATTACTGTTAATTATAATTTGAAAATTGCAACTGAAAGTGAACATTACATGTAATCACAACTGTTGTTGCTCTGCTTCAACGTGAAGGAATGAAGTTGTTCGGGAAACAAAGCTATTTAAATAAATCCCTCCTGAAGAGACTATGGTGATGGATACTACATTTCAAGCAGTAATTTTACACTGCAGCTTCTCTCAATTGTGAACTTCATATTCTCCAAATTAAAGAAAAAAATTATTTTGAAGGAAGAAATAAAAACCTCTTGCTATCTAAATGGCCTATTTAGGATATATTTTATTAGGCATGTATTAAACTATTGATGCAGTAAGTTATAAATCTAGACCTCAATTTTGCAAAGCAGGTGCTTCGTTTGAGGACTACTGAAACATAGCGACAAGTATTAAAATTTAGACACTTTAGCTTCCGCAGAAGCAAGCTGCTTTGAAGCATCAAGGTTTCTCTTGTGTTTTCCCCAAAACACATACTGGAATATTTGAGCAAAAACCCGATGCATTTTCAGTGGAACATTAAACTCTCACATTTAAAAAACAGAATAGCTGTTCCACATATAAGTGGTAGATAATTATCACTATCAAACTTGGTTCACCTATAAATTGACACACTTGGCCAAGTGAAAAATCACATATTTTAAGGCTGCCTCACCATAAATTTCTTTAAGTATTATTCAATGAGTTAGTAGCACCCCTATTTTCACTTTACAGCTAAAACAACTGAAAAGTTGTGCAAAACAATTTACAGAAAACTATCAAACAAAGCGTGAGCCCTCAACTCAGTCCTTCTGGACACAGAAGCATATTAGTACAACCAAAGCAAAAAGGTAGCCAAAATTATGTTAAAATGCTTAAGATATTAAGTCTGCTCTAAGTTTCCATACATTCCTCAAAATCAAAAGAGCAGAAAACTGTTGCATTTTATATGAGTCACAAGCTACCCAAGGACGACTCCTGCTTGAGCTGCAGGAGGGTTTCAGCCACTCATCTGTAAGTACTTTTTTGGTTTCCAAAGCCTTGCTAAATCTAAAATTGCAACAGGAAAGATTCTTTCTACACTGGGAGAAAGGGAGATGTCAAGGTCTCGTAATGTATGCATCAAGCACACTGAAGAAAATAGTGGAAATAACAGCATTAATTTGGTCCATGAACACAATTATTACATCCCCAGCTCTGAGCCTGCCACACCACTTATCAAAGTAGATGTGCCAGGTATGTGGCTACTTGTGCTGTGAGACGCTGCTAAGGCAGTCTAAGAACAGAAAAAGAAATTGAGATGCTCAAATTCTCATCTTTATTCTACCAGGAAATGACTAAGCAATAAAGTCTGTCATGCCATTACAATAACTGACAGGAAAAGTATTTCCAGTTAACACGTAACCAAAAGAAAGATGTATACTTCGTACGTCATCTCAGTTTCCAGTCTCGCTTATGATCCATGAAGTAGCTGAGTATAGTTCTGCTTACTACCACTTCTCTTTCAACTCATTTCTGAAAAACACTTCAGAATCTATATTCTGCCTTGGCTCATTCTTGCATTAATACAAATTGTGAAACACCAAATTTTAGTTTTTTTTATTACCTCGACAGGCACTTAGTAATACTTTAAGATGAACAATACATCATTCTTGTTGGGAGAGGCAGGGAACAAGGCAGAGAGGAGTGAGCATGTAACCCAAATTACTGAGATTTTGGTCTAACACCACTTCCTAAAGATAAGGCTGGTCACATTACGCATATGCACTGTGACAAACGAAATTAAGCCTGTCCTGGGACTTGTTTCCTAATGGTTGTGTATTTGACTAATATTATGACCTGTTCAACATTATTGGTGCACTTTCATCTTGACAGTTACAGGGAAACTAAGTTGCAGCTGAAGTATGGAACAATCAGTTATATGACATAACAATAGTTTAGAAAAGAAGAACAGAAGTAATTGGAGTAGGTGGTTTGAAATAATGTAGATGTATTACAAATAATATTGTATTAGCAGAAATACTAGTCCAAAGATCATTCAAACAGATTTTATTTATAATTACAGGTGACTCTTTGAAGACTCCTTCTGCATTTAAGGCTTCTAGACTAGGTCAGTTATTTTACTGTTCACATATAAACCCTCCAACAAACTACTGGCATCAGTATAAAAACAATAAGTGAGCAGCTAGATAAACCTGTAGAAACCACTAGTTGAAACCACTAGTTTTGGCAAGTAAATTTGCAACAGAGAAACAATAGCTTTGCACTCAGATTGGGGAACAGCAGGAAGAGCTCTGGGTTTAGCAATATTTCTAAAATAACGTGAATTTCTGACAAAATATGCCTTCAGTTTGATAAAAACTGTATATAACAGTAACACTACTTTGTAAGTGAGATTCACTTTCATCTCCGTGAAGCTAAAAATATGCATGTGTACTACACACACACAGAGTACATCTTCCTCCCACTGCATGCACACAGAGCTTGTCACGCTCTGGGCAGGCTTTGTAATCCCAATGACTGAAACCAGAAATTATTTAATAATAAAGTAAACCACAGAAACACCTTCTCCCAGATGAAACTGCTTATTTAAAAAACACCTTTAAGACTGATTTGCCTCAACATTACATCATTAGGTCATTAGATTAAGTACTAGCTTTTTTCCTTCAATAATATATTACTATCAATTCTAGTAAGCATGTAAACCATACAAAACAGTACAAAAATGATCACAGGAATTGAGCAGTAAAAGCACAGTAAATACACAGCGCAGCAGAATGAGTTATTTTTAGTAAGAGTCGTTGTTAATAAACTTGGAATTTCAAGGCTTCCCTACAATGCCGGTGTTATCCATGAGCAAACTTAGTACAGAAAAACAAAGTACTTTGCCATACACTCTAGTCCTCCTAAATAAAATACTGTTTTCATTTCTCTGGTGTTTACTATTTAGACAGTATAGGCAAACTAAGGAACACTAGCAGATTGAATTACTGCTTTCAAGTGCCGTACAACTACTATAAGTATCTGTCTTTATTCCTGAAAAAATAGTACAAGTGCTAACTGAAGCAGAATGGAAAAAATACTCACCTGGTTACATGTGTCTGCTAAAGAATGTATGGCTTCTGAAAACATACTCGCAGAACCCGTGTAAACCCACGCAAGTAGCTTAAAGAAAAAATTCAACCCATTTCTGAAAACAAAGAAAAGAAATAAGCTAAAGAACAAAATATTTGGGTTTTAGTATTTTCAGCAAAACTACAAGTGCTGTATAATCATGCATTACCTACCAGAAAGTGGTGAAACCAAATATCAGTTCATTAGAGACCTGTACAGGCAGATAAGGCACACACATTTTCTGCATGGTTACTGTTAAAAAGCCTTTTTAGCTAAACTTGATATGTAAAGATATACAATTATTCTTCCAAAATTCATTACATACATTACTCAGAACAACTAACTGCCTACCAGTGGGAGAATGCAAGCCTTAATGATTTCCGTTTCTCTTTCATCAACCCTTTGCCTCCTATACATTCCCTCCTAATACTGGAGGGCAAGGCTCCCCACTTCATACTCAGTTTGGGCAATTCCCAGTAGGACACAAACGTAAGACAACAGAAAGAAAGACAGGGCTGTCATTAGGTTACACTGTAAAAATTATCCATGGAACTCCTCCATTCAGATGTCCAGTGTGACCTGTCAAGTCTTTTTTAGGTTATGAGCTCACTGAAGTAAGCATTATGTTATGTTGTACAGAGCAAGGTAACTATTAGCACTAAAATCCAAATCTACATTCTCACTTCAAACATTCATTATTGGGTTAATTATTACAATCACATTGCAAAGAAAATCAGACTACAGGATTATAACATTCTCCTCTATCTTAATATATTTAAGTTTAGCTTACTGGCAATTTTTTTTTCAAGGTATTCAAATGAAATTAAGTGTTATAAGTATCTTGTAGCTGCATTTTTGAACTACCACATGCCAAGAAATTATACATAAGTTAAAGGAAGCGCAAGTCCAGCCCCTTGCCATACACCAAATTATATAGTTGATTAAATAACATTCATTTCCAAGGTCATCCTCAAAGAATTTCTGTGAGAGTACACCCGCTTCTTCAAGCAAGAGGTAGCACTGTCTTCTATACCTCCTTCCATCCATGGACCTGAACGTGCGTTACAATTTTTAATTCAGTCTCATCACCTCATGAGATGGTGAAGCATCACCGTAATTTACAGGTGGGAAGTAAAAAAAAAAAATGCATAAGTTAGTGGATAACCCAAGAAGAAAGGAAGGCTGTTGTAACACTAAACCATAATTTAAATTCCCTATGTTAATTACAAGTTCTTCCAACTCACAGCATAGTGCATCTTTAGCACAGAAAGAAAATGAAATAAATTAGTGGGATTCATGAGCACAGTCTCTTGACTTTTGTATTGCTCTTCTCAGTGCTGTATTAATGGAGTTGACAGCTTATCTGCAGGCACAATTCAGCTGCGGAGCCCCCACATGCTCAGATGACACGACAGGCACTCAGCTGATACTTTATTTCACCCCTACAAACTCTGAAATTGTGGGGATATTTCACATCCTAGAAATCTAAAAAGAAACCACACTAAGATTGTCTAATGCCAGGCCCAGCAAAATCAATCTGTTAATGATGTCCAGTAAGTTGGAGACATAGGATAGAACGATGAACAGTGCTACACAGAAAATGATTACAAAAAACCTAATGAGCATACAGAGCCATCAGGCTATTTGGTGTTTCCTGTCTAGCTAGATGTTCACATCAGCATAAGACAATAGATAAAAGTCAGTTCTGGAGAGAGAAAAAAAAAACAAATCAGGTTTTTACTGCAAGTAAAATATGTATTGCTTTAAAAAACAAATCCACCACTGCATTTGAAAATAATAACCCCTATGAAAGCCAAAATGCTATTGAAGAAATGCTACAAAGATTTTAAACAGCACAGGAAAAATAATCCAAACACAGCAGATTCCGAGAAGGCAGCTAAAATATTCTGAATCAGTTTGAAACAAAGTTATATTTTACATCAGTGACAACCAGTTCAGAAAGTACTTTCTCTATCTTACTGAAATGACCTGAACTGATTGACTTAGCTACCTCATTTCTAACTGCATGGACATGAAAGAGAAGGAAATCTTAGCAGAACTTAAATCAAAGCTAGGTAAAGTCTGAGAAAGATTTATTGCAATGTTTTGGACATCATGCCAAAAAATAACAATTCTCTTGCTTATTAAACCTACTATTATACAGCATTTTCTAATAAGCCTCCTTTCTGCACCTAGAAAATCAGCAGTTTCGTTCAACACAACTGTTTCTAACTCTATTCCAAAACCCACATAGGAGGCATAAATTCACCAGGAAAATGGGAGAAAAAAAGTAGTGTTGAAACAGGTATACATCTTCCTTGCTGTCAGAAGTCTTGCCAATTTTAGTGTAAAGTCTAATTTTTATTGGTAACTTTAAAATGTACTGATACATGAATAAAATCAGCCTTTCTTTGAACAAAAACAAAAATACACAAACACAAAAGCAGATAAAAATTATTTAAGTCAAGGTTCCTAACTTAACAATTTAAATTACAATTAAAACAAATTCAAATAAGTCTATCCTGACTGAACTGTAAACTTCAAAAATATTAAAAGGCATTAACACTTGCTATCGCATATTTATCATTCCAAATTTGTTTCAAAGATAACCACCTCAAAACCCCAAGATGTATATGGGGAACAGGAATTACAGGGAATTGAGAAATATATATGGGCAATTGTACAATCATGTGATTGCCCACTTTCTATACTCTATCTTACAGCTTAAGATAATGGTGTAGAAGGAGCTGTTCCGATTTACACAACCATCCCCGTCTACCTACATAAAATATTTAGGCTTTTGAGCAAAGGACAGTAAAAAAAGTCAAAATTAGAAAACCAAACTGCAAATATTCAGATCCATTATGAATCTATGGAAAAACATATTCTATTTAGGCTCCAGATTTGGGAATTAAATACACTTCATCACATCTATTTCCAAAGAAGCAGTAACATTACTAACATCCTTGATCAATAGTATTTTAAAAAAAATATTATATACCGTGCAAACTTTGTATTGTTTAAAAAGTAAAGCATTAACATGACAATGAAATCACTTCAACAGTTGCAGACTCTGAAGAACATTTTGCTAATAACAGATCGTTAACTTTCTGACAAAAAACTTAGCCTTCCTGTATCTCCCTAACAGACCTTCAAAGTTTTCTACTAACAACACAGAGCGTACGAGTGCAGCTGGTCTATAATCCCATAATTTGATCCACAGAACAGAATTCTGCTGTTGATTGAACCACATTTCATCCTCACTGGAGAACCTTGAACTTTGTGAAAAGCCTACCAAATCATTCCAACTGGAGAAGTTAAGACTGACTGGCCTCTGTTAGCCCAAAAATGACCTCAAGTTGCATCAGGGAAGGTTTAGATTGAATGATAGGTAAAACTTCTTTACTGAAGGAGTGGTCAAGTATTGGAACAGGCTGTTCAGTGAGGTGGTGGAGTCACCATCACTGGAGGTGTTCAAAAAACGTGTAGACATGGCACTTTGGGACATGGTTAAGTAGGCATGGTGGTGTTGGGTTGATGGTTGGACTTGATGATCTTAGAGGTCTTTTCCAACCTTAATAATTCTATGAAATCCAGAAGCCATTAAAAATCATGCTGATGTCAAGGAGATCCAGGCCACAAACAAAGAAGCACTGGCCTTGACTTCAATCTCTGAAAAGTCATGAGGTATTTGAGGGCCACAAGAGATCCTTTACCTTCTAAAAATCCTCCACAAAAAGATGACTGAACAATACAACAGGTTCTACAAACTTCTGCTAGCCTGGCTGCCAGGCATTAACCTATAAAAGTGCCTGATCTTCCAAAAGGTATTTATGAAGAGACTGCAATGTTTATAGCAATGCTCTATTTACAAAACATGAGGAAAGGTCTGTTTTCTCTAGACTGTTGTAAGACAGTGAAGGAGGTGTAAGTGACCACACAACATCCACCCCCTTTTCTTTTTTTTCCTTCACTAGAAACATCCATACTAGTAGTTCTTATACGTTTTTAACTTAGAAAGCTCTGAATAGTTACTAGTAGAATACTCAAAGGAAGAGGGAGGTTTTCAGTCAAACAAGCTTCGTGGTTTCCCCCCCCCCCCAAACCAAAAAACCTTATAGTTTTCCAGGAAAATTCAGGGTTTTTTCCCGCCCAAAATGTTTTTCCTTGGCCCAAAAA